>Ga0114922_10005285_pt1 | contig 11918 bp, 11 predicted proteins | sample AartaG_FD_100975 | JGI IMG/M metagenome (GOLD analysis project Ga0114922, IMG submission 100975) | Deep subsurface microbial communities from Aarhus Bay to uncover new lineages of life (NeLLi) - Aarhus_00045 metaG | ecosystem: Environmental > Aquatic > Marine > Oceanic > Sediment | place...
CGCGAACCTGAGTCGCGGTCAGCGGGCACGCGCCGGTCGAACATTTTCTGACACAACCAATCACACTCCCAATAATGCCAACTATGATTACTCCCAGAGCGATACGAGCCATTCGTTCTTCAAACTCCTCGCTGTCGGGCGCCAGGAACAAACAGGCCCGCACATCCGGCACATTCATTCTCATTTATCCATAGAATGTCAGCGTTACTTCTTTTTCTGTCGCCGACCAATCCGCTTAATATCCGGCAGCTCTCCGTTCCTCACTGCACATATATGCGTGCAACTCTCCAGTTTAACATCCTTATCCAGGGCTTCCACAGAAACGGGCACCGCTTCAAAGCCCAATACGTGCAAGTATTCCACAAGGTCGTGGACGGATTGGCCCAGGCGCGAAAGATAATCATGGTGAATCTCACAGAGTATATGGGGCGCATTTTGCTGCAGCGTTTTCTTCCCTCCCCGAAGCACAAGCAGTTCGGCACCTTCACAATCCATGTTAATCAGGTCAATTCGTTCGAGGGCCTGCTCCGCTATGAAGTTGTCCAGGGAAGTGGTCCCAACAATGATTTTCTCGGCGTCGTCCGCGTGGACGATCCCGCTTCCTTCGCCATGCTTGTAGTAGCTGGCTTGACTTTCCTTGTCGGTGACGGCGAGCTGATGCGCCGTCACATTGTCCACTTCATTCAAGCGCAGATTCTCTATGAGTGCTGCGTAGTACTCAGGAACGGGCTCGAAAGCGTGGACTTGTCCTTGCGGGCCGACGCTCTTCGCCAAAGCTACGGCCGTGACGCCCTTGTTTGCCCCTAATTCCAACACCACCACACCCGGTTCAGCCATGGCCTCCAGCATCCTCACTTCACCATGATGATGCGCGTCTTGCTTAAGCTGTGTCTGGAATGACGGGGAGTCATAGATAAACAGATCGAGCGCGAGATCGCTCGTTTGCCGTTTGCGGAAACCGTAGAGATGGCCTTGCTGGAGGCAGTCGTCGTGGATGAGTTGACGGTACATTTCCTTCTCTAGGCGGAACCCGACGCTCTCGATTTCTCGTTTGAGGTCATCTTGGGAAGTGATGTCCGTGTGGGTGACAAGGTGGGGGCTGAGAACAGAGAGGAGGCCGTCCCACTTTATGACCCTATACATTTCCCGGAGCAAGGGTCTTCTGTCCGTGGCTGTGCTTCTTCTGGTGGTTTCCCCCTGGCTCTCTTCCCATCCAATCAGATGCAGAACATCGTGGAGAAGAACTACATCGACAGACTCGTTTTCCAACGGGACTTGGACTCCCCCGTATGTGTTGATGGTACTGATGTGGGTCAATCTCTGGGCGGAGGCCAAGCGTCGCAAGGTTTCCAAAGCTTCCGGGTTCTTGTCCATGGCGTAGACCTCGCCCTGTTTACCCACTATCTTAGCCGCGGGGATAGTGTAACTGCCGTTCGCACACCCGAAATCCAGAACTTTCTGACCCGGCGATACACCTATCGCTGCGAGGCAATCATCCGCGTGCTCTTTCAGCCACATGTCCAAGTCGTTTTCGATGGTCCTATTCCTTCTGCGGAGTCCATTGTTCTTAAGGGATTCCGGAGTTATCGGACCGAACGCCCATTTGACGCTTCCATTACTCATGGTCCGTCCTTTCAGCTCTGGCGCCCGCAACGGCATCTCGTACGGCAGCCGCCGAAACCGGGGCGATGCTGAACGATCGGTAACCAAGACCCAATAGACCCGGGATGAGATCCGGCCGCGATGCGATTACGCCACACATCATCACGTCGTTTTCGCGTCCCAGCGCTCTGGCTTGTTCAACGATGAATTGTAACAACCAGAGGAATGCGCTATGTTCTGCATCGTTGTAGTGGAGGACCTCCTCGTTATCGCGGTCGGCCCCCATAAAATACTGAAGCAAGTCATTGGCTCCCACACTGACAAAGTCTACTTGTTCCAGTATTGTCCGCGTCTCGATGGCGGCGGCTGGAACCTCGATCATGGCGCCAAGTCTGACATCCTCGCCAAACGGCACGTGTTCTGTGCGGAGGTCGGCCTTCACCGTTTCAAAGTGGCGCTTCGCCTCTTTGATGTCATCCACCGTGGTAACCATTGGCAGGAGAATCCGGACGTTCCCGTCTTCGGCGGCGCGAAGAATCGCGCGCATCTGGGTACGGAGTTCCTCAGGATGGTGCAAGAGATGACGTCGTATGCCGCGAACGCCCAGCGCGGGGTTTTGACCACTGCAACGATGAAGAGCAGGCCTTTGTTTGTCCGCGCCGATATCAAATGTGCGTATCGTGACAGGTCTGCCTGCAGCCGCATGCACGACCTGACGATAGACATTGTATTGCTCCTCTTCAGTTGGGAATGTGTCGCTCAGAAGGACGAGAAACTCCGTGCGGAACAGACCGATCCCTTCGAGGCCGCTCTGAAACGCCAGAGTAACCTGGCGCGGATTCTCGATATTTGCCAGGAGATGAACGTGGGTGCCGTCCCGCGTGGCACACTGGATCAGGGACGGTGTTCCCTCGGGCATTTCCAGCTTCGCTTTGCGCGCTCGATACTCCTCGATAGTGGCCGGGGTCGGTCTGATCATAACCAAGCCATCTATAGCGTCGACAATTATCCCGTCGCCGTTTTCAGCAGCCTGTTTCAACCCCGGAAGATCGCCAACTGCGGGAATGCCGAACCCTCTGAGCAAGATCGCCGCGTGCGAGGATAAGGCGCGGCTCTCTGTGGCAAACCCGAGCGCGTCGCTGTGTTCTGCCAGCACAACATCGGAGGGAGAGAGGTACTCGGAAACCAGTACTCGCCCTTGCGTTGTCCTAGCTGGGTTAGCACGGACCGCTTGGCCTTCGTCAGAGAGAACCTGCAAGGTGTGATCGACCAGGTCACGCACATCCTCGGCCCGGGCCTGAAAGTACGGGTTGCGCATCTTCTCAAACTGCCTTATCAGGCTTTCCCCCTCCTCCTCGATGGCCCACTCGGCGTTCTTGTGCTCCGCCGCGATACGCTCGACAACACGATTGTGGAGATCCTCGTCATTGAGCATCATCTCGTGCGCATTCAGTATTGTGGTCACTTGGGAGACTGAGACTCCGTGATATTCCTCGATATGTTGATGTAATTGTTCGCCGACGGTTCTCACAGCGCGGCTGTAGCGCTCCTGCTCAACCGATACACGGCCGGGCTCAATCACGTTCCTTGCGATAACAGTTTCCGGATCCACACACCGGACTATACCGATACCGATGCCGGGGCAGATTGTTGTTCCCTTTAGGATGACTTCACGGTTGCTCTCCTTCGCGCGCGACTCGACTTTGTTTGCCATATGTTACTTCCTCAGTAGCCAAAAGCCATTCGTTCTTCAAGCTCCTCTTTGCCGGGCATCCGGAACAAATACCAGCCTGTTTCGTGCAGACCGCCAGGTGTTGCCCATCTGGGACCCCATCCCCGTCTTTCTCGATCCCTTTGCTCCTTGCTGGATAACGCTAATCTGTGTCACGGGCCGGTTCGTATAGCTCCCGAAAGGCCTGGTCCGCCGCTATGGATATAGGTTCCGCACTCGGTTCCGGCGACATTTCCGGCTGACCGGCGCACCGGAACGTCGCCAGGTCGAGGGCGGTCAGCTTCGATCTTATAGCGAGGGCAATCACGTCAATATACCTGGCCGGGCATTCGCTCGAGCTGACAATTTGGCCGCCTATTATCCGTGCATCGTCTTTACTGAAGATGAGTTTAACTGTATAGGGTTTTTTCCCTTTCAACATCGAATGTTTGCTCATCGCATCTTTCTTGGCGCTAACCACAACGATCCCCTCCGCCTTCGCTGCAGACTCGGTGATGCCAGCCGATGCAACCGCGAGATCGAACAGTGTTGTGGCAAAACTGTTCACCAACGGCGGGAACTTCACTCGGTATCCCAGTATATTCTTGGCGATCACCCTGCCGCCAATCACCGCATTCGGCCGTATTTGGCCGAGTACAGGCTTGCCGGTTATAGCGCTTTCGTACTCGATCAGGTCGCCGGCAGCGTAGATGTCCGGGTCAGACGTCTGCAAGTATTCGTTCACTTTCACGCCGCGGTTCCCGATCTTGATTTCCGCTTCCCGCGCCAATTCGGTATTGCACCGCAGCCCGGCACCCACGATTATCATCTGCGCATCGAGCCTTTCCCCTGTTGATAGCTCGACTCCTTCCACCTCCTGCGAACCCAGCACTGCCTCGACCTTCGTGCTCAATCTCAGCTCAAGATGTCTGTCCGTCAGATATCGCTCGATTTGTTCGCTCATATCCGGGTCGAACGTCATCGGCAATACATGATCGAGCATTTCGATGACGCAAACCTTGATCTGTTTCGATGCGAGAAGATATGCGATTTCGAGCCCAACCGCTCCAGCGCCGATTACAATGGTCTGTCTTACACATCTGTCGTTTATCCATTGCAGGATATTCGTTGCATCACGGCTGGTACGTAGCACATACACACCTTTCAAATCAGCTCCTTCTATCGGCGGTACGACAGTTCTCGCTCCAGCAGCAAGGACAAGTTTGTCATAGCCATAGCTATTTCCGTCTGCCGCAACCACCTGCTTTGCAGCTCTGTCAATGCGGGTCGCCCTTTCGTCCACCAGTCTTATGCCTTTGTCCGCGAGTATGCCATCATCTTTTACAGACGAGTCCACCGTGACATCGCCGCTGGCGATATACGGTGTCGCACACCGCGTCACGAAATTCTCTTCTTCCCGAATAACCGTCACCTCGACCTCCGGCGCAAGCGTTTTAGCCATCATTGCCGCCGGCCCGCCGACCCCCGCACACCCGATAACAACGATTCTTTCGACCTTATCCATATCTCGGTTCTCCTCTTGTGATACAACCTGCCATGCGGGTTCTCCTCACATCAGCGCACCTTCAACGACCATCCTCGTCCCTCGCAGCCGTCAGCAACCCCCTTAACCGATCGAGCGAAATTGAATAGGATTCCAACGGCAGGTTCATCATGTCCGATATCCAAAGAATTCGTTCGGGCGACTCGAGCATCAATTGGTCGTAGTAACCGAGGGCGTCCAGCACAATAGCTTTGTCATGACGGGGAAACATCTCATTGAATTTGCCGATGTCCCAATCCTTGAAAATGAAATCCCAGTGTTTAAGCCATCCTGGCGTGAGCCAGTGTACTTTCTGCGATCCGCGTATCCGTTCCCGTTCCTCTTGACTCGCCAGCATGTCAACACAGTTTGCCGCCTTTATTCGGACCGCATTCACGTTCTGCTCTCGGATCAGCGTGTCGGTGACCCGTTCGGGCTTCGAGGTGTCAACGAAACACCGTGCTCCGTATACGACAATCACGTGCCCGGCCACCTTCTGTGCGTCCTGAAGTCTGCGGGTAACTTGTTTTTCATATTCCCACGGCCATTCGTGGAGACCGGGCGCTGCATAGAGAACCCTGTCCACATCCAGAAGTCCTGAGCGGCGCAGTCGTTCGATCTCCTGACGCATCGTGCCACAGGAGACGATGCTGCGTCCCTTGAATGAAACGAACTCGGACATGAGCTTCCTCACTGTATGTTTGGCTGGTCTTCGCTAATCAATGTTGCCTCCGAAACTTCTTCAATAACCGACGGGAAAAGGGTTTCGTCAGTATGAGGGAGAAAAAGCGACGCGACGTACCGGTCCATGAATCGCGGTTCCATGCTGAGTTCCACATATGTCATATTGCGAGCTATTTCGGTTAACCGTTCGATATTCTCCCGGGCCAACAAGGCCATCTTGGCTCCTTGTAACGACGCGTTGCCTACGAACCGGAATCGCTCGCGCGGTAAATCCGGCAGAAGGCCGATGGTCACAGCGTTGCGCAGGTTAAGGTAGTTGCCGAAGCCGCCGGCAATGTACAACCTGCTCACTTCGTGAAAGGACAACCCAACTTTCTCCGTTAGAATGCACATTGCCGTAAAGATCGCGCCCTTTGAGCGTATTGCGTGTGCGATATCATTTTCAGTTATGACGATATCATGGTCGACACCTGCTCGTTTGCGGGGTACAAGAATCAACTCGTCTCCCTCGTCGGTCTCTCGGATGAGATCTGCTGGAGCCTGTGCTGCAAACTTGCCGGACCGGTCAATCATACCGGCCTTAAGAAGTTCTGCGATCGCGTCGATAAGTCCCGAGCCGCAAATTCCACGTGCCGGCGCGTTATCGATCGTCTCAACGTGCGGCATGCCTGTGTCATCATCAACCCGGACTTTCTGAATGGCGCCGGTCGCGGCCCTCATCCCGCACCGGACACCACCGCCCTCGAACGCCGGGCCTGCCGAGGAAGCGCAACAGATTAACCAGTCGCGGTTGCCGATCACTATTTCGCCGTTGGTTCCCACGTCCATCAGGACACATGGCTCCTCTTCGCTGAAGATCCCGGTAGCCAGGGCGCCGGCGGTGATGTCACCGCCGACATATCCGCTGACGCCCGGAACGCACACAATCGGCGCTTCCTGAAGGATATCGAGTTCCACTTCACCGGCACGCACCGGCGGCGGAAAATTCGTCACTGAAACGAACGGTTCCTGCCGGATAGCACACGGCGCGATGCCTAGAAACAGATGTGTCATGGTGCTATTGCCGGCACACACCGCACAGCGTACATCAGTGGGCTCGCACTCGTGCGTCTGATAAAGCTCGCGAAGGAGTCTGTTCATAGTGTTGACGACTAGGCTATGCAATGTTTCTAATCCCTGTCGGCCACGGCACGCGTGAATGATGCGCGTAAGGACATCTTCACCATAGCCGGCCTGGCTGTTGAGTGTGCCCCGGGTACCTATGATCTGTCCAGAGTCGAGATCTACCATCTGTACCATGATCGTAGTCGTACCGATATCGATGGCAAGGCCGTAATTGGGCCGGTTCAGGGGCCGCGCAGCATTGATGGCACGGGCGGTACCATCCAGCATTTGTGCGTAGACGGTTGCCTGCCAATCGTATGTGCGCAACAGATTCGGTAACTGTCGCAAGGTTGACAAACAGGCCCCGGAGCATTTTATTCCTGCCTGCTCAGCCACGTTTCTACAGACACGTTCGAGGTCACCGGTCGGCTCTTCAAGAGAAGGCGGTTTCACGCGGACAAGGAAGCCTTTCACAATCGGCTCTAACTCAGGCACATCGAGGTCGGCAATCATAGTCTGAATGTCGGAACTTCCATCAAAGTCTATAAGAGAGACTTCGTCACCGACCGTTTGAACGTTTTCGTCGCGCGCCTCGGGTGGGACATCCACTGTAACATCGCCCAAAACCCGAGTCTGGCAGGCAAGTACATAGCCCTCACGGCGCTCGTCTTCCATGAGGTGCTGGTTGGCAGGGCAGTCCGCTTTTCCTTCTCGCACAATGACTTTGCATTTACCACATTGACCTTCACCGCCGCACGGTGAAGTGATGTGAATCCCAGCACGGCGAGCAACATCCAGCAAGGTCTCGGAGTTGTCAGCAACAGCCGATACCCGGCCCGGCAGAAAGGTTACTGTGTGTTCAATTCCGTTTCGGACGCTCCGCGTCGAACGTTGCGCGTCTTTATGTAAAGCATAGATGATGCAGTCGAGTCGGTACTTGCACGCGTCTTCCGGTTTCGGGCAACGCGGCGTATCCTTTGGGATCCGTTTTCCGGTTTTCTGACACAAATACGTGTCCTCACCTGTTCTGCTGTCTTTTCCAGCGTCCATATTGTGCTCGCCAATCATGTATTCAACCGCTTTCGTCGGGTGCATGCGAGATTGATGTTGCGTTTCCGCTCACGCATTCTTCGCGCCTTCTCTCGGCCGAAGAGTCACGGTGCTGTTGATAAAATCCACCGAGAGAATCTCGCCGCGAACGACCTTGGTTTCTCCAAGCATTGTGCTTACTAAAAGTTCATCCTGTTCACATTCGATGTGCGCCACGTCGGCAAGAACCAGTTCGCCGGTGCCCGTATGTTGCCGGTCCGTTAAGTAAACTTCCGCAAGACACATTTGCCTCATCTCCTCTATCTTCAAACATCCCGCATAGCAGTCGCATGCTGTTGAGAGAGCGCAAACTCCGCCAACGCGTCCACTATCGGCACCATTTCTTCCGCATACGGCGGTCCCTCCGCACATTTCAACCCTTTCAATGTCTGACCTATCAGCGCGGCGTCTGCGATCTGCCAATGATGACTGATCACTCCCAGCACGTCGATGCGCCTCGTTTTCAGCTCGGATACGACATGTCTTTCCATTTGGCCCGTGGACACCTTGTTCACGATAACGCCGGCAAACCGCGCTCCGGCATCCGTCGCCAGCTCTTTGATTCGCTCGGCTGTGGCGATTGACTCGAACGACGGTTCCACGACGACTATGACGGCGTCAACGCTCGTTTCAATACCGCGACCGAAATGCTCAATACCGGCTTCCATGTCGACTATCGCCATCTCGTCTGCGCTGAGATGCAACCGTTTGAGGAACTCCCGTGTCAGGACGCCCATCGGACACGCGCATCCTTCTAACGCCTGATGTATCTTACCGACTACTATTAGGCAACATCCTTCGTTGCAGGCCACAAACTCGGGCGGCAGATCGGCGACCCGGATTTGCGACTGCATCAGAATCCGCGCTTTGTCCTCAGGTATTGCAGACACAACGGGTTTACCGCGCATCAGAGGCATGACTTTCTTCTTGCCGCCGGCAAGCTCGATCAAGGAGCGCGGCGACCGCCGCAGACCCAGCATCCGATACAACCCTGCGTTCGATTCGTCTGAATCTATTACGACAAGTTCTTTCCCGCGTCGGGCGAGTTCGTGGGCCAGAAGCATCACGACGGTGCTTTTGCCGGTACCACCCTTTCCGCACACACAGATTTTCATGTGCAGCTCCTTTCGCTAGATGGTCGAAACCCCTCGGCCCAGATGACTTGGCGACGTTCGATGGTTTTTGCCGTCACGTCAGAGAATCCCGCTTCATTCATCATCAAATCGATCTCCTCGACGGTGTAGTAATCTTCGTTCCAGAGCCGTTGCGCTAGCGAGTCGCGCGGAAAGTCCACGATCAGGATCTTGCCGCCGGGCCGTAAGATTCGGTACGCCTCACCCAGCACGCGGTCCGGCTCGTCCATCTCATGCAGCGACCACATCGAAACCACCGCGTCCACCGTACCGCCGCGAATGAAACCGACGTCCGTTGCATCGGCTTTAACGCATTTTGTTTGACCACGCCCGCGACTCCGACGGCCGTCGCCCGGAAAGTTCTCTTCGGAGGTGTCTATTCCCGTTACGCGCTGGCGGTACGCGTCCCTCAGGAACCGCACCAGCTCGCATGAACCGCAGCCGAAATCCACAACACGGTGCGCTACCCGCAACGTTCTGCCTATTCGTAGATACATACGCGGTTTGATTCTGTCGTAATAGTTGTTCGAAGACTGCAAATCCTGCCCTCACACGCCCAAGCGAGCCTTTTCAAGCCGTGTCCGTTGCACCGGACCTCTCGTTCCAGTCGAACCCGTCCGTCTTTTGCCACCCTTCTTGCGGCAGTGAATCGAAACAGACCGGTTGCGGATTAACCCACTGGCCGTCAGCTGTAATCTCCCATTTCGTGTAAATGTCCATAGGTGAAGCGTTACTGTCGATCCGATACCCCGCCGGATGGTAGCCGGCCGTTATTTCAGTTACCTTGAACGTTTGCGCCATCATCTGTCTCCATCCCGTCGGTACCATCCCTGCCGTTCACACTTACTGTATCGTCAGGGCACCGCGGGGACATTCGATTATGCACAAACCGCATCCTGTGCATTTCAGCGGATCGACTCGAGCAATCGTCTCGACCGAGATCGCTGATGTCGGGCAGACCTGCTGACATGCGCCGCACCCGACGCATGCGCGAGCATCCACCACAACCCGAAGCTTTGTGTCAACCCTGGTTTGTTCAAGTGCCCCGATGCGTGCTGTTACGATATCCAGTTGGCGAGCTATGGTCGCAGCTTGCGTCTCGAGCCTATCGAGCTCATGTTCGCGTTCCGTCTGCGTCTCGGTTCGATGGTTGACCACCAACGAATCCGAAAAACTAAACCGCCGGTTTGCCCGCCTCATTCTGCTGCCCCGTCCCAAGTCTCGTTCCAACCAGGATCTGTTTCTTCTGCCCATCCAGCGGCCTCGACCAGCACCCTGTCTCGCTCTTTTAGCCATGTCGGTTCTGCCTCATCGCGTACAACCTTTTCCTGCTACCGCAATTCCTGTGCGATCGCATCATGTGAAAGAGTCGTCGTTCTGGCCGGACGCGTTCGCCTTGTGCTTGTTGATAATCCGTTTCTGAACGCGTAGCAGGTTATAAGTTGGGTTTTCCGCCAGTCCGGCATCGCATGCCGCTAATCCTTTATCGTACTCGCGGAGTTCCGCATAACTTCTTGCTAGGAAAAGATGCGTTTCCGCGAGCATCTGTTCTTGCTGTTCGTCGAACTGGCCGCCCCGTCTTGCGAGATACGCCTTTTGTTCTTCAGCCAGCTCAACCGATTTTGCCAGGGCATTGGCGGCAAGATCGTACTGTTTGAAAGAGTCAAAATACAGTTTGCCGAGTGCCGACTGGATCTCGAAACTCCATGGATTGGGTTTGGCGCCCAGCTCGAGAAAAGCCCGTGCTTTCTCCGGTTCTCGCGCAAAATCCGACATAAAAAATGCGCCCGTTGTGTATGCCTGTATGTAATGAGGATTGAATTTCGTGAGTAACTGGTACCATGGAATAAGTTCTTTGGGATCGCTGTGTTGGGCCGCTCCAGGTCGCCATGGCTCAACGTGTCGGTCCAGATCGCCAAGCACGCCGCGCCAGTCTCTATCCTGGTCCGGAACGAGTGAAGGTCCGTCCATATGAGCCACGCCCGACCCCATACCGCTAAACTCGGCTGCTCGAACTCCGGCAGCTTCTTCTCTTCTTGTGGGCATCCGATATATTATGCCGCTGTGCAGGTACTCGAACGTTTTCAGCCACATCAGGTCGCCGCTCATCATCTGGAACTGACCAAGCACTGTCACCGCGACGGACTCTCTCGCCTGCTCGATGTCGCCGGCCGTGTAATGAGCCTCGGTCTCGAGCCGTGGCGCGAGCCCGCGGCCAATCAGCCCGGTCAACCCTAACGCTACAACAATAGCAACCGACCACACTTTGACCACGTCTGCCGTCCTCCGGACCTATAGGGGCATACGCCGCAACCGAAGACAACCGATGGCGAGAAAGATGCCCGCGTACAGCAATCCGTAGAGTGTCATGCCCAGTAGAACCCACCCGGGTACCGCCGGCCATCCATGAATAACTTTCTTAGAAAGATCGAACAGTTCAAGGTGGGGTGCCAGCCAATATATGGTCTCCGCCAGCCGGAGCGATATGCCCGTGAGTTCGTCGTGAACGTAAAGCACGGCGTGCGCGAACATCTGCATACACAGGCACGTCAGCAGCGAAATTGTCACGGTAGCCCCGTGCGTAGCAAACAGCGACAGGCAAAGCACCCCGGCTCCGATGAACCACATCGAGACGATGCGAAGGTAAAGCGCCTGGTAAAACACGCCTCCAACGGGAATCTTGAATAGCACAAGTATCAACCGCACCAATATGAAGAACACAATCACCACGGCCGAGCTCATGACACCCACACCGATGAACTTACCGAGATAGAACCCGGCGCGGCTTATCGGTTTTCCTAAAAGCGGATGTAGGGTCCGGTTCTGTATTTCGGTCGGCAACTGTCGTGCGGCCGCTGTGACGCAAATTACCAGGGAAAACACCGTCGTTATCGTAAGACCGACATCCTTCACGAACTTCTCGACACCGCTCACTCCGAACCGGCTGAAGATGCCGGCTCCAAGTAGCATCGCAAAACCGAGAATCAGCACTACATACGGATCCTTGCGACGGAGCGACTCGAGAATTGTCACATACGCAACAGCGACGGTC
>Ga0114922_10005286_pt1 | contig 11918 bp, 10 predicted proteins | sample AartaG_FD_100975 | JGI IMG/M metagenome (GOLD analysis project Ga0114922, IMG submission 100975) | Deep subsurface microbial communities from Aarhus Bay to uncover new lineages of life (NeLLi) - Aarhus_00045 metaG | ecosystem: Environmental > Aquatic > Marine > Oceanic > Sediment | place...
CCGTGGTGATATGCCGCCCGTGAAGGTGACGTGGTATGATAGCGGACTTATGCCTCATAAGCCGGATGAGCTGGAAGATGGTCGGCAGCTACCCTGGGAGGATGGCATAGTTTTTGTAGGTGACAAGGGCAAATTGGTAGCCGAAGGCTGGGGTGCACAAAGTGTTCGTCTGATACCCGAGACAAAGATGAAAGAATACAAAGAGCCGCCGAAGGCTCTGCCCAGATCAATCGGGCATTACAAGGAGTGGGTTGAGGCCTGCAAAGATGGCACACGAACGGGTTCGGATTTCGACTTCGCAAGTTTAGTAACAGAAACATGTTTGCTTGGAAATATTGCGATTCGCACAGGCAAGCAAAGGCCCTGGGGGCAGGCCCTGATAAGAGAAAAGTTGATTTGGGATAGCCCCAACATGAAGGTTACAAATGTGCCTGAGGCAAATGAATACATACACAAACAGTACCGTCCGGGATGGACCTTGTAATTGCTTGTAGGCCTTTTTGAGCTGATTGCGAGAATGAATCGGTTAAAAGAATATACTATGTTCATTTATTTATTTAGGAGCAGTAATTATGAAAGACCTTAAGAAAAGTACCAACCAGGGAAATGGGAAAATTTCCAGACGCGATTTTATTGCTGGTACAGCTGCTATGTCTTTTGTGGTGATGAAACCGTCTCTTGTCCGCGGCACTGAAGCTAACTCGAAGATCAAATTAGGAATGATTGGCTGTGGGATGCGCGGCAAATGGATAACTGATTTGTTCGTCAAACACGGTGGATACGAGATATTTGCAGCAGCCGACTACTTCCAGGATAGAGTTGATGAACTTGGCGAGCAGTTTGGTGTAGATAAGAAACGTCGCTTCGCAACCCTATCAGGTTACAAGAGGCTTTTGGAATCTGGCGTAGATGCCGTTGCGATAGAAACTCCACCGTATTTTCACCCTGAGCACGCTGCGGCAGCTGTGGATGCCGGAGTTAATGTCATTGTGGCCAAGCCTGTTGCGGTTGATGTGCCCGGCTGCAGCCTCATAGCTGAAAGCGGCAAAAAAGCCACATCCAAAAACCTTGTCTTTTATGTTGATTTCCAGACGCGTGCCAACGCCTTTTATCGCGAGGCAGTCAAACGTGCCCAGTACGGTGATATAGGGCGCATTGTTTGTGGCGAGGCCGCTTTTAAGTGCGAAGACATCTGGAATACATGGAATCCTGTAGCCCATTTTCTAAAGGACAACCCGAAGGACCCGGAAGCTCGATTGAAAGCCTGGGGAATGGATAAAAAGCTCTCCGGTAGCATAGTCGTCGAGCAGAGTATTCATGCGATTGACGTGGCTGCCTGGATACTGGATGCTGACGCTGTTAGTGCATATGGTACGGGAGGGCGCAAACACTATAAATATGGTGACATCTGGGACTACTTCGCTGTAATCTACCATTTCCCAAATGACGTGGTTGTCAACTTCATGGCCAAGCAATGTGATGGAGGTCATTTCGGTAATAACGGCTGCCTGATGTACGGACTGGATGGAGCAATTGATACGCATTACGGTGGTAAAGTGTCTATCCTTGGTAGTAATCCTTACAAAGGAGGCGAGACGAGCAACCTCTATCCGGAAGGTACCTCGGCCAATATTGCTACCTTTTACGACAACATCACTAAGGGCCGATTTGATAATACTACTGTAGCTCCAAGCGTGCGCAGCAATCTCGCCTCAATTCTGGCCCGTGAAGCTGCATACAAACACAGCGTAGTCACTTGGGACGAGATGGTAAAGGCCAATGAAAAGCTCGAATCGGATATCATAAAAGGTTTGAAGGCATAAGCTGAGGAATTTTATGCGGTCTTTTGGCGGGATGTTAAGATTTTCTGATGGGCTGAGGGGGGAGAAAAGCAACTTGAAAATTTTATATTTTATGTATTGCGCCAGTCTTGCAGCCTGGCAGCCCCTTCTTGCTGTTTATTTTAATGAGCTTGGCATCTCGGGTCTGCAAATCGGTATCATAATGAGTATCGCACCGATAATGGTGTTTTTGGTGCAGCCATTGTGGGGTGTAGCTGCTGACCGCTGGGGGCGATATCGCACTTTGCTTTTTGCGATGTTTTTAGCTTCATTTGTCATATTGGGTTATGCGTGGAACGGCGGTTTCCGGTTTTTTCTTGTCTGGGCCGTCCTTGTGGCATTTGCGACCAACCCGATTGGCACTTTGATAGACAGCCTTATACTGGACCATGTAAAAAAGAGGCAGGATTCATCCTACGGACCCTTCCGTATGTTCGGTGCCATAGGGTGGATGGTAAGTGCACCAATAGTGGGCTGGATTATTACCGGCCGAAGCATAACCCTGATATTCCCTATCAGTATGGCTATTATGTTGCTGGGTTGGCTCGCAGGTTATCTCAGGCGTGACAAAAGCCAAGTCAAAGTGTCAATAAAGGAGGCGTCCTGGGGAAATCTTTCCCAGGTTCTGCGCAATTGGCGGCTTATTATCTTCCTGACTGTAGTGTTCTTTTATGGTATCGGAATGGCTTCCATAACGACTTTCTATGGAGTTTATCTAAGCGATATAGGGGCTTCAAGGCAACTAATGGGCATAGCATTTGGCCTACAGGGTGGAATTGAACTTCCTTTTTATTTTTTCTCGAACATATTTATTAAGCGTTTTGGGCCTGCGAAAGTTCTTGTCTTCGCATTTTTGATTTTCACAATTCGTATGTTTCTCTATTCATTTATTTCCACGCCTGGACTTGCGATATCAGTAGAATTGACGCATGGTTTGTCATATTCACTGTTTGTCGTTGCAGCAGTGGAATGTGTAAATGAGCTTGTGCCACCAGCCTGGAGAGCTACTGGTCAATCTTTGTATGCCGCTTCATGTTTTGGCGCAGGAACACTTGTTGGAAATTGGTTGGCAGGCTATCTCTACGACTATATGCCACTTCAGCAGGTGTACCGATTCAATGGCTGGCTTCTTCTGGTTGTAACTGTAGCCGCCACAGTGGCTTTACGTAACCATTTTAAGAAACCAAACTCAGAAATTGCAGAGGTGGATAATTTAACATAGTAAATATAGGGAGTAACCTATGACCTTACGGGAAAGACTTATGACCGTATTTCATGGTGGTAAAGCGGACCAGGTTCCGTTGACGATTTATGACTGGATATTGGAGGCGACCTGGCCGGAAGGTGGGAATCCTTTCGAAGAGCAGGGACTTACACTTATTGGGGTAGCAGGAGTATCCGAAGACAAGCATGATGATACCGTAACAATCGACCGCAAAGAGGTGGGAAGCGGTAGAGACAGACAAGTCATAACAACGATAAAAACGCCTGTTGGAGAGGTTACCGAGTGTGCAGGTTTCGACCCTTCTTTCGACAGCAAGTGGATAAGAGAGCATTTTATAAAATCGGTGGATGACTACAAAGTAATGCAGTATGTTTACGAGCATACGACAAGCGAGCCGACGTATGAAAAATTTATCGCTGCGGACAAGAAGATGGGGCAGCATGGTATCATTGTCGGAGGAATTCATCCGACACCTATGGTCTGGCTTATGGTCGAAATTATGGGTACAGAAACCTGGTGTGAAGGAATTATGCTTCATACTGACCAGTTCGACGCATTGCTCGAGTCATTAACCAGAGTCTACAAAAAGCGACTGGAAATAGCTGCCGATAGTCCGGCAGAGGTTATTTGGTATGCTGACAATGTCACGGGAGACCTGGTTTCTCCCAAAATATTCAATAAGTATTGCAAACCTATTTACGATTATGGTTGCAAAATTCTAAAACAGGCAGGCAAGCTCACCTTTGCTCATTACGATGGTAATAATCTGTCATTGAAGGAATGCATTGCCAGCGTCGATATCGATATCATTGAGGCTTTTACGCCACCTCCGATGTGCGATATGACAATAGCAGAGGCAAGGGCTGCCTGGCCTGAAAAAGTCTTGAGTATCAACTTTCCAGGGACTCTTTTCGGCGAGTCAGGCGAAGTTATCGAGAAATATGTTTACGAATATATGGAACAAGGAGGTAAAGAGGGCAAGTTTGTCATTGGATGTACGGAAGAGTTTGATTTTGCCAGCTTTGAACATACCTTTTCATCAATAGCCAACGCTATGGCACAGTTCCAGAATTGAAAATCACTGCCTACGCACTCAGAACAGACTGAAGAGTTACGCCAAAGTTGCGCTACGTCGATAGTTGTCGAAGAAAATTAAAAAGTATCGGATGTTCTGCTGATTTCACATTTGGGCACTGAGGTACAAAAGGTTAGCAAAATGGAACCTTTTGCAAATGTGAAATTTTTGAAAAGACAGGCGTTTTTGGGTGGACAACTATGGACTATCACAAACAACAATGCCAACGGAGAGGGCGGGATTCGAACCCGCGGTAGAGGCTTATACCCCTACGACGGTTTAGCAAACCGTTGCCTTCAGCCACTCGGCCACCTCTCCAAGTTCTTTATTTAATCATTTATATAGATTCTGAGTAAACTTCTCTTCTGAAAACAACAACCATGCTTGAATTATAGGTTAGGATTCTACACTTATCAAGGCCAAAAATATGGCTCGGAATAGGGAAAAGCTACAAAATGCATTATGTCAACAAAACAACGAGGCTTCGTCCTCACGGCCGTATCCTAAGCTCATAAATAGTCGCTATTGCACCATTTGTTTACTGGCTTTTTTCAGGATTTTCATCAATTCGTCATCTGTCAAAGCAATCGGGTTGCCTTTCATACTGCTGGACTTTTTGGCCTTGGCAACTACCATCGGGAAATCAGACTCCTTAAACCCAAACTCATCAAGTGACGGCAGTTCTAATGCCGCACAAAGAGCTTTAACCCATTCGACACCATCGTCCGCTTGTGCTGTCTTCTTTCCTGTCAAAATTCTGGCTATTTCATCATATTTGGCTAATGCTGGTGAGTCAGGTGTCCGGGTTTGCAATGCTCGGACATTTGTTTGCATAACATACGGCAAAAACCTGGCGCATATAACCCCATGGGGAGCGGAAATCATACCACCCAATGGCCCGGCGAAACCATGCACCGCTCCGAGTTTTGCATTTGCAAGGGCCAGTCCGCTAAAGAGGCTTGCCAGTGCCATATCCTCACGGGCACTTGAGTTACTGCCATCTTCATAAGCCTGTCGTAAAGAACACCCGACACGTTTTAGACCTTCTCGGCAGATACCGTCAATAAGTGGATTTGCTTTATTTGAAACGTAAGGTTCGATAAGCTGGGTCAAAGCATCTAAACCAGTGCTGGCTGTCAGAGATGAGGGCATCGAATGGGTAAGTTCCGGGTCTACTACAGCTACACGGGGCAGCATAAATGAACCTCGCACACTCACCTTGACCTTATGTTCAGGCACAGCGATGACTGCATTCCGTGTGACTTCAGCGCCTGTTCCCGCAGTCGTCGGAATGGCTATATGAGGCACGGGAGCCTGGGTTAGTGGCTTACCAAGGCCAACAACTTCCAGATAATCTTCAAGTTCACCGCTATTAGTGAGCAGGGCAGCAATTACTTTGCCGGTGTCAAGAACACTTCCACCGCCGATGCTGATAACTAGGTCACTTTCGGACTGACGGGCCAGCTTCACGCCTTCGGCCACCAAAGTCGTAGTTGGTTCGCTGGGAACATTGAACGTGACGTATTCAATCCCCTTTTTGTTCAATTGCTCAAGAAGTGGCTTTGCCCTTTCAGCGGTGCGACCTGTTACAACAAAAGCACAGCCTCCGAGTTCGGCTGCTAAGGGCGCAATCTCCTTGATTGTCCCCGGGCCGAAAATTATTCGTGTGGCGGTTGCAAATTCAAATCTCATGATTATTCTTTCTTGATAAGAAACTCACCAACTAATCCCAGCCCTGCTCATCGGGGAACACATTAGTGTATTTAATACTGGTGCGCGGTTCAGCCATCATATCAGCTACGGTATCGCGCCATTTTTGATAATGCGCGGTTTCCTTGTGTCGGGCTGGGTCATCTAAGGTGCGATAGACTTCGACCAATACAAAACGTGTGGGGTCATCCTGTTGCTGGATGACATCAAATCGAGCAACGCCCGGTTCCTGCACACTGTTGCGAGCGTTTTCAAGCGTGGCGCTCTCGAAGGCCTCAACCTGGTCTGGTTTAACATGGGCAAAAACATGGACTATAAACATAATATTCTCCTTATAAGTTCTGATGTTTGAAGGTGAAGTGTAACAAATAAACTTCGTTTAGACAAATTGAAATTCTTCAGAACACAACTGGAATAAAACAAGTAATTATATAATAAAAAGAATTCAGAATAATAATGAAAGCAAAATTAGCCAGTTTTTCATTGGCTTTGTAATTAGATATGATATATTATAGATTGTGTTTTATAGTTGTAAAAATAAGGAGTATCACATGTACAAACAAATCTTGATAGTTGCTGCCGTATTGGCGGCGTTGCTTATGGTTGCAGCCGCCCAAGAACCGGCGGAGAAGAAAGAGGCAACTGAAATGACAAAGTGTAGTTCAAAGCCTCTGCCAACTCGAAACATGGTTCACATTGCGGTAATCGTGCGGGATGTCGAGAAGACGGCGAAGGCCTGGGCCGATTTATTCGGACTGGAAGAAGTACCAAAAGCATCCCTGACAGACCCACCGGAGAAAGCCCACACCACTTACTATGGCAAGCCCACCGAAGCCCGCGCAAAGCTCATCTTTTTAAATCTGGATAACCTCCGGGTGGAACTAATCGAACCGGTTGGAGAGCCGAGCACGTGGATGGATTTTCTTAAGGCCAATGGCGAAGGTGTCCACCATATCGCCTTTGAAATCAAGGGTACGGATGAGCATGTTGCCAACCTGGAAAAGAAAGGCATGCCGCTCGTGCAACGAGGTGAGTGGACTGTTTATACCGGTGGCTGCTATACCTACTTTGACAGCGAAAAGCAGCTTGGTGTGCTCATAGAACTTTTAGAGAACTACTAAACCTAATTGTTCTCAGTGGCTACATAACGCAACCGCTTTGAGATAGGTGGATGGTCGTAAAATAAGAGTTCTTCCCACTTTTCAGGATTTGGGTCGGCTAAATTCTGCTCGGCCAATTTTGTCATTGCAGAAACAAAACTGTTGGGACTGGCTATATGTTGTGCTGCAAAGATATCTGCTCTTTTCTCCAGACGGCGCAAATAGCCATTTTGTATCGGCATAAATGCGAACCCTAAAATCATCAGCACTATCGCTAACAAGGGAAAGCCCGCAATATCTGAAATATCATCGAAGCCAAGAGCAGCCATTGCTCTACCAAAAAATAAATAGCTCAGAAAAAAGCTAATTAGTGCAACTACTGTACCAAACGCGAGTATTTTCCAGATGTGCAACATCCGTACGTGCCCCAATTCGTGAGCCAAGACGGCTTCAACTTCATCTTCCGAAAAGCTCTCAAGCAAGGTATCACTCAAGAGTATCCGCCGGCCTTTCCCCATTCCTGCAACCGCGGCATTTGCTTTTTTGGTTTCTTTGCTTAAATAAATCTCGAAGACCTGTTCGATTCCTACGCCGCATTTTTTGCATAATCCAATCAACTTTTCTTTGAGTCCGTCATTGGCCAACGGTGTGCATTTATAAAACAAAGGTATGATTAAAACCGGCACAATTTTACCAAGTATTATAACAAATAACACCCAGGCTGCCGTTGTTAAAAGCCACCAATAGTTCGGAAAATACCTCAAAAGAAAATAAAGTACCTCTCCTGCCGCCAGGAGCAATAATAAAGATAATACGCCCTTTTTTATACTCTTTTTCAACCAGCCAAACAGTGGTTGGTTAGACAGGGAGAATTTATGTTCCAGCAAAAAACCGCTGTAGAAATCCAGTCCAACAAACAACAGATAATAAATACCACTAAAGGCCACCAAATAAAGACCGACCTGCAGATAAAGATTCCCGCTCCAGCCTGCAACCAGATTCCTTAAAAAAACTGACCCGCCCGATACAAGAAATATTACCAGAAAAACTGCCGTCAGCAGTAATTGTATAATTAATAGCCGAGTTTTTATCCGGGAATATTGTCTGGCCTTTGCTGAAGTTTCTTCCATACCTACGTTCTTCTTCATACGTAACTGCTTCCATTGCGTGCTTTCTGTTATAATACGAAAAGTGATAGTTCCTTGCAAAATCGATTTTATGATAATACTTTTTTGATTTTCGTGTGGTGCAGATATAATCAACCCTATGAAAAACGCTGTACTCAGCGAACTTTTCAGCCAGATGGCCGATATTATGGAAATCCTCGGTGAGGACCGTTTCCGCATCAACAGCTACAGGAAAGTAGCGAGAGTTATCTCTGATATGCCAACAGACGTTGAGACTCTGTTGACAACTGGTGAACTGTCAAAAATTCCCGGCATTGGAAAATCAAGCCTTGCCAAAATCGAAGAATTTATAAGAACCGGCAAGATAACTGCTCATCAGCAACTGCTCAAGAAAATCCCACCAACTTTGCTCGAGTTGCTCACTATACCCGGTATGGGCCCAAAAGGCGTCAAGGCCGTCTATGAAAAGCTAGAAGTAACAAGCATTACTGAGTTAAAGAGTGCAATTAGGAATGGCTCTTTGGCTGAGCTGCCCGGCTTTGGCGCCAAAAAAGCTGATGTAATTGCAAGAGGCATCGAGTTTCTCGAAAAGTCCACAGGTCGCATACGTCTCGACCAGGCCTTGGAAGCGGCGGAGCTGGTCGGCGGATTTCTAAAGGGACTGTCCGGTATTGAAAAAATACAGCCCGCCGGCTCACTGCGGCGATGTGCAGAAACCATTGGAGATGTTGACATCCTCGTCGCCGCTCGTAAGGGCAAAAAAATCATACAGGCATTTACAATCGCTGAGTTTGTACAGGAAGTGCTGGGAGCAGGGCCAACAAAGGGCTCAGCAATTATCGAGGTAGAAACTGCACCTGTTCATGTCGATGTCCGCGTTGTACCGCAAAAAAGTTTCGGAGCTGCAGCGCAGTATTTTACCGGCTCAAAACAACACAACGTGAGACTGCGGGAAATAGCAGTTAAGTCAAAGCTGAAGTTAAATGAATATGGCTTGTTCAAGGGTAACAAAATGATTGCAGGCCCAATAGAAGAAGAAATCTATCGAAAGCTTGGCCTTGATTATATTCAGCCATTGCTTCGTGAAGACCGCGGTGAAGTCGAAGCCGCAAAGGCTCACACTTTGCCACATTTGATTGAGCTTAAGGACATTAAAGGCGACCTCCACGTTCATACGAATGCCTCTGATGGTGTTAATAATATAACCGAACTTGTAGAGGCTGCTAAAAAAGTTGGTTACAAATATATCTGCATAACAGACCATTCACGCTCATCGGCAATTGCCAACGGCCTCTCGGCCAGACGACTCAGCCAACAAATAAAAGAAATTCACAAGCTCAACGAGCGGCTGAAAGGAATAACCATTCTGGCGGGAACCGAAGTTGACATTCTTGCTGATAGTTCTCTTGACTTTGATAATAAACTGCTTGCCGAGCTCGATTTCGTAATAGCTTCGATACATTCCGGAATGACAAGCTCACGCGAAAAGGTAACAACCCGTATACTAAAGGCAATGGACAATCCGTATGTGCACTGCATTGCTCACCCTACGGGCAGGCTAATCGGCCAGCGCGAACCAATGGATATTGATATGGCCGCTGTAATCAAACATGCAGCCCAAACACATACTGCACTGGAGGTAAATGCAAATCCCCAGCGTCTGGACCTAAAGGATGTCCACTGCAGGATGGCGGTTGAGGCAGGTGTTAAACTGGCCATCGGAACGGATGCTCATAGTGTTGAAGGTTTCGATTTGATGGGTTTTGGGGTAGCGACTGCTGTACGGGGCTGGGTAACGAAGGCAAACGTCCTCAATACCTTTTCCGTAGCCAAAATAAAAAACTGGGTCACCAGTAAAAGAAAAAGGTAATTAATAAAGTATCAAGAGATAGCAGGCTGTGTCATCCAAATCCGTTAAAATCCTGTTAACAGGGCTACCGGGCTGTGGCAAAACGACGGCTGTGAGGCAAATTATTGCCACTCTCGACTCGAAGAAGGTGGCAGGTTTTTACACACAGGAGATTCGGGAAAACAACATACGCAAAGGTTTTATGTGGACTCGTCTTGGTGGAGCAAACGGCATACTTGCTCATGTTGATATTAAAGGACCTTTTAAAGTAGGTAAATATGGCGTAGATGTTGCAGGTTTTGAAAAGTCCGTAGTGCCGATTTTGGATGTTGAGCAAACCGATGCTGAACTCTTTGTCATCGACGAGATTGGCAAGATGGAATGCTTTTCTGAAAAGTTTGTCGCTGTGGTACGCCGGCTCTTTGCATCTAACAAATCTGTATTAGCAACTGTGGCACAAAAAGGCACTGGTCTTATCTCTGAAGTAAAGAATTATCCCGACGTAAAAATATTTAGATTGACACAGCGAAGTCGCGCTAAAACAATAATTGAGATTTTGCAAATACTAAATTACGAGGATTAGCCATGGCCTCTATAACAACTCTTCCTAAACCGAGTCAGGATGGCGTTAAATCATTGGAGCAGGCTATAGCTACCCGACGGTCTCGGCGTCAGTTTTCGCCGCAGACACTTACACCCGAGCAAATCGGTCAATTAGCCTGGGCGGCCCAGGGCCAAGATGCCGGCAACAGGTTTCGTACAGCACCATCAGCAGGGGCGACCTATCCTCTGGAACTTTTTGTCGTGACCAGCGATGGTTTTTCTCGATATTTACCTATCAAGCATGCACTTGAAAAACTAACAGACCAGGACTTGCGTTCTATGCTTGCTTCGGCAGCCTGGGGCCAGGAATTTATCGAAGCTGCACCAGTGACACTGGTCTTTGCAGCTCAGTTTTCCAGAACAACCAACCGCTATGGTCAACGGGGCATCCGTTATGTATATATGGAAGCCGGCCACGCCGCTCAAAATGTCCACCTTCAGGCTGAAGCCTTAGGGCTCGGCTCCGTCGCCGTTGGTGCCTTTGATGATGCCTCTGTCAGCAAAGTTTTATCGCTGCCAGACAAGCTCGAACCTATTTATATGGTCGTAGTAGGCTATTATCGCAACTAATCACAAGGTGCCAGTTTCAATGTCACAAGATTGGCCAAACAAAGTCTCATGCCACCCTTAAGGCCAACGAATAATGTTTTCGCAGCTATATAGACCACACTTTACGCGTTGGTGGTGTTACGTTATAATGAGGCAGTCTGAATGGATTTTGGAATTGTTTAATCGCAGGACGTGATTGATATCCTGCACGAAGCGCCCGTAGCTCAGGTGGACAGAGCAACGGATTTCTAATCCGTAGGTCGCAGGTTCGAGTCCTGCCGGGCGTGTTTGCGGTCACAGGACTCGAACACAAAAGGGTGTGGGAAAAGGATTTTCCCATGCCGTCGTGCCTCGCAAGCATGCTTGGTTTGCCTGCTTGGCCGTAACCTAATGCGGTAGAGTTGTCTTTAAATTCCCTTGTTTTCGGCACTTGCGTTTTGCTTGTGCTGCCTGCGGTTCAGTACGGCTTTATTTACTACCGAGCTTCTCTCCTACGTAGTACTAAATGTCCCTCATCGCGGCCTCCGGCAGCACTCCCAAAACCGCAATTCCCGCCAAAAACAATTTCTGTCTTCCGCCTCCTGCCCGAGTCCCTGCATGCTCTAGGCAGGGATCCAGCTATTTATGTGCTTATAAAGCACTTTTCCCTTGACTTTTGTTTGAAAATATGTTAAAATACGCCCATGTTTACCAGATGGTAAACGATAACCCGCCCGCAGGCGGAAGGAAACAGCACGTCTGTAAGCCACGGCCAGCAAGCCCAGGTCAATAATAATCGTTAGGGAATGATCGATGATGAATAACTACCAACTACGTACTACAAGCTACCTGTGCCTTAG
>Ga0114922_10005287_pt1 | contig 11916 bp, 9 predicted proteins | sample AartaG_FD_100975 | JGI IMG/M metagenome (GOLD analysis project Ga0114922, IMG submission 100975) | Deep subsurface microbial communities from Aarhus Bay to uncover new lineages of life (NeLLi) - Aarhus_00045 metaG | ecosystem: Environmental > Aquatic > Marine > Oceanic > Sediment | place: Aarhus...
CATGTACTTTTCTCGACGTACAAAAGCGAATAAAATTAGCACAACTTTTGCGTGAGCGCGTCCAAGGGTTTGGTAGTGAGAAAAAATGTCCTATATTAGTAGTTGAGCACGATTTAGCGATATTAGATTATCTCTCAGATGTTGTCCAACTATTTTACGGCGTACCCCATCAATTTGGAATTATTTCAACCCCTTTAACAACAAAAAAGGGTATTAACGCATATTTAACCGGTTTTCTTAAGGCAGAAAACATAGAGTTTAGGGAAAAAGAATATGGTTTTAAGCGTTCAACGGGTGGTCGAACATGGAGCAACGCCAAAATTTTTGCTAATTATGGAAATATATCAAAGACTTTTGAGTCATTTCATTTATCCGTGAATCCTGGAACTATTTATGCTTCTGAAATTTTGGGTGTTGTTGGTGAAAATGGATGTGGTAAGTCCACGTTTGCAAAAATCTTGGCAGGTGAACTCCAACCTGACTCCGGTTCAGAATTTGAAGGAATTCAAGCTAGAGTCTCTTACAAGCCACAATATATTACACAAGAATCTTCTCAAACAGTTAGAGAATTCATTATAGAACGAGCTCAAACTTATAATTTTTCAGAAGATATTTTACGAGTATTATATCGACCTTTAGGTGTTGATAAATTATTTGATTTAGAAATATCAAAACTCTCAGGAGGTGAACTTCAGCGTGTATTCATCTGTTCTTGTCTCGCTAAAAAGGCAGATTTATATATTCTTGATGAGCCTTCAGCATATCTTGATGTAGAAGAACGGATTCAAATTGGCCAAATTATCCGTACTAGCACAAAAAAGAATAATGCTGTCGCTATTTGTATAGAACATGATATTCAAATTGCTGATACTTTAATTGACCGACTTCTACTCTTTACTGGGAAGCCAGGAGTTTATGGGGAAACCATTGGACCCTTAAATAAACGCGAAGGGATGAATCTTTTCCTAAAAGAAATTGATGTAACTTTCCGAAGGGATAACAAAACGGGTAGAGCTCGACTAAATAAAAAAGGCTCTCAATTAGATAGAACACAAAGAGCTTCTGGACAACTATGGGGACCTCATTAAATATAAAAAATATCAGAGGTTTTGTAAATAATCTTTTAAAACAGAAGTAATTGCTTGAAAATCCATTAGAGCTTCACTACCCCCATCAAAGCTGACATCTCCGGCTTTATGCGCTTCAGAAATTTCAATCGTTCCAAACAGAATTCCTGTAAAAGTATCCATATTAGTTGTAAAGGATAAAGTTGGACTATCACTATCGCCTTCTCCATAATCTACTTTTCCATCTTTGAATTTAAGCCAAAATTTCTTGTTTTCGTCTGATATGACTATTTGTCCTAAGAAGTCCATATCTAACATCGCCATATCGTCGAATTCTTCTCTTAATCCCGCATTTTCTGATGATATTTGCTTATATATGTCAAAAAGTTTGAGATAATCTCCAGCTGTACCACTACCATCAGATAATTTTAATTGTATTTCATGTAATAATTCTGAATCTACCATTTTTATCACTTTATTTTATAGAAAAAATATAGATTACATCTTTATCAACTTATTTATCTTAGAAAAACCAATTAATTCGATATCGGTAGTATTAAGAAACCTTATTTATTGTCAAGAATTTTTTAAAAATGGTTAAAATGGTAGATTTGGAAAAGAAATTATTTGATCAATCTTGGACATTCAAAAACAGAGAAAAAATCATTTCTAACATGCAAGAAATTCAATATGATGTTGTAATAATCGGAGCTGGGATAACGGGCGCGGGAGTAGCAAGAGAAGCAGCAATGAGAAACTTAAAAGTCGCTATAGTAGATATGCAAGATTTTGCAGCAGGAACTTCGTCGAGAAGTACAAAGTTAGCGCATGGGGGTCTCAGATATATAGCGTACGGCGAAATGGATTTAGTTAAAAGTGCTACTCGTGAAAGAAATTGGATGAGGGTTCAAATCCCCCACTTAGTTAGACCAATTCCGTTCTTTCTACCCATTATTGAAGGTTCAAAATACAAAAAACGTGATTTACAAGGAGTTACTAAAATCTATGATTTTCTAAGTGATGATAAATCTGAATTTAAAAATTATAAAAAAAATAAAACATATTCGGCTGAAGAAGTATACGATCTTGAACCTAATTTTAATAGGGAAGGCTTGCAAGGAGGTGTAGTTTATTACGACACAAACATCGACGATGCTCGTTTAACTATTGAAATACTTAAGGAAGCCATAATTAGAGGTGCTGATGCACTCAATTATTGTAAAGCAATTGAGTATATCAAGAACAACGGAAAAGTTGTCGGTGTGAAATGTAAAGATTTAGAACAAAGCTCAGATATTGATATAAAAGCTAGCTTAGTAATAAATGCGACGGGTATTTGGGCGGATAAATTGATAGAGAATTACCCCGATACTATTCCAAAGCCGTTGATAAGACCAACTAAAGGAGTTCATCTCTTATATAAGCGTGAAAATATAGGGAATAACATGGCATGTGGTCTTTATTCAAATATTGATAACAGATCTTTTTTTGTGATTCCTAGAAATAAAAAGTACACACTTGTGGGAACAACTGATACCGACTATCAAGGCGACTTAGCACATCCCATTTGTAATAAGGAAGATGCAGATTACTTAATTAATTCTCTTAAATTATTCTACCCGAACGCAAAAGTGGATTATGAAAATATTCTTTCTACTTATGCCGGAATCAGACCGTTAGTAATGCAGAAAGGAAAGTTAGAAAGTCAAGTTTCGCGAAAACACATAATATTTTTTTCTGACGACAAGCTACTTACTATAACGGGAGGGAAGCTAACAGAATGGCGTGAAATGGCTGAGGATTTATTTAGACATTTGGAAGAAAAGAAAATTTTTCCTGATGTTCATGAAGAGAAACATTGGTCAAGACAACCATTTATAATTACGCTCGAAAAAGAGGAATGGTTAGACGAACTAGAAAAGTCAGGTGTCAAATTGGATAAAGAAATCTCAGATCATCTATATCAACAATACGGGAAAGGTGCTATCCAAATTCTTGAGATGATAAAACAAGATGAGTCTTTAAAAGAACGAATTATCGATGAAAACGATTTTACAAAAGCTGAAGTTCTTTATGTGTTAAGATATGAACTGTCACCTCATTTAATCGATGTATTCCGTAGACGAACAGAGATGTCTTTATGGATACATCATCGAAAAGCTTCTGAAGCAGCAGAAAAAGTCGCTGTAATTATGCAAAATGAATATTCTTGGGATAATGAGACGAAAAACAATGAGATTCAAACCTATTTAGATTATGTGAAGAATTCAGTTTCATTTATATTGTAATTATAAATCTTAGTCTTACATCATTATTTGCTTGAATATGATGTAATTTAAAAATTGGACTAGATATAATATAAATACTTTAATAGTGTTATTCAACTTAATAATAAATTTAAATTAATTTAAAGAAGTGAAATTTATTGATATATCAATTTGATTTTAAGGTAGGATTTTTAATACCGTTAGGGGAAATGGCAGGATTCTTTGTCGTAATCCTAGGAGTTATGTGGTTAATATATGGGGTATACGAAGCCAAACGAAGAGGTTCTGTAAAAGAGAGAAAAATTGAGGATTGGGATTTTAAATTAACGAAATTTTTAAAAGTCTTTATTTATGTGGGTTTTGTAATCGGTGTTTTGGGTATTTTAAGTGGAGTTGCCGGGTTGCTGTATAATATACCCCCAAGTGGAAAATTTCAGCTTAATGTTGACGGAGTAAGCATTTTTACTTCTGTCTTTCTGATAATTCTGGGAGTTCTGACGTTTTTAAAACCCATGAACGATATACCCATCTCAAGCGTTGTCGGACTTATGGCTGGAAGTGCAGTTGTAGCTATAATTGTAATAGCGTTACCTGGAGAAGCTTATGAAATTATAGGAATCTTTATGGATCCTACGGTATTCTTTGTTATCCTGTTTATAATCGTTTTTGCTATTGTCGCACTCACAGCGAAATTTTATATTGGAACATTAATGGCAATTTCAAAATTAATTTCATGGCCAATTTTTGCCCTTATAGTTGCTGGGTTCTGCATATTGCAAGGATTCTTACTTTTAGTTGTAGGCGTTTCAATAACGGGATATTTTTGATTTAAATAACTAATCTTTTTTATTATTATTTCATTTTTCTTAAAAGTATCTGAATCCCTAAGAGAATTATCTATTAATCTCGCCTTTAATATCATTATTTAAATCATAATGGCAATTTGGACATGTTTTCGATTCGGAAATATCAATATTTGTCAATCGGTATCCGCTCCTCCCTAAGATTAAATGGTTACAATTAGGACAATAAGTATTTCCTCCTTTTTCGTGGTTTATATTCCCAATGTATACGTATTTTATCCCTTCTTTTCTTGCGATATTGTACGCCCTGTCTAAAGTTTCAAAGGGAGTTCTTTTCATGGATGGTTGCTTAAAATCTGGATGATATGCCGAGAAGTGAGTGGGGGTATCATCTCCAAGATTCTCAGCAATCCAATTAGAGAGAGTTCCAATATCAGCATCACTATCATTCAAATCAGGAATTATAAGGTTAGTGATTTCTATGTGAATCCCGCTATTTTTAAACCTTTTTGCGGTATCCAATACGGGCTGTACTGATTTAACGCCACAGATAGTTTTGTAAAACTCATCCGACATAGATTTAATATCGATGTTTGCAGCGTCAATTCCAACTTCTATCAACTCTTTCGTAGCTTCTAGCGTTGAATACCCATTCGTTACTAATATTGTTTTAATATTTTCTTTCTTAAGTAACCTAGTTGTATCTAATATCCATTCATGCCATATAAGAGGCTCATTATAGGTATAGGCAAGTGTTTTCGCACCACTTTTAATGACTTTTTTTACTAGTTGTTCGGGTGTCATTTCTACTAACTTCATTCCGCGATCTTCGTATCCCTTAAGGTCATAGAAACCATTTTTTCCGTCATCTGTTGGATTTGCTTGGCTAATAGACCAATTTTGGCAATTTTGACATTTAAAAGAACACCCAATTGAAGCAATTGAATAAGCAGTAGCACCTGGCCAAAAATTATATAGCGGTTTCTTTTCAATTGGATCTAAACTACCAGGCGATATCATCGAGCCGTAAATTAAAGAGTATAATTCTCCAGTGATATTTTTTCTTGTTCTACATATTCCCAGCTTATCTGGTAGGATAATACATTCGTTAGCACATACATGACATTTAACCTTTTTTTCTTCAAGTTTATCAAATAATCTTGCTTTTATTTTCATACTGAGTCCCTATGTCGAGAAAATATTCGCTTAATCTTTCTCTAAATATATAATAGATAAGAAATTTTATATTTCTTATAGATTTAAAATGCATTATTCAAAACATATCAGAGTTATTTTAAATGTCAAGAACAGAAGAAGCTCTTTCAAACTTTAAAGATAATTTTAACTGTGCCCAGTCAGTTTTTGGTGTTTTTGCCCCTCACTATGGATTAGATCGAGATAAAGCTATGAAAATATCTTCAGGATTTGGAGGCGGAATGGGGCGAAGCGGTAGAACTTGTGGTGCTGTGACTGGAGCATATATGGTAATTGGATTAAAAAACGGTATGGGAATAAGTAAGGATACTGAAGCGAAAGATAAAACATATAAAATAATAAGTGAATTCTCTAAACTTTTTCAAGAAAAAAATGAATCGATGATGTGTAAGGAAATACTTGGCTGCGACATAACAACTCCTGAAGGTATAGCCTACTTTACTCACAATGAATTATTAGAAAAAAAATGCTTTCAATGCGTAAAGAGCGCAGCAGAAATCTTAGAAGAAATACTATAGTCTTTTTTATTTTATTCAAAAACAGTTTGTTTCATTCGCATATATGAGCAAAGATAATGACGAGTATACTCGAGAAGAATTAGAAGATATTCTTAAAGAGAAATTAGTTTATTTGAAACAATTGGAAGATTTTGGTAAAGACTCCAACTATATCAAAGAACTTAGTGATATTGCATTAATTCAACTACAATTAGAACTGTTTAAAGAAGCCGAAAAGAATTATTTGCAATGTTTAAAACATTTCCGGGTACAGAAAGATAGATTGGGGCAGGCAGATGTTTACGGTCTATTAGGAACGTTATATTTCAAAAAAAATGACTACCTGAAATCAATTGAAAGTTATGAAAAAGCATTCGAAATATATGACGATCTAAAACAGTTTCAAGAGCAAATCACTTGTTTAAAAGGAATAGGTAACAACTTCATAAAATTAAACCGATATGATGAAGCTCGTGAAGCATTCCTTAATTGTAGCGCGTTATGCTCGGATACTAACGATATATACAATTTATTAGATTGCTTAGGTAATTTAGTTCAAATTTACGAAAAACAAGAAAATTGGGATGTAGTTTTTGAACTATATACGAAATCTCTTGAAGCATTTAAAGAATTAGAAGACTTTAAGGGTATTATTGTTTCCTATTTCAATTTAGGAATTCTTAAAAAAAAAGAAAACGATTTTTATCATTCCCTTATCTATTTTAAGCAAGGAACAAATCAAGCAATTGATTCGAATTATACGGAGTTAATTTTAAAGGGATTAAGCTATGTAGGGGAGATTTTGGTCTATCAAGGTGAAATGAAAGAAGCGAAGGATACATACATTAAAGCATTGAGTATTGCTGAAAAAATAAAAGCTAAGAATTCAATTCTTCAGATAAGAATTTTGTTAAATTCTTTAGGTTTAGATGAGCAAGAAATAAACAATGAATTAACTATCTATATGAACCGTAGAAAAAACTAGCATATTTGAAAATATAAGATAACAATCAAGTTTTAAATCAGTTTTAAAAAATTATAAATGAACGGATTTTCATTTTTTATTAAACTAGTATAAATAAAATATCGCTTTGTAATGAATAATTGTCCATTTTGTAAGGAGCCGATCGAAAGTTACTGGACTTATTGCCGAAATTGTAATAAACCCTTAATTACAAATATAGATGAGGAACCAAATAAACGATTATTTACTCCTTATGATGATGTGTCATACAATTCAAACGATTCCGAAGAGGAATACTACGATATCAATGTTATTGATGACGAATCTATCGATCTTGAGCTATCTCAACTGGAAGAACAGCTTACCGAGAGCGAAAAATTAGGAGAAAATATGGGTGAACTTCTTTTGAGGAAAGCAAGTTTGTTTTATAAAAAAAGAGATTTTCCAAAATCTCTAAAAAATCTAGAACTTGCGCTTGAAAACTTTCTTGAGGAAAAAGATTTTTTAAACGTGATTATATGTCATAACGAATTAGGATTGATTCACGAGGAAACTGGATTTTTTGATCAGGCTATTTATCATTTTGATAGAGCTCTTGGCACTTTAGAAGATCTTAGTGATAATATAAAAAAAATCCAGGTTTTGAATAATTTAGGTAATGTATATTATTTAATTAATGATTTAGAACACTCTTACAAATATTATCAAGATGCTTTAAACCTTGCGGAAAAAGAAAATATGGAAGTAGAAGCTATTAAAACTTCTAGTAATTTAGTTGAAGTTATACTTTCATTAAAAGACTATGATCGCATTAAGAAAATATTGAAAAGAAATTTAGAGTTTTTTACTAAAAATGACGATGTATATGGGATTATCCAGACGCGCATCAAATATGGAAAATTGTATTATTATCTTGGAGAAGACTATTACGATCAGTCTTTTAATTGTTTAACAAGTGTAATAAAACTAATTGATACAATCAAAAACCAAATTTCTCTTTTTACAAAAAAGAAATTGGAATGGGAGTGTTTTCTTTACTTAGGGCATTTATATTCTTTATGGGATAACGATTTGGAAGCCGAAGACAACTTTCTGAAAAGCTTAGAGGCAGTGAGAACATTTGAAATTCAAGAAAATATTAAGGAAGGAATAGTCTTAGAAGCGATCGCAAAATTTTACTCCTTAAAAGGAGAGGATGGTAAAGCTATCGATTATTATCAATATTCAAACGATATTTATCAAAAATTCGGAGATAAGTCAAAGATAGGTGAAATGAAATATCATGTAGCAACCATTTTTCAAGATTACATCCAAGATGAGCAAAAAGCTATACTATATTTTGAAGAAAGTTTAGAAATTTTTGAAAGTTTAAATAACGTAAAGATGGCTGCAGAAATTCTAAATAAATTAGGAGATATTTATGTTTCTAAACAGTTGTTTGAACAAGCTATGGATTATTTTGAAAGGGCAAAAGGTTTTTATGCTAAATTAGAAGACGAATACAATAAAAACATAATAACTGAAAAACTCAATTCTTTGAAAGATGATGATTTTAATGTATCTAATCTTTAGTTTTCCCACCTATTTTTTCCATTATCCAATCTAGTGAAAGGATTGATTTTTTACTCTTCTGCCATAAAAAAAATAACGCACTCAAAATCGTGATATAGAGTACTAAAAAGGGAAAAAACAGAAGTAATGTAATTCTCTGATAAAGAACAAATATAAATAAAAATTGAACGAAAAATATTGTTAATGAATGTCTCCCATAAATTTTTAGGATCCGAAAAAGTTTACCATTCTGAAGTAAAACATCTGAATAATAAAAAAAGAAAGCAATAATAAGTAATGCTAATCCCATTAACAAAAAGAGATTAGAAGGGGTGCCTTTTAGCAAAAAAAATGGCAATCCCGGGATATATGGTACATTATGAGCTGTCAATATGGGAACTAGCTCTAGCTCTAGAAAGGGATACACAGAAGGATTATAATTATCTGCCCCTACTAGTAGACCGATATCAGTAAATGGAAGTAATAGCCCACATACTAATAGAACTAAACCATATTTTAGGATGGACTGAGTTAAGTGTAGACTTGCCTTGTTTGAATTTAAGCCGATAGATTCAAACATAAATTCTCCGAAAACAGCAGAAAAAAAAGAGATTGAAGCATATGGTAGCGGAGAATAATTGGGAAAGGGAGATACTATTATGAAATGTATTATTTCCATAACAATATTAGCATCTTTGGCGATAAATAGTAATTCTCGAAATCCAGATGTTAAAAAAATTATAATTAAGCCCATAACAAGTCTAGCCCATCTGACTAATCTATATGCTAAGTAACATAAAATTTGGGAGAATCCTAAAAAGACGAGGATGTTCCACCCCCACAGATTTACGGGAAATCCTAAATTCGGATTTAATATTATGTTATATAAACATCCTAATAAAATTAGAAAAAGTGCCTGCTTTAGAATTTTATTTCGATATATATTTTCAGTGTAAGTTCCCATTTTTTTATTTAAAGCGAATGAGACTGATAGAGATCCTACAAAAATATATAAAGATGGGCCTATAATCTCTAAAGTAGTAATTATAAAACCATAAATATTCTTTAATTCGTCTCCGAAAACTAACCAATATTTTAAAGAATTTGAAATAAGAATTACTAAAATTGAGAATCCTTTTACAATTTCTATGCTTTTTAACTTTACCGTTAAACTTCCACCTCTACTGAACTCATATTAATAATTTAGGTGTCTGTAAAAAAATCTTCACTTTTATATGTTTTCCTAGCATATTCTACGAATCCAATTGATTTGATGAAATCATATGAGACTTCATTCTCTTTATATACTTCGCATCTCAGTTCTTTTACACCTTTTTCTTTAAAGTGGTTCCACGCCGCCAATCCTATTACGGTCCCAAGCCCCTTCCTTTGAAATCGGGGTAAAACGCCAAGTCCAGCAATTATCCCATATTCTTTACTCGAACCCTCATAATCAAGTATAACAAAAGCTCCGTCAGATCCGTATGCTTTAGCTATTAGAAATAAGGTATCTGGATATTCATAGATTATTCTTAAAGTTTCTTCCGTTATGGCTCTAAATGGTGTACTTGAAACTAACCAACTTCTATTATATAAATACATGACGCTCTCTAAATCCTCTATATTAGCTTCCCTAATTTTCGCATGGAGAATATTATGTTCAACTTTTTTCCTAAGGTTCTCCTCAACTTCAGGGGTTATAGCAGAAACAGGAAGTTTCATTTGAATGTACTCCAATCCCTCTGTAAGCAGATCGTTTTCTATTTCTTCTTTTGTTATATCCTTTTTCTCAAATGCTAGAAAAAAGCTTCGAATATGCGATTTTTTTATATTAAGTTTCCTTTTCATGATTTAAATCCCACAAACCATAAAAAATACTAATCTTCTAAATATATTAAGAGTTAGTTAGAAATAAATATTATATATAATCTCTTGTTGAAAATTGCGAATTTCTCTATTAGATCAAGTTTTTTTGCATGGCTATTCTTCAGAAGAAAATTTAACGAGTTAATAATGAATCTAATTTACTTCTAATTATATTTTCCATGTCACCATTTATTATAGCGCTTCTCCTTAAAATTGAAATTCCTTGTTGAATTTTCTTGCTTAGACTCGTATCCTCAAGAATATTCCTATTCTCACATGAAAATTCAAAATTCGATCTCAGCGCCATATCTTCTTCAACTCTTTCAGTTACAGCTTGCTTTAAGTTGAGCATGTTTCCAGAAACTTCTTTATAAAGGTTATTTGGATCGCTTGTCACAAATCCAGGGAAAACTGAAACCATCTTTTCTTCCATAATTTGCTCATTTTCAACAAACATAACGTATAAAGGCATATAGATCCATACTATTGGCCGAGAGAACAATTCGGATTGATTGTCAACTAACGACCATGATACTAGATCCTGAGCTTCTTGTAAACAATTTCCATTTTTTAATTGAACGATAGATTTTATCTGGGAATATAAGTCTTCAATTCTATTTTGGAGATCTCTAATTTCTGAAATTTTTACTTGTTTTTCTTCTTCAAAAGCGGATAAGTTTTTGTCTCTATCCTGAAGTTCCATGTCTAATGAGGATTTGAGCTCTTCCAATTTTTTTTCTGCTTCAGTGTCAATTTCAAAAACGCGTTCTTTCAATTCCATGTATTTTTGAGTGAAGGATGTTATTGAATTTACAAAACTATTACCTTCGTCAATTAAATATTTGAAATGATTTTCAAAAGAATCTGTAAGATCATTAAAAACCTTACCCTTTAGTATCTCTGTCTGTGTAAAACTTTTATTCTGTTTTATTATATCTTCTAACTGTCTTTCTGCGGTTTTAAACAAGACAGAAATATTTTCTATTACTCTCCTTTTCTCGGTTACTTTCCATTGGTCAATTTTATCGCCTTCTAAATCGATCTTATCTTTAACTTGCCCTGAATCAATTGTCTGTGATGTTTTTGTAATCTGAGATGAGAAACGAGAATTAACATCTTTTAATTGGACGTTAACTTCAATTAACCACTTATCAACTTCTTTACTAATTAATTCAATCTGAGTGTTCCACCTTAAAGCGTTACCCTTCATATAATTAACTGAATTTCGATATTTATCTGCAATCTCTAAAGCTTGTTCAGTCGTAAAAATCGGTTCTAAGGGCATATAATCTGCAACGGGTTTAAATTCGGTGAAGGGAATTAATGTTATCAGCGTTTGAAGAAATTCTGGCGTAACTAAAGACTTAATTTTTAGCTTCTGAAATTCTGATTCTTCGCTTTCGCCTAGCGATTCTGCTTCACTATCTGCATATTTCAAAACTTCAATTATTTTCTGTAGCTGCTCAATCTGAGTTCGATTCTCTATATTTCTTAATAAGTGCCCGATTTGAGGCTGTCGAGGGGGATTAGAAAGTTTACCTTTTTTTGAAAAAACATTTAACCCATCTAAGATGATATGAGTGCTAATAACACCTTGAACGCAGAGAAATGGCCATAACAATCTCGAAAAAGATACAATTTTCTCGTTTGGCTTTAGATCTTTTGTTAATAAATAAAATGCTAACG
>Ga0114922_10005288_pt1 | contig 11912 bp, 9 predicted proteins | sample AartaG_FD_100975 | JGI IMG/M metagenome (GOLD analysis project Ga0114922, IMG submission 100975) | Deep subsurface microbial communities from Aarhus Bay to uncover new lineages of life (NeLLi) - Aarhus_00045 metaG | ecosystem: Environmental > Aquatic > Marine > Oceanic > Sediment | place: Aarhus...
AGTGCCAATGGCATGGACGCCGTGAAACGGGAGAGTCTGTGCCATGAGCTCACTCAAGACACCCGCCAACAGCCATGTTGTGAACACCCCAATCGAGAGCACGGTGAGAGATACCCGCATCCATAAAAGTCCATCATGGATGGGTTTTTCCCCGTGACTCTGCCCGTAGAAAACCATGAAGACCATGCGTGACACGTACAGCGCCGTCAACCCGACGCCTACCAGCATGCCGATGTATGCCCACATCGGACCATGCATAAAACCCTCTTCGAGGATCAATTCCTTGCTGAAGAATCCGTTCGCTATCGGCAAACCAACGAGCGCGAGCGAGCCTATGGCGAACACCGTAAACACGAAGGGCATTGTTTTCCTGAGACCGCCCATCTGCCGCATATCACGTGTGCCAACAGCGGGGATCACCGCACCAGCGCATAAAAAGAGCAATGCCTTGAAAATCGCATGGCTGAGGAGATGGAACTGACTGGCGAATACCGCACCGACGCCGACTGCAAAGAACATATAGCCGAGTTGGCTGATCGTTGAGTAGGCGAGCGCTCGCTTGAGATCGGCCGCTACAAGAGCCATCAAAGCCCCCAATAGAGCTGAGAGCATACCCACAACCAGGACACTCGTCGTCCACCCCGGCACATCTTCGAAGGCAGGAAAAAATCGCGCCACAAGGTATACACCTGCATTGACCATCGTCGCTGCATGGATCAGAGCGGAGACCGGGGTGGGCGCTTCCATGGCATCGGGCAGCCAGGTATGCAGCGGCACTTGAGCGGATTTTGCAATCGCTGCGGCGAGGAAGCAGAAAGCGAGCAAGGTCAGTACGTTGTATGGCAATGTCTCCGCTTCCATCAGGAAAGCACTGATCTGGTAGCTGCCGACGAATGAGTTGATGATGAGCGCTCCAACCAGCAAACCTACGCCGCCTAGCTGAGTTATGATCAAGGCTTTGATGCCGGCTGCGACCGCCTTCGGGTCATCGTTATGGAATGAAATGAGTGCGTAGGAACAGAATGCCGTGATCTCCCAGAAAAGGAACATCAGCAGCAAGCTGCCCGAGATGCCCAACCCAGCCATCGCCCCGATGAAGAACATAACCAGGGCGTAATAACGCCCAAGCTGCTCATTTCCCTTCATGTAATCGATGGAGAAAATGACCGCCAGGCTCCCGACAACATTAGCGATAACTGCCAGGAGAACACCGAGAGCGTCAGGTACAAATGTAAAAACACCAAAAACGCCCCCCATGGGGATGCTCAGAACGGGCTGATCGCTCGTAAACCACAGTAAAGCAATGGCTGAAATGCCTGCTGCGACCGAAATTATTGACGCTACTAAATGTTGAAGCTTCGGACGTTCATCCCCCGTCAGCAATACCAAGAGCGCACCGATCCATGGAAGTCCGATTGTGAGAAGGACCAAAAATGCTGCCATGACTCATCCTCTCAGGGAAGAAAGATCATTGGTATCAAGTGTGCCAACTTGGCGACGGATCTGGATGGCAAAGGCCATACCGATAACGGCGACAATGGTGTCGGCAACGATTACGGTTATGGCCATGCTTTGCGTGAGGTACAGTTGGCCACTTATATTGCCTGCTGTAATCAACCCCAGGACAGCCGCCTTCACAAGAATTTGAAGCATGATCACGACCTTGATCAAATTGCGGGTCGTAAGCAGTCCATAGAACCCTGCTGCGACTAGCCCTGTGACGCCCAGCAGACAGATATTCACCGGCGAGATGTTCATCTTATGTTTTTATCCTTTACTTCAAATCTCGATCTCTTTTTTTCGTTAAGCGCCGCGAGCACGAACCACCACCCGGCATCAGCTCGATTTCGATTGTGCTTCAATGGGAGGGGCTACTTCTGGAGCCGCCATTATTTCCATCTCCTGCAACGCCCGTTCCCGTTCTGCAGCGACTTCATCAACCATGGATTGCTGCAGAGGAGCCTTAGCTTCAGCTAGAATGCCAACGAGTCCTAGCACGCCAGAATAAATCAGGACAATCTGAACCAACAGATCGAGGCTGCGATCCTCCCAGAAAACAGCAGTTAAACTCGTATCAGATACGGATGCGATTGATGTTTTGATAGGCAGAACGAAATAAATCAGGAGAAGGCTTGAAAATACTATTAGACCCCAGGCGAGAGGTTTTGGTACAAGCGACCGCTCGCCAATGCCCTCTCCCCCGGCAACGCTGATCGCGAAAACGAACAACACCGTGACCAGACCTGCCCCTACACTTAGCTCAATTACCGCTACTTGATGCGCACCGAGCAAATAGATCACAATAGAAAGGAGTACGCTTACTCCAGCCAGCCAAATTGCCGATCGCAGCAGGCTATCCGCGCGAAGGGATTGGATGGCGGAGAAGATTGCCGCGCCGACCAATAGTCCATAGATCAAGGTCTCAAGCATCACCCACTCCAGTGTGTCAATCGTCGGCATCCTTTTTCCAGGACCCTTTGGCTGCCGGCTGTTACATAAAAACGGGTTCTCTTTCGGTCAAATTGGAATCATCGATGGAGTAAAAAGAGTCCTACCGTTTTCAATGGCTCACTCTATTCGGTTTATGCGCAGTATAGAAGGCTGCGGTAACAACCGCGGTCGCAGATGGGTCACAAGTTGGTAACAGGTTCAGGCAACTTCGAATGGGGATTTTGCAGAGGGTTATTTATTCGTGTTGGTGCAGATGAGATCCGCGCGGAGATTGGTCAGGCTTCAAACGAGTAACCCACTCCTGAAATCGTAACGAGATGTACGGGTTCTGACGGATTGATTTCGATTTTCCGTCGTAAACGGTAGACCAGCTGCTTGAGCATTACCCTATCCGCTCCTTCAGAACCCCACACCGAATCGATGATCGACGCTGATGTGAGCACCTGGCCGTAATTCAGCATGAGTACTTCCATGAGACGACATTCCAATTGCGTAAGCTGGATATTGTCATCGTCGCCTATACGCACCTCATTCCTGGCTGGATCAAGCAGGAAGTTCCCTGCACTCATTGGACCGGAAGATACGGGAGCGGATTTCGCTCGACGAAGAACAGCCTCGGCGCGGGCAACAAGCTGACGGGGACTGAACGGTTTAACAATATAGTCATCCGCGCCAAGTTCCAATCCTTTCACGACATCCTCTTCATCACCGCGGACGCTAAGAATGATGATCGGTGTATCACGTTGATCGCGGATACTCTTACAGACACTCAAACCGTCCAATTTCGGTAGGTTCAGATCCAGGATGATGATATCGGGCTCTTCGGCTTCCCATCTTTCCAGCGCTGACTGCCCGTCATGGGCAGTGATCACATCAAAACCGGCTCGACGCATCGTGAATGACACAACATCCGACAAAGCGAGATCATCATCTACAATGAGAGCTTTCATCCTGTTCCTCCACCGCAAGGGAGTTCAAACCAAAAGACGGATCCCCCGTCTGGGCGACCTTCGATGCCCACCTCACCGCCATGCTCCTCGATAATGGCCTTCACAACAGACAGCCCAAGGCCAACGCCATATTGCGCTTCATCGTGGTCTTCCAAACGGACGAAACGACGAAAAACATCCTCACGGTCCTTAGGCGGTATACCAGGCCCGCGGTCAGATACCGAGACCCTCAGTACATCATCAAGCCCATGCTCGAGCGCTAGATGAATAGGTGCATTTATCGGGCTGTATTTACTCGCGTTAGATAAGAGATTCACCAAGACTTGAGTCAAACGAGTTGGATCGACTCTTACTTCAGGGATCTGCCCCTCGATACTCAAATGGAGTTTTTGCTCACGGCGCTCGAGCAGCGGCTGCATCATTTGAACGGCGTCGGTGATGATATCGCTGAAATCCGTACGTCGCCGCCGAATCTTGAAGCGCCCCGCCTCGATGTTCATGCTTTCAAGCAGATTGTCTATGAGCGCTTGAAGACCGGTAACGCTCATATGTATGGAATTCAGCAAATTACTAATATCATCTTTGGACAGATCATCGAGCTCCTCTAGAAGCAGCTCGACGGAGGCATTGAGGGCAGAGAGAGGGGTACGGAATTCATGTGAGATGTTCGCCAGGAAATACGAGAGGAAATTCCGGACGGCTCCTTTCTCGGTGATGTCGCGCAACACCAACGCCGATTCGCTGGCATATTGTTCCTTCTGGACCAGTTTCGCGTTCGTAACCGAGAGCGTCGTCTGGTGGCCGTCATGGGTGATAATCTCAATCTGCTGCATCCCTCCAGGGCGTGGAATCTGCTCCGAGAACTTGGGGCCTCCCTCAGGTACAACGAAGACTACGTCGAGCAATTCTTTCAGTGCATCCTCCTGCGAGCAACCGGTGATGCGTTCTGCGCCCTGGCTGAAAGATGTAATTTGACCCTGGCTGTCCATAGTGACGATCCCCTCCACAATGGATTGGATCAGTGCTTCTGACCACGCTTTCTCCTGCGAAAGGTCTTCCAACATTGTGCGCAAATTGTTGCGACTTTCTTCAAACGCCTGGGCTAGTGTCGCAATTTCACTTGGCTGCTCTGGGCAGGGCACGGGCGTACTCAAATCACCCTCGCTGATATTCGTCGCCGCTGAGGTCAACTGCAATAATGGTGCAGTTAGTTTTCGAGCATACACCCCGGCGAAAACCGAACTGACCACAATGACAACAAAGGTGCTAATGAGCATTATCATCAGCCCTTGACCCTCCGCGGAGACCATGCTCTCTACGGACAAAGCTGTCTCGATATTCGCCTTACTCTCCTCATCCCTGCCATCAAGAGAGGACAGGGCGCCGTGATAGCGGATGTCAGCGTGCGTGAATTCAGTCAGCAAAAGCTCATCCGCATCCGCGGGCTCCCCATTCTCATCATAAGCGATCGTCTCCGGGAGATTAGACATGCTCGAGGCGATCCTTCTCCCATCCAATATCACGCTTTGTGTAAATCCTGAAGCGGACGCCAATCGAGATGCGAATTCATCATCAAGGTAGACACCAAGTGTCACATAACCCAGCAACTGGTGGTCGAGATCATCGAATACTGGTTGATGAACCACAGACACCAACCGGGGTTCTGTATCTACTATTTCCAAAGAAGAAGGTTGGTCGCTCAGCAAAAGATCCGCGCAAAGGTTCGGGGAGGAGTCTGGCGTAAGCGGGGAACAATTCGCATCATATGCAAAAAGAATATCAAGATCGACACTCGATTGATAAACCCGTACGTACTCACGCAATTCCTCTGTGATGCCCTCCTTCAGGTGCCTTCGCAAAGTTGGTCGCTGAGACGTCAGGTTCCCAAGATCCAAAAGGCGATCCTGCTCGTTCCTGAGCAAAGTGCGGGTGATTTGCACACCGTCTGCCAAACGGGCCCAGGATTGCTGCTCCAGCTCGGAGCGTATGATCAAATAGGCAGGAACACCGGCAGCGATGGTCGTCGCGATGATGACCACAACAAAAGCAAGCCTAAATTGGGAGGTTATCCTCCGGGAGTAAAGACGTCTCCAGATAGACATGCTGGTTATTTAAACCCAAGCCTAGCATTTACTGATGAATACCGCAGAATGGAAACTCTTGTTAGCTGTGGCTTCGGGGATATGAAAGAAGCGACGAGCCTTTGAGAACTGCATGAGACAAGTGTTGGTGCGTTCACGTTGTTGATGCCCTCCCCACAAAATCCGGCGGCATCTCATTAGACTTATAAAGGTATGGACGCCCTCGTCTTTAGTCGTGAATACGGAGTACTGCAGGCCGATTCCGAGGACGACCCTGATGTAAAGATGATCCTTTTATCATCGTAAAGGCCCTTACGTCACTTGGCAAGTTACATTAGTTCGTAATTGTTGAGTTCCTGGGAGACATACGTCCTTTATAAAGCTAAGAGCTCAGTAAAGGTTTGTTCCAGCGTATAGAGATAAAGCATGGCAAGCCGACAACTCGCCCTTACACATCTTGACAATGGATAGAAGACGGGCAGACATATGGTTTGCCCGCCGCGCTCGAGCAATCAGCAATCTCACATGAGCACTGCTAAATGTTTGTTAGGGGGAATATATGCGAAATAAACACAACGCCAGCGATGATGTTGGTGCCGAGAGTTGCTGCAACTATTCACTCCCCCCCGATCGCCTCAAGGGGGCTACGCCTGCAACCGGAAGCAGAGCTTCCTGATTCCAGAAAACTAAAGGGGTTTGAGACAGATCCCGGATCCTTCGATAGCAGGATCTTGAGATCTCAGGAAGATTACGACCTAAGATGAATTGGTCCCAGTAAATAACCCTACACGAGCAGCTTCAATAATGTGTAACCACCCAATACGGTAGACATCACCCCAATGGCCAAAGTTAATTTCCCTGTTGAAACCCTCTTTATAATGTAGGCTGCGAGAGGTACCGAGAGTACTGCGCCAATGACGAGAGATGAAGCCAGGTCCAGGTTAATCGGGACTCCACGAAGGATATAAATGCTTACCCCGACAGCGCTGGTAATCCCTTCAGCCATGGAGGCGATGGCAACCGCCCGCCTGCTCTCCATACCTGCGAGAACCTGACCACCCGTGACGACAGGTCCGTATCCACCGCCGCTGATGCCTTTGTTAAACGACGCCAAGAGGCCCAGGCCGGCTATCCTCTTCCACGAAAATGCGATGCTCCTATTGCGGTAAAGAAGAATGCTGATACCGATACACAGCACCACAAAACCGATATATGCCTTGATAGCCCATGTAGGAAGGGATACAGAAATGAGAACAGCAATAGTCACCCCTACAATGCTGAGAAGCGTCATTAACACCATTACTTTGAAGTCGCGAGTTCCGGGGCGGAGATCTACATTCTCAAACTCGTGGTGGAGCAATCCAGCAAGGATTCCAGTAATGAACTCCGAAAACAGGACCGCCGGTACGACATCTAGAGGATCATAGCCCAGGATGAGAAGCAGAGGGGTCAGCGTAGTGCCATAGCCCATCCCCAGCGACGAATCGACCAATTCACATATAAAGGCCAGTGGAATGATGGGTAATATTAGTTCCATTGGACCTACCTCAGCGCCTCAACCTACCAAGATTACGAATGGGTTGGAACATGCGCTGGATAACACGCCACGCCCCTTCAGGGACGTGGGTGATGGTTCATCAGAAGAATACGAAAAAGCTTACAATCCAGCCTTCGATCAGTCCGCTTCTCCCTCGCCGAGCACCCAATTGACTTTATTGACCAGGTCATCGGGATCGATAGGCTTATCCACAAACAGTTCCACCGGCAAATAATCGATATCCGTCTCGAAGCGCAAAGGTGTCGTGCTGTGAATGGCAGTCAACATCAGGATCGGGATCTTGCTGTACGCCGCTAGATCTGATGCTGGATCGGTTTGTCGCAGTTTGAGCGCCAGCTGAAAGCCCTCTGTCGCCGTATCCATCATCACATCGAGGATGATTAAGTCGGGTAGATCAGCCTTGATCCTATCCAATCCTTCTCTTCCATTTTTCGCATCGATAACTTCATGCCCTTCCTGCTCCAGGCACATGCGAGTGGACAGAATAATATCGGGATCGTCGTCGATAATCAGTATCTTTGCCATCGTCATTGATCCTTTCTTTTATAGACAACACTTGCCACGCAGAAGTTTATGGTTCCTCATGCTTCAAACTTTCGAGGAATATCCCTATAGGAACACTCAACTGGATTCTTTCAATGGTCTTTCCCGCTGTTCTTGCCCCTGCATGTACGTCTCAAGAGATACTCCAAAGAAATACGCCAATGCTTCTGGATCGTCGGCGTCGACCTTTGCCCATTGCGCAAAGTCGAGGTCGCCCTGGAGATTAAAACGCCCGTCATACGGCGCGCCATCCGGCATTGTCGCACCCCAGAGTCGCTTCGCTTTCAGCAGCTGCTCATCTGTCAGATTGCGCGCTTCTACCAGATTCGTTTTAAACATATCTGTATTTTCCAGCTTGGCCTCACTGAAGTCTGCTCCCTGCAGGTCAGCCCTTGAGAGCTTCGCCCCACTGAGGTCTGCCATGCTTAGATTAGACATGGCCATATGAGCCTGGTGAAAATCCACGTCCATCAATTTCGCTTTGAAGAGATCTGCCCCTTCAAAACGGACGTGACACAGCGGAATCTTGCAAAGCGAGCCATCCTCAAGCCAGCCTCGCGCCCGCAACCCTTCCACAGCCTCGAGCACCCGCTTATTATCCGGGCTCCGAAGTTTTCGAATAAGGCTCATTACTGTAGTCATCTCGGCCTCCTCTCTGATAAAACCTATGAAGCCAACTCGACCATGATTTCGAAATGTATATGGTCTTGGTGCTTGTTGACAGTTTAGAAGACACTGGTCACAAACCCGGTCGCTAAACGGTATCAAACCGGTAACAAATCCAAGAAGATCAAGATCTTGATGCAGGAAACAAAAAAGGATGGCGATGCCATCCTCTGCCTGGTACAAGATAATTTTCCATCAGCCTCGCTGATGTGAGTACAACTTGCGAGATCGGTTTACTTTGCTAAGATATTCACCCTCGATTAGCCGTTCAACTCATCTAAAGCGGTAGTCGAAAACGGAACCGGCTTCCCTTCCCCAACTCTGACTCCAGCTCGATGGACCCTCCGTGTCCCTCAACAATCCTTCTGGCAAGGGAAAGACCTAATCCAGTACCCAGGTGGTTATGGTCTTTGGCTTGTGGAGTACGGAAGAACTCCTCGAAGACCAGGGTTTGATGTTCTGGAGAAATACCAATTCCGTTATCTTCCACCGTACCTATCGCCCAGCCCTTGTCCTCATCGAGTGTAATAACGACCTCCCCACCTTCGGGAGTGTATTTAATAGCATTTGAAATCAGGTTTGTCCATAATTGCTCTATCTGTTCTGGAACAGCCTCAAGACTAGGACGCTGGCGGATATTAACCTCGAACTTCAACCCCTCATCGACTGCCTGTGATTGGAAAGGTGGTAATAATTTCTCCAATACATCTGCTAAAGAGAGATCTTTTGCCATTGCTGGCGTGATCTCCTCCCTGGCGGAAGCCAGATTGAGCAAATCGTTGACAAGGTCGAGCAGCTCCTGGGCGCGGGCGACAGCCCGCTCGAGGATCTCCTCCTGCTTCTCAGGCGGTACATATCCCTTGAGTATTGAAAGAAGGAAACTCTGTAGAGCCGCAATAGGAGCTCGCAGTTCATGCGCCACCATCACGGTGAAATGAGTCTTGTATCGATCAAGACGCTCCATCTCTTCATTCACACGAGCGAGCTCTTCCGCTTTCTTCTCAGCAGCTACCAAACGCTTCGTCTCCAGTGCCAATCGTCGTCTCTCGATCCCCTGATGTACCGTGAGGAGAAGAATGTCGGTATCGAAAGGCTTAGGGACAAAATCATACGCGCCTTTCTTAATCGCCTCGACCGCTAGCTCGATCGTTGCATAACCTGTGATGATGATGGCTACCGTTTCCGGGTCCTTCTCTTGAATAGGGACGAGGAGATCTGTGCCTCTTCCATCCGGCAGCATCACATCGAGAAGCACAAGATCGAAGTTGGTATCCTGAATTTTCTGCAATCCCTCCTCTAAATTGCCCGCCGTCTCCACAGAGAAACCCTGCGGCGTTAGAGCCCGCCGGCAGCCCTCGCGAATACCCATTTCATCATCTATGACGAGAATATTGCCTTCCGTTTTCATCACATCTCCGCCACTTTCAGACCACCGACTCGTTCGCGGAGTCGGTTACGTTAACGGGCAAGCGCACAGGAAGGGTTATCGTGAACGTTGTACCCTCCCAGATTATGCTCTGGACTGTAATCTGCCCCCGGTGCATTTTAATAATGCCATATACGATCGACAGCCCAAGCCCTGTTCCCTTGCCCAAGACCTTAGTAGTATAGAACGGAGTGAATATCTTGTGTAAATCCTCCTTGGGAATGCCGCTCCCCGTGTCTGTGAATTTAATCTCTACATTCTGATCATCAACAGAGCGTGTTGAAATTGTGAGCGTGCCCCCATCCTCCATAGCCTCGGCAGCATTCGTGATCAGGTTGACAAAGACTTGCTGCAATTGACCAGGATCAGCCTGGATCAAAGGCAAAACAAGGCTGTAGTCCCGGATAACCTCAATGTCACTAAAGGTCGGCTGTTGTTCGAACCCCTTGATCATCTGATCCATCAGGAGATGGATATCGGTCTGCTGCGCAAGGACATCCTGCTGCCGGGCGAAGTTCAATAAATTGGATACGATCAACTGACAACGCTTGGTCTCAGAGATGATCATGTTGAGGTCATCCCGGCGTGGATCGTCTTCATTCGCTTCCTTATACATCACATCTGAAAAGAGCAGAATCGTACCGAGTGGATTATTGATCTCGTGGGCTATGCCCGCCGCAAGCTGCCCCATGGATGCGAGTTTTTCCTTTTGAAGCAATTCTTGCTGCGTCTGCTGCAGTGTATTCACCATTTTGTTAAACGAACGCCCCAGAATAGCTAGTTCCCCTTCGCCAGTGGCTTGAACCTGAACCGCCATGTTTCCTTGAGCAAGCTGCCAATTAGCTTCCACCAGGGAAGCGATTGGCCGAGTGATCAATCGCGCAATCGGCACAGCGATAACGCTAGCAAGCACGATGCAAACGAGGGCTATCAGAATGACTTGATTTTGAAAGGTCTCTACCAACGCCTGGAACGTTGACTGTTGAGCACCCACGTAGAGAATACCCACCACATCGCCTGCGTGCTCTCGGAGGGGCTCATATTGCGTGATGTACATCTGATTCACCACAAAGGCACTGCCAACGTAAGTTTGTTCTTGCTCCAACACAACCTTATATACATCTTCAGAAACGCGTGTGCCGACGGCGCGCTCGCCATCTTCAGTCATCACATTCGTTGAAACCCGCAGGTCACCAAAAAAAATCGTCGCCGTGTCAACACCGGCCACTTCTTTAATTCGATCCACCAGGGTGAAATCGTTATTAAATAGATGGGCTACCAAGGCTGCACCGATAACTTGTCCCGAATCGTCTATTATTGGATAGACACTCACCAATGCAAACCCTGCGGATCCTTCTCGTGGATCATACGGCTCATCAGCGGCTTTAGCCGTCTCAAGCAATGGTATATACGCTTGATTTGCCAGGCCAATATATTCCAAGAACCCAACAGGGATGACTTCCGTCGCCGCTTTTCCCTCCCCTGAGGACAGCGCTTCTATGACAATCGGCAGGTCTCCCCAGTTCCCCTTAGCAACGGCAGGAGATAGATCCCCCTGCATAGACAGCGCTCGCCCAGTGAGAATCTCACCATTCTTATCGAGCACAGCGATGAATTGCGTGCCACCCAGCGGCTGCATTGTGATTTTGTTGGCGATCTGTTGATTTATCGCGGCGATAGCATCAGGCTGACCCTGAATAGCGCCGGGCATGAAATGGTTGATCCTGTAGTCGTGGGAGACACAATTCGCGGTCGCCGCTATCTCATTCAACTTGCTCTGGTAAAAAGCATGTGCCAGATCCATGTCCCGGGCTACACGCTCGTTTTCGGCTGCGGTTAGGTAATTCCCAATCACCCTCGAGGTAACGAGTGCGAATACACCCACAGTCAGAGCGGCAACGATCGAGAAGCAGACGATCAGGACGACCAGCAAGCGCCCACCCAGCAATCTATCTAGGATTCGCTTCATGACACTGATCCTTTTTTCAAATTTAACATCCTGCTTATCCATCGTGCATTTAACACCGTCGTTAGGCTACCCATTGAGACGCCTGATACCTACGGCGATTGATCCAACCCTTTACTATGCGCGATTGCGGTGGGAGAGTGATCAATGAACTTGAAGAGCTTGAATATCGGGGTCAGTAAATGCACGGCTCGGGTCCTCCCCCCTCAAGACATATCGAGACACATACAGTATAGAATCACTTGCCGCGCCACCAAGTGTCGAATGTCAT
>Ga0114922_10005289_pt1 | contig 11912 bp, 10 predicted proteins | sample AartaG_FD_100975 | JGI IMG/M metagenome (GOLD analysis project Ga0114922, IMG submission 100975) | Deep subsurface microbial communities from Aarhus Bay to uncover new lineages of life (NeLLi) - Aarhus_00045 metaG | ecosystem: Environmental > Aquatic > Marine > Oceanic > Sediment | place...
GAGGTTGATAAAGAGGATGGGAATCTCGGACAGGTCGATCCGTGAGATCTGAGGTTCCTGGAAAAGGTCTGGCGGAAGTTCTGACCGCGCATCATCCACGGCCTGTTTCACATCCAGATAAGCCTGGGTCTCATCAGCAGAAAGCTCGAATTCAACAAAAATGGAAGAATAATCCTGGATAGAGTTGCTGGAGATCTGTTTAACGCCGTCGATTCCTTCCAACTGTTTTTCGATCTGCCGTGTGATCAAATTTTCCACATCCGCGGGAGCCGTTCCTGGATGAACCGTCCCTATCATAAAATAAGGAAAGATGATCTCTGGGAACTTCTCCTTTGGAGTAGCACGATACTGAATGATACCGAAGATGACAAGCAGCACGGTAAAAATATAGACAGTTGTGCGGTTGGCAATCGCTACATTGCTGGGTTTGAATTCTTTGTACTTCATGACTTCCTTTCTTACTTTTCCTCTTGTATGGAAACGATTTGACCATCTGCCAGTGCTTGGAAACCGAATGTGATCACAAATTCTCCAGCACTAAGACCATCCCGGATCTCGACACGGTCAGCGTAATTTGCGCCCAAGGTCACGGTTCGCCGGTGTGCTATCCAGTCGTTATTCTGCTTTTCGGCCACGAAAAGGAAATTATCGGTTCCTGTATCTTGGACTACATTCTGAGGAACGGTAAGCGCCTCTGCGTTGGTGTAATCGTTGATGGTCACCACCGACAGCATGTTTGGTTTCAGGCCCTTTTCCTGGGCTGGAATTCGGATTTCGATCTGGAAGGTGCGATTATTCGGATCTATCACCTGCGAAACAGCATCGATCTTTAGTTCCATCTCACGTCCCACGGCAGGGACCTGCACCTTGACAGGATGGTTTTTAGATACCCTCGAGATGTAATTTTCGGAGAGGGAGGCCGTGATCTTCAACCGGGACAACTGGACGATACGGATGGTTCCGCGGCCTGCTGCAGCCATCTCCCCTTCTTTGATCATCACATCATCCACTGTGCCGCTGATGGGCGCATTGACCGTGGTAAGCTTGTACTGTTCTTTGAGGGTCTCCAGCTTTTTCTCGAGACTTTCTTTATTGTTTTTAGCCTGGAGATATTCAAGCTCGCTGCCGATATTCTTTTTCCACAGCCGCTCCTGCCGTTCGTATATGGTGGTGACCAGTTGCAGAGAGTATGTTACCTCATCGATGCTGCGTTCCAGGATGGCACCATCCAGCTCTGCCAAAAGTTGTCCTTGGCTTACGCGATCTCCTTGATGGACATGGATCTTTTTCACGACACCGTTAGATTGAGCAGGAATCAAGATGTTGTTATCCGACTCTATTGTGCCCTGTACTTGGATATAGTGCCGGAAAAGCGAGGGTTGCACTTCGATACTGCGAACATAAGCTAAAACCTCCTTGGGAGCTGCTTCTGTTTCTCCTGCGATCTCAGCTTTCAACTGCTCGATTTGTGCATTGAGAGCTTCTTGCTGGGCTTCCAACCGTGCCAGCTGTCCCTGTTTGTTGTGGGGGCCACATGCAGAAATAAGCAGCATAAGTAAAACCGGAATAAATAATTTGTTTTTGTTCATGGTTTCATCCTTCTGTCGAGACTTGATAGTCATTGCGGAGCCTATCCAGCGCATTTTTTGCACCCAGAAGCTCAGATAAAGCCTGAATGTAGCTGGCCTGAACAGCAAGATGCCGGTCGTTGGCCTGGGTAAGGTCTGTGCTGGAGGCCATTCCTTCCTGGTATTTGATCAATGTCTTGTCGTAAACCTTCTTGGAAAGCTCCATATTGTCTTTGACATTGATATAGTTTTCGTAGGCTGCAGAAAGAGCGTTTTTTGCCTGGGCTTCCCCAAGAAGTAGACCTTGAGAAACCTGAAGGGTGGTTTGGTGAGCCTGATCCAGCGCGACCGATGCCTGTTGGACCCGGGCCTTCTGTGTGCCACTCCTGAAGACTGGAATGTTCAGATTCACTCCCACAACCTGAGAGCGATACCATTTTTCATCGAAGTTTAAAAAACTGAATTTGTTCCGCTGTGCCATGTACGATAAGGAATAATACGCACCGACAGTGGGCCAGTACTGTGCCTTTTCATTCTTGAGATTCATCTCAGCCAGTTTTTCTTGGGTTTGGATCAGGCGATAATCGACGTTATCTTCCAGGTCGAAACTTCCCGACAGCGCCTTTTTTATATCCTGTTCCGAGATGATGTCTTCCAAACTATCCGTGAGCTTTATCTCTTCGGAAAGGTCGATACCCATCTGGAATTTCAGCAGCTGGTACACCGTTTCCGTCTGCTTCTGGAGGTTCTGGAGGCTGTTCTTGAGAGCAGTTACCGAGATCTGGATGACATCGGCGTCTGTTTCCTCCAAAAAGCCTTCTTTGTAAAGCTCGCGGATCTCATACAAGGTCTTTTCCAGATTTTGCAGGTTCCCCTGGATGATTTTTTCGCTTTCCTGAGAGACTAGGATCAGATAATAGGTCTGGGACACGGTTTCCATCACATCCAGCTTGGTCCGCTTCAAACCTTCAGTGGCAAGGCGTTTGAAGATACGGGAAGTCGCCAAGCCAACAAAGTAGCTCCCGTTGAACACAAGCTGCTGGACTTGGAGGTTGAGAGTGGCATTGTGCTGTGTGCCGAATTGGATCTCGATCATATCGTTCGGGTCGTTAAAAAAATCAGGGATGAGCATGGTGACCAGCTCGATGTTGTTGGTGTAGCCGAGCGAGGTGCTAATCTGAGGAAGCCCTGCGCCCACAGTCTCCCGTATCTTCTTCTCAGTCACAGTCACATCCATCTGAGATTTGAGGGTATCGTAGTTGTTATCTACAGCAAATTTTTGGGCTTCCACTAGGCTGAAGGCATGGGAACCTTCGGCTGCAAATGCACCCTGGATCATCAGAACCATCAGCATTACCCCTAAACCCATCAGCTTCGTCAGAATACGACTGAAATGGCGTTGACAATATAATTGCACCGACATAATTCATCCTCTATCCATATTTTGATTTCCTTTTAGATGTCTAAAAGGATGAGGAAAAAGATTTCAGGTCTATTTAAAAGGTAATTACCCTATAAGTCCTTTGTTATTTTCCTCTCAATAATCTGGATAATTCATAAATTATCCAGATTACCCTGAATTATTCATGTATTAGCTTAAAATCAAGGGACACGTTACCGATTTGGGAAAATCGGTACATGTCCCTGATTTCAAAGCTTACGAATAATTCAGGATAGTTGTTAAATACGTATTTTAGCATAAAAGGTTATTTATGTATCGGATTTTTCGCCCTGTGAGGCAAAAGAACTTCGCCTCTCCGGACTTATCTCCTCCTAAGGTTGAGTTCCTGTAACTTATTTGATAATTTTGCTATACGTCTCAACGGTGAAAAACTTAAATTTATCGTAGGTCATATCGATCTTCAATCTCGGAATTGTTTTTGCCATAGATCTTTGGGGCGGATATTCAGCACGAATCCTCGAACGACTGGGAAACAGAACGCCTTTTTTCTCTATTTGATAATGATTTGTTGTTCTTAACTCGGGCTTCTGGTTTAATAGAGTGGACTCTTTCAGGATATCTTCGTATCCTTCAATCGGAATGCCTTCAATCTCGATTTCAAGAATCTGAAAACTCTTCTTATCTACCCATATTATTGAGTATTCAACCTCTCCCACATTTTTAAATTTGGGCACTGCCTCGATCACATAAGCTTCTTTTCCTTGAACCTTCACTTCCTCGAGGATTCTATAGTTGAACAAGAGCTGTCGGTCCAGAGCGAAAAGCCTGACAGCAGCGAAAAGAGGAGTGAGCATAGAGAAGTGCTTTTCCTCCAACAGCTTTTTCTGGTCTGTGATTTTGCGACCGTTTTCCTTTAGGATGATCCGTTGTTCCTTGATCAGATCTCCCTTCTTGATTAACTGGTAATCACAGACATACTGGTTTTTCTCTGTTCGCCAAGGATCCCACAGGGGTTGGTTCCCCCACGTAATTGCAACATAGGTTCCTGTTTTTGTTCTCCTAACCATTTTGTACCAAAACTTCTTCTGTTCAGAAATTGCTTCCGTATTTATGTTGTATTGAATTTCTGTGATTGTTTCCTCACAAATGAAATCAAGGGCCGCGCCGGCAAGCTTCTGACAATACTCCCCGGACTGCTCGAGGACTTTCCAGAGATCCTCTTGGGAAGAAAGTCTTAAGCCCATAGGGATTTCCTGGCTCTCGATTGTCTCCTCCCATCGGCATCATTTTTCCGGATTGAAATGAACCTTCACGGTAAATATGCCGGGGACGGGTTTTCCCTCTCGGAGGGGAGGCTCGAATCTCCACTGCTTTATTGCCAGTACGGCCGCATAATCCAGGTAGGGATGAAGAGGCTTCACCACCTCGGCAAATTGGACGATCCCTTTTTCATCGATTACGAATTGAAGCTCGACTTCGCCCTCTATTCCTTGCTGTCGCAGTTCATCCGGGTAAACCGGAGGAACCTGAAGAATTGGCTTCGGTGCTTCTAATACATATACTTTATCCCGCCTCTTGGCTTCCACCGGAGCCTCCTGCTCCGAAGGCCGACTCTGGCTCGTCAGCATAATCATCATGAAAAAAGCCCGGTCCTTATACGGGATGCCGACTATGACAGGATCATCGATCTCAAGGACAAGCCCTTTATCCAGGATTTTCTCCATCAGCCTTTTATATCTGCGGGAAGCTAGCACTCCTTTCAACTCTCTCTGCAGTTCCTTATCCGGATCCTTTCCGGTATAAATGGGGATATCTATCTCCTTAAAGCAAATAACAGTTTGGAGAGATACCGTCTGAGGGGAAAGTCTTTTAGGGGTGAAATCAATCCGGTAAGCGGAAGCCGGCTTCTGCATGATCGACTCGCTCAGGCTGGCGTCCTTTCCATTCCAGATTTTTTCGAACGAGAACAGGTCATCCACTGTTCGAAGGTCCATGACATCGAATAGAACATCCACCAGAGCAACTTTCAGCGCACTCTCCGGGCCACCGACCATTGCCTTGAGAGGGGCTATCTCGGGATGGGAAGACGTCGACAGGATCTCTACCTGTTTTAATCCAGGCTGATCCTCCATCCACGTTCCCTGAAAAAAGCGGACCTGGATGATGATATCTTCAGCGATCAAAATCCAGGGGGCTAAAAGGATAAAACAGATAGCCAAAAGAAAGGCTATTCTCTCCTTTATCATTTCCACCACAATTTGCTTCAGTCTCACAAAAATTATACCATAACGTTAAAGATAAATACGCACGGAAGGGAAATCAGGAAATAGGACAACAGGAAGAGTTTGTTCAATTATCAAAAAACAGGAGCTGACAAGATTTTATAAATTTCTCAGGGTGCAGGGGACTAACGGGAGCGCTTTCTTGAATTTCAGCCTCTCCCTGGAGCTCTTGATTAATAAATCTGCTGAGATCTTTTTTATAACCTCTTGATCTGTCTCAACGGTGAAAAATTTGTAATTGTCGTAACTCAGATTGATCCTGATTTTGTCGATCGCACCTCTGTAATCGATCCCGGGATAGGCGACCCTAACCGATGATCGCGAAGGAAACAAAATGCTGTTTTTCTCGTTCCGGTACTCGTGGGTTGTTAAAAATATGGGTTTGATATTCAGAATGACGCAGTCGTTCAACACTTCCTCGTATCCGTCGATGGGAATGCCTTCGATCTCGCACTTGAGAACCCGAAAGCTCTGGGTATCGATCCATAACCTAGCCGACCAGATCCCTTCTTCATTCCCATACCTGGGGAGGGCCTCGATCACATGGGCTTTTTTCCCATGAATATTCTTTGTATCGATTATCTTATAGTTAAACCTACCCTGCCTGCCGGGGGCAAGAATGCGAAGGGGGGCAAACAAAGGACTTAAACCGGCAAATCGTTCTTCTTCCAGGAATTCATTCCGGTCCGTAGTCCGGCGGCCGTTCTCTTTCAAAATGATCCTCCGTTCATCCTTTTCTCCATCTTTTTTGACGATCAGGTAATCGCACTGGAATTTATTTCTCTGCGTCTTTTTGGGATCTATGATCTGAAACCTTCGAACAACCTTCGGTTTCGGCATTGGATTCAGTTCTTCTACAATGACCTGATCCCCGTCTTCCTTCAAGATGGATCTCGATTTCGAAGCATCAGCAGCGTACTCTATGTAATCACTGGGTTTTTTAGCATGAATGGAAGCAAGTGTCGAATCTTGGGATCGCGATCGCTTGGGGCCCACTGCTATAGTGGCCCAGTTTATATTCTTCAATAAATTGTAGTACGTTTCTTTGATCTTCTCCTCGCAGATGAAATCGAACACCGCACCGGCTAATTTCCGGCAGTAATCCCCGCCTCCGTCAAGAACTCTGCGCAGCAATTCTTCCTGGGATGAAGAGCCTGGAGCGGCACCCGTTTCATTCCACGTTCTCTCTCTCCAGTATGAGAAGGGATCGAACGTGTAGGTGCAGCGAAAGACAACAGGGACAGGCTTTTCCTTAAAAAGGACTGGCTTAAAGGTCCATTGCCTCAATGCCTGGACGGTCGTATAATTCAAGTAGGGATGGATGGAATTCAAGACATCCACCCTCTGAACAATCCCCTCATCATCGATGGTGATCCGCAAACCGATCTTACCGCCGATGCGACGCCGCCAGAGCTCTTTGGGATAGGATGGCTCGACATGATGGATCACCTTCGGTATCCCGACAATTTCGATTGGCTCCTTCTTCTTGGATATCCTTTGCTCTTTCCATTTCTCACTCGGGATCCCGGTGGTTATCGTTACCAGCATGAAATACATCCTCTCTTGACAGGGAACAGCTACGATGACAGGTTCGTCGATGTCGAGAACGAGACCTTGGTCTATGATTTCCTCCCACCCTGCCACAGCGTCCCTATTTTTTGTTTCGAGAATGACTGCCTGAAGGGCGATCTGCTGTGAGGGCATTTTTTTGGGCGATAGCTTGATCTGATATGAAGCCGGATCGCCGAACATGATATCATCCAGCAGCGGGTGCCCCAATCCGTTCCAAGCTTTCTCATGCAGAAAAAGGTCTTCGATCTCGTCTATCTCGTAGATTTCCAGGAGAACATCGATAACGGCAGCCGTTAGCTCGTATTCAGATCCTGTCACTTTATCCATGAGGGAGGATAACTCGGAACGGGAAGATAGGGAGAGGACCTCAACTTGTTTTAATTGTGGCTGGTCTTCAAGAGTTGCCTGAAAGAAGTGGACATATATCAAGAAATTATCCGAGGCTTTTGCCAGATATGGGAGGAAAAAGGAGACGAATACCAATAACAATATTTTTCTTCTTACTCCCATCGAAATACCCACTCAAGGTTTTTACTTTATAATTTTAGCATAATATGGGAATTATTTATATCTTATTTTAAAATATGCCTATGCATATGACTCAAGTAAATGCTTTATATAGTGCATGAGGATAATATAATCACCCTAAATATTGTGCTTACTTGATCGAAGTGCATAGGCATATTTTAAAATTCATTAAAATGGGGGAGGGGGATTCCCCTCCCCTTACATTCACTCTATCCAATCAGCATTCAAATACATGCCATCATAAGGAAGGCCACCGCACGCGCATCCGCATCCACCCTGAAGGTCACCTTCAATTCCCGCAAACACATACCCGTCTGGATAACAATTGCAACAACAGCCATATGGAGGCACAAATGGCGATTGGTCTTTTGTTCCTTTTAATCTGATTTCTGTCATTCTATCTCCTTTTCATGAATTTCAATTTTTAAAACACCATACAACATTTCATCATGATACAATCAAGATTGCATCACCTCCTCATGCCTTAAATAAGTTGCCATTCCTTTAAATAATCGAGGCCATTCTCATTGACTTCAAGCAGTTGACAATAAAGAATAAGAAATTTCAGCGTTCTCTCCTGCATTGCAGAGCAGTGTCTCTTTTTTAATTCAATATCGATCCGACCCTTATAAAAGGTGTGAACGTAACAGAGGGAACAGATTTGCACGGCCCAACATTCAGAACAAAATGGAAAACTTTCCCTTGCATAATCCTCTACATATATTTTTTTTACTTTTTCCACATCAATACCCGTCTCGATATCCCCGATTTCTGGGGCCATTCCGACCCTTTCACACAACATTAAAGTTCCATCAACACTTACAAACTGTTTACGTGCTGAAGGAACGCAGCATCCATTTAAATAATATATCTCGGGCGGCTCAGAGAAAATTTTTCGCTGTACAAGACGGGCCATTTCTTTTTCTACGATGCTGGAGGCAATAGGGCGAGGCTGGTATCCTTTCTGATAATCCTCGCTAAACCTTTTTTTTACCCACTCAATAAGGCTATAATCGCGTTTGTTATTTATATTTGTTTGAGAGCTTGTGGAAAGGGGATGGAATCCTTGAGGATATGTGATATTATGTCCTATTTTCTGGGGGAGCCATGGGTATTTATCCCACAGCTCCGCTATTTTATTGATTTTCTCGTCTGAATAAGGAGGGGCATAAACCATACTTAAAGTGATATTATCTTTTTTGTCACCATAAGCATCAAAAAGCATTCTCAATCCTGAAATTGTTCTTTGAAAAGAGCCAACTCCATTGGCATCCCTTCGATATTTATCGTGAATATATTCCGGCCCATCGATACTGACATGAACACCAAATCCTTCTTCAGAAAAAAAACTCGCGATACTAGGAGTTATTAATGTTGCATTTGTCGTTATTGAAAAACTTAAATCCTTCTTCGGCATCACACTTCTGGCATATTGAACACAGGATTTAATAAGTGGGAAACATAACAACGGTTCTCCTCCATAAAATATCAATGCCACTCGTTTTTGAAATCTGCTACTCCTGGCTAGGTGGTCAATTGCTTTAAAGGCCGTTTCCTGGCTCATATCTCGTGTTCCATAATTTCTTTTCTCAGTGAAATGTGGATTATATACGCAATAGGCACATCGAAGATTACAGCGTTCGGTGACTTCGAGCTGGATCATCTCTAAACGGTTCAGAATAAATTCCTCTAACTTGTTGAAGTGGGCTCCTCCAAAACGGAAGGATCTTTTCGTTTTCAATATGTTTTTTTCTTCGATCATGCTCTTTATTCCATTTAGAGCATCAAGAATTTCGTCCGGAGAACAGGACGACCTAGTTTTGTCCAAAGCTTCCCCAATGTCCATGGTCATGAGGTTATGGAGAAGGTCAAATTCAATATCGCTGCAGGAAAAGATCCTGTTTGTCCCCGTATCATAAAGATATCCTCGGGTTTCCGTCCGAAACAACTTCATCAATGGCTTCGAATCTCCCCACAAATCCATGAAATAACGATGAAACTCAATCATTGTGTTTTCATTCTCTTTACTGCCTGTTATTTTATTTGCCCGCATTTTTTTTCCTTTTCCAAAAACTATAGCCATAAAGGCTCTTCATTTCCTTATATCCGTGTACTATAGCTTTAAAGCTCTATGCCGGTAACGCTCCCATGCAGATTTTTCACTAAACGACAATTGCAAATTGCATGCCAAATAACGATATTTTCTTTAACCTGCTGATATAAAATAGGTTATTTTCATCAATTCAGAATTTAGAAGAGAGGAAAGGTTTACACTCGATAATCTTTTAATTGATTTATATTCAATGAGTTGTGTGAAGTGTAAACAATTCTGTAAATAGACTTTGTTTACAGTTTACACTTTAAGTTTAAGGGCAGCCGGAAATTCTTTCTATTTTCGATTAATGATCTTTTCAATTTGTCCGTCCTTCAGTTTGATAATCTTGTTCAATGAAAGTGTTTTAATCGGCCTGTGAGATATGATAATGCAAATCTTGTCTTTAAATTCATGCTCGATTAGGTCTTCGATTCTTTCAATCGAATGGGCATCTTGATGGGATGTGGCTTCATCAAATATGATGACGTCCGAATCCTTCAATATCGCTCTTGCTATGGATATCTTTTGCTTCTCTCCTCCTGAAATTGTCCTACCGGATTCTCCAACCATGGTGTCCATTGCCAGATCTAATTTTTTTATAAAATCAAAAGAGCCGGATAATTCGACCGCTTTATCTATTTCATCCTCTTTTGCCTCCGGCTTGCTGTATACAATATTGTTCTTAATGGTGTCGTTGAAAAGAAATATGTTCTGAGAAACGACGCTTATTCTCTCTCTCAGAGAAGACAGCGATAGATCGTTTATGTAGTGAGTGTTTATTAAAATTTCGCCGTTTTTGACTTCATACAAGCCGATGATGAGTTTAATAATCGTGCTTTTCCCGGAGCCGTTAGGGCCCGTGATCAATACCTTATCACGCCTGTTAATGACGAAATCGATGTTTTTTATGGCACTCTTGTTTCCGTAGGAAAATATGACGTTTTTGAACTCAATACGATCTATTGTTTCAGGCGGTGTAATTTTTTTAGTGCGGCCATCTTCTTCTTGGGTAATATCAAAAAATTCAGAGACTCTGTTCAAGGCAGTTACTGAGGGTTGAAAAGCCAGTCCCATCATGGCCACACTTTGCGTCGGTCCATAAAGCTTTGCTAAATATCCTGTAAAAGCTATATAGCCTCCTATGGTGAAAGTCCCCTTGATTATGCTGAATCCTCCAAACCAAAGAACCACAAAGCCGCCTATGGCCCCTATGAGAGACATTATCTCTGAGGAAAAGGTGGAAATAATATTTTGTTTGATGTCGCTTCTCTTGAGGTCCTCCAGGTGAAGGTGAATCTTATTTGTCTCTCTTTCTTCTGCAGAAAAAATCTTGACGACATCCACTCCTGATAGCGAATCTTGAATTTGCCGGGATAGAATCGCCCCTTTTTCCATCACTTCCCGGCTTACTCTCCTCATCCCTCCGGCATAAAATTTTGTTGCAAAATAAAAAAGAGGAATAATCATGATGGAAACAAGAGTTAGCTGCCAGTGAAGATAAAAAAGAATCGCAAGGGAAAAAACGAATTCCAAAATCCCGATAAGGAATCTTACCAGCGAAGTAGAAAAGAAGAATCTCAAACCTTCAACTTCCCTTATCCTTGAAAGCAGATAACCTGTCTGGGTTCTATTAAAAAAAGAAAGCGGAAGCCGCAATATCCTATGAAAAAGGTCTTTTTTTATCCGGACCAGAACCTCCTGGTTGAAGAGGTTAAAGAAGTAGCTGGTAAAAAAAGAGGTCAGCAGCTTGACCAATTGGATGATGACCAAAAGGACTATTGCCAGATGCAGGAGTTTGATATTTTTTGCAAGAATGATGTCATCGACTATATATTTCATTATATAGGGAGTTGGTAGAGCCAGTAATGACACTACCAACATAAGGATTGATCCTGCTGCGAATTTTTTCCACTGGGCTTTTATGTAGGGAATTAAGAGTTTTAGAGACGCGAGCTTAAATTTCTGTCCTTTTTCTTTTGATCTTGTTTCCTTTACAGCTTCTTTAAGATAACCTGTCATTCTCATCTTTCTTGTACTCCTTGAGAATCCTGTGAATCCACTGCCGGCTAATTCCCAGGGCTCTGGCAGCTCTGGTTTTATTCCCCTGATATTTCTCTATGGTTTTTATGATGATTTCGCGGTTGCATTTTGTGTTCTTCCCACTAATCGAGTCTGATGCAATACAAAATGATATATCTCGCTGCCTTATTATCTCTTGATCTGAAATTATAATTGCCCTTTCAAGAATATTTTCTAGTTCCCTTACATTCCCTGGGAACGAATATCTCATGAGTTTATCAAGAGCTGTCCGTACAATTGTAAGATTTCTTGATTTGTTATAATGAGCCCCTCCCCATTGTCTGGACAGAAAATGCCCTTCTTTAAGGTGAAGTTTGAACCTGCTTTCAATGATTTCACAGTTCCTACCACCATGTCAAAAAAACGGGGCTCTGAGAGCCGATATA
>Ga0114922_10005290_pt1 | contig 11911 bp, 11 predicted proteins | sample AartaG_FD_100975 | JGI IMG/M metagenome (GOLD analysis project Ga0114922, IMG submission 100975) | Deep subsurface microbial communities from Aarhus Bay to uncover new lineages of life (NeLLi) - Aarhus_00045 metaG | ecosystem: Environmental > Aquatic > Marine > Oceanic > Sediment | place...
AATGCTTGTTAGCGGATAGTGACGGTAAATAACGCGCAGATCTTCGGGGTAGTCATCTTCTAATTGCACCAGCACGGGTGCAAGACTGGCACAGCCAGGTCACTGAAAATCCCCATACTCTATGATTGTCACATAGCCGTCATCAGGTCCGCGTGTCCAGTCATCCTCATCCGGTGATCCCAACACCGAGTATCCCACCTTTTGAGGGTCCTCCACCCGGCACTCGGGTTCAGACGTTGGGCTGGGTTGCACTTCTTCCGTTTCGACTCCAGGATCATATGCTTCAAGTTCTCCCGGCTCTTCTCCAACTGGTGTGTCTTGTGCCCTTTCCACAGGAGTTGGGTCGACCTGGTCCGAAGTATTATCGCTTGTTGATACGGGCTGCCCACAGGCAGCCAGCAAAAACGCTGCGACGAGTATTATAGGTAAGGTCTTTTTTATCACGATGTATTTATTCTCCATTTTAGAATTTGGACAATTCCAGCCATTTTACCAGTAAATTATTGTACTCAAGGTTATCGTTTATTAATCTACAAGCCATCGCACCTCATTCACGAACCTACTATCAATACCAATGTCTTTACTCATTAAAAGCTCCCCGCGTTATGGAACACCAATGTCTTCCATCCATAATAAATCGTTACTATGTGCTTTCCTCCACAAATCTTTGTAATTGTTCAAAGGACATTATCCAGGAAATCCGTTTGAGGAAAGCCGCCAGGGAAGGGCTCTGAGCACGCAGTGCTCGCACCGCAACGCCAACCGGGTCCTCTGCGGTTCCAGCAGCGCCCCCAGGTTCATCAGCATAGGCGCCATAAAATGCGAAATATGCCTGATTTAGCTTGCGAATTTGGTACCCATGCTCCCAGAAGAAACTGCGTCGTCTTTCCATATAACTCTCAGCTTCATCAATCTCCCCGCCTGCAAGTAGCTCATCTACAGTCACGCGGGTTTCGTGCATTTCGGAACGGAAGTCAAACGCCAGGGGCTCAGTCTGCTCTAGCGGCTTTGTACCAGGCTCTGGTGGCGGCACGAGTTCCGGGTAGAAAGTCTCCAAGACTGCCCGCCCAATTTCTTTCCCTGCAATCGAAGCCGTGGTCTCATTCATTACGCGCAACTCGGGACTTGTGAAATAATTGATCCCCAAAGGACGTAGAGAAAGGAAATTATGCGTCCACTCGTGTGATACTACTTCGCTGAGCCAATCCAAATTGTTGGTTTCCTGCACCATTGTGGGATAAACGCCGACACCTCCTATCGGCACAACCAAAGAGGAGACATCTAAGTTGTCATCGACCTCCTCTTCCAGCACAACATGCTCGTTTATGGTAAGGTCTGGAAGTAGGGAGATATCTTCATCCTGGCGGATTACTTCGCGCGGGCTTACGATCAACGCATAAGGCAGAGGTGTATTGTGATAAAGAACCGGCGGTACAGGTTGTCCCACTAATCCCAAGTCGAATTCAGCGACAATATGGCTAATTTGGCTCTGCAGTATACCTTCCGCTACAGGTCCAATCTTTTCGCGCTGGTCGTAAAGTCCTTCCAATTCCTGGCGTAGATCTCCCGAGGCACTCTGAGGGTCGCTGATATTCGGGTCAGCATAAATATTATTCAACTGCCCTTCTGCTATTTGAATGCTCGTTACCAGATCAAGGTATTGCAACACCAAAAGGTGCCGGGTGCCTTGAGACATATATTTACTCATCCCAAGCGAAGATTGGGCAAACTTGAGACCCAGGGCGTCAAGAGACCACCCAACGTAATCGAACTCTATATTTCGCGTATAAGCACGCACAAGCTCAGTGCGATCTCCAGGCGGCAGGCTGCTGCTTCCCAACACAACAAAGCCTAACCCGAAAATCGGAATAAGCATAATCAGTTGGCGCAAATTGGATAAATTTTTCACAACATGCGATTGTAACATGCCCACCTAAACTGCAGTTTACCCTAGAGTTAGGGCTGACTTAATTTAAACTCAAGGTGTCATTAAGCGCGCAAAAGCATAAGATAATAATATTTCTTATCTACTAGGGTCATGCTATAATGCGATCAACAAATAAATTTCCGATAAGATAGACAGGAGCAGGATGAACTTTCTGATCACCGGCGCAGCCGGATTTCTGGGTTCGAATTTAGCTAATTATCTCGTACGCGAAGGTCACCAGGTGCGTGGTTTAGATGATCTCTCCACAGGAGACCCCCAAGCGCTTTCCCCCGAAGTTCTCTTCACCCGTGGCGATGTGAACGACCGCCCCAAACTATGGACCTTGCTCCAGGATGTAGACTGCGTTTATCATCTGGCAGCCCGAGTTGCGGTACCCGAATCTGTCTTATATCCACGCGAATACAACGCCGTCAATGTGGGCGGTACGGTAAGCTTGATGGAAGCAATGCGCGATGTGGGAGTGCGCCGGGTCGTTTTCATCTCATCCGGTGCAGTCTACGGCGACCAGGCTAAACAACCCTTGAACGAAAACGCCCAACCGTACCCCCATTCTCCTTATGCTGTTTCAAAATTAGCCGCAGAATACTATGTACGCACCATCGGCGACTTGTGGGGAATCGAGACGGTTAGTTTGCGTGTCTTCAATGCCTACGGTCCAGGACAGCACCTGCCTCCTTCCCATCCACCCGTCATACCCAACTTCTTGCGTCAGGCTATCCGGGGCGGCACATTGGTAATGCATGGCAATGGCAGTCAGACACGCGACTACGTATTCGTCGACGACGTAGTCAACACCATGATCGCAGCCGCCACCGCACCAAGCATTGACAATCTGGTAATAAACATCGGTAGCGGCAAGGAAACCAGCATTAACGAGCTGGTCCAAATGGTTACAGAAGTCACCGGGACGAAACCCGAGATCATCAGCAATCACAAAAATGATCCCGGCGTCTCGCGAATGTGCGCCGACCTGACCTTGGCTCGTCAGATGTTGGGCTACAAACCCTACTTCACCTTAGCCGAAGGTTTACGATTAACGATTGAACGCGACCCACGCTTCAAAACACCACCCCCAGATCAATCAACTGAAAGTTCCTGAATGGAGAAAAACTCATTGAGTTTCTATCCTAAGGAGAGTTCATAAATGACCGTTACAGCTGTTATCGGAACTCAATGGGGTGATGAAGCCAAAGGGAAAATTGTCGATTTGCTTTCCCAACATGCAGACATCGTAGCCCGATTTAATGGTGGGGATAACGCCGGTCATACGGTTATTAACCAATTCGGTACATTTAAATTGCGTTTAACTCCCAACGGTTTTTACAACCCAAAAACGACTTGCATCATCGGTCCTGGAGTTGTCCTCAACCTCAAAACCTTGATCGACGAAATCGAAGACATCCAGCAAAGTGGTATTGAACTGGCAAATCGGCTGTGGGTATCACCGCGCTGTAACGTGATAATGCCCTGGCACCCAATGTTGGAGACAATTTATGAAGAGGCAAAAGGCTCCGCCCGTACAGGTACAACCAAACGCGGCATAGGTCCTGTGTACGCCGACAAAGTCAGCTACAACGGGATTCGACTGTACGACCTTGCCGACGAACAGATACTCGCCGATAAAATCCGGGCCCAGCTGGTGATTAAAAACCCGGTTTTCAAAACATTCGGATTGGAACCTCTCAACCTGAAGGCTGTCCTGGAAGAGAAGTTAGATCAATATGCACACATACGCGAGGTTGTTCACGAACCATTCGGATTGCTGCACGAAGCGCTGTCAAATCAGGATTCAATTTTGTTGGAAGGCGCTCAGGGGGCTTTATTGGACAATAATTGGGGCACGTATCCGTTCTGCACAGCATCGATCACAATAGCAGGTGGAGCGGCGGCGGGTCTCGGAATCCCACCCCACAGCATATCCAGGGTAATTGGCGTCGCCAAGGCTTACACCACCCGCGTAGGTGCAGGTCCCATGCCTACAGAACTGACTGACGAGACTGGTGAGACGCTTCAACGGGAAGGGCACGAGTACGGAACCGTGACCAACCGTCCCCGGCGCTGTGGCTGGTTCGACGCGCAGCTTGTGCGCTTCACTACCCAACTAAACGGCGTCACAGAACTAGCACTCACGAAACTGGATGTGCTGGATACACTGCCAACAGTGAAAATTTGCGTTGGTTATAAGAGAGGCGACACCGCAGACCAAATTTGGCACTACTGGGAAGGCGACGCGACCTGGCTGGGCGAAAATCAGCCAGTCTATATCGAATTAGACGGCTGGCAGCAACCGACAAGTGGATTTAGGGACTTTACGCAGCTACCGCCCAACGCGCAGGACTACGTTCGTAAGATCGAAAAACTGGTCGGGGTCCCAGTCAAATTTTTGTCAGTAGGTCCGGCGCGAAAAGAGACTATCATACTGTGAGTTTTTCTCAGTGTGAAATTCCTTCACCTTCAGGTAGAGCGGGTGCCGTCGATTCCCCAGCTTGATATGCATCGGGCTGAGTCTCTTCTGCATCAAGCTTCAAAGTAACTGCCAGATTCTCCAAGGCTGCCAAATAGACATTTTGCATATCGATTGAGGACATTGTGTCAGCACAACTGTGATAGTTCGGATCGGCATAAGGTTGCCCGCCGATTGACAGAACCGCAGGCAGACCGTGTTCCCAATATGCGTAATTGTCGGACCACTGGTTTGACTGTAACAGATCACATAATCGCCACTCGATGTCGATATCATATTCGAGACGCACCGAATTGAAGAGGTTCGAGATGTGCCTCGTTTCTGCGTTCCCGTTATCCCACAAGCAGTTCATATGGTCAGGAGCAATTTCCGACCACCCTATCCCATCCATAACCAATCCTGCTTTAATGGTCTCTCCTCTAGCTACAATCCGCTCAGCATGATGGCGGCTTCCCTTGAGATGGTTCTCCTCACCGACAAATGTAATAAAACGCAGCGAATGGCGGTTTTGATAATCCTTCAACACGCGCGCGATTTCGATCATTGCCGCTACACTGCCAGCGTTGTCGCTGGCACCTGGTGTGGTGTCTACTGAATCAACGTGCGCGCTGATCTCTATGAACGTGTTTGGGTAAACGGAGCCAATCTTCTGAGCCACCACATTGAACGAATCATGCCATTCTGGCACAAATTCTTTCCCCGGGTTATATCCCAGTTCTTCAAAACCATTGAAGACATACATTGAGGCTCTGATCAAGTTGTGATTGTCGTAGGATTGACCGCCTATTGTGCACTTATCGTCAATAAAAAATCTCTTGAAATTATGGTGGCGCGGTCCGTATAGGTTAACTAGGTTGCTCGTAATACACGTCATGCGTGCAAAATTCATCTCGTCTAAGTAGTACTCTATCTCGTCTGGGGCACTTTTTTGGACCAGAGGCAAGTAAACCATCAGATTGTTATCAACGCTAGCAGAAGAGCTTTGCTGATAGGATCCACCTAATGCGATTACCTGGATGAAAAAAAGGACGATCAAACGAAATAGGGTCTTTACAAAGTGTGATCGTGTATTTAACGAGCGTAATGCCCCATGTCTATCCAACGCATACGCTCCGAATCTCCCCCGCCAGTTCTCGCGCTCGCTGGGGAGCATCGCCCAGATAGTTGCTCGTTTCCATCAAATCCAACAGCTCGCCTTCTGATAGATAAAAGCGGATTTTTGTATCCCCTACAATTTGGTGGATTAGTGGATTATCACCACCGGACCGGATTTCTCTCCAAGCTGCCAGCGAGTGTTTGCGCAGGCGCTTGTGCATCTCCTGGCGGTCTGCGCCAGCCTTAACCGTTGCCATCAACACTCGTTCCGTGGCTGCAAAGGGACTATAGACGGATAGATTACGAGCCATTGCTGACTCGTTTACCTGCATTCCATCTACAATCCGGGTAGATACCAGCAGCAGTTCATCGGTGATCAGGAAAGCTTCCGGCTGCAATGTGCGTCGGTTTGCCGAATCGTCCAGAGTCCTTTCGAGCAGCAAGTTTGCAGCGTTGTCCCACGCTAGGCGCGGCATCTGAGCCAGTTCGCGCGACAGCGAATCGATCTTCTCGGCGTTGATGGGATTACGTTTAAAGGGCATCGCCGAAGATCCCACCTGTCCCTTCCCAAATGGCTCACTCAATTCACCAATCGGGGGCGATTGCAGTATGCGTAAATCAAAGGCGAACTTGTGCAGTGTGGCACCCAATCCAGCTAACCCGCACAAGACCTCATAATCCTGCTTGCGGGGATAGACCTGCGTCGTTACCTGGAAGAACCTTAATTCCAACCGAGTGGATAAAAGCTCCTCAAACCTGGGAAGATTCTCTGCACCTATAAGTTCCGCATATGACGCCCCGGTTCCTACCGCCCCTTTAAATCCTTTGCCTTTCAGACTTTCACGAATAACGGACAATCTCCGCCAATCTATGAGCAAATCCTGGGCGTACTGCGCCAACCGGTACCCTAGTGTGGAAGACTCGGCAGGCTGCAGATGGGTAAAAGCGATCAGAGGGGTGTCCGCCCATTCTTCTATCTCTTTTACAAATGCCAATAACAATCCGCGTAACCGCTCCAGGATCAAATCCAGGGATTGGCGAATACTTAGCACGTCGGTATTGTCCTGAATATCTGCGGAAGTCGCGCCCATGTGGAGTATCTCACCTCCGAGAGGCGCCTGCTCTACGTAATTATTTAATTCTGCCATCAAATCGTGCCGGATCTCGGCTTCAATCTCAAGCGCTCGCTTTACATCGACTTCACCTATGTGGGTGCGCAGGTCGGCAAGCTGTTCTTGATTAACCAATCCGAATTCAGCCTGGACTTCGGCCAACGCCACCCACAAACGCCTCCACAGCAGACGTTTATTAACCTCGCTCCAAATACGCCGCATTTCTTGGCTGCCGTAGCGCCAGGTGAATGGAGACAGATAACCCGTAAAATCGATGTTCATATCCAAATTAGAAGACGCTCTATCAAATTTAATGATGTTGATCCTCCTTTTGGAGATGCAGGTTTCATTCCATTATTTCATATTTCATGTGAGGTGAGTATGGATTGAAAAAACCAAAGGTGTTGCCGCAGATTGTCATTTCTTTTACAATTACTCACATGCAACCAAGCGCTCCCCTCTCTCGTCCATTCTTTGCTCGTCCAGCGTTGCATGTCGCCCGGGAGCTGCTAGGTATGCGTCTGGTGCGACTGGAAGATGGAGAGCGCACCTCAGGAGTAGTCATCGAAACCGAAGCCTATAGTAGTGAGCAGGACTTGGGCTGCCACTGTCGCGCCGGGCGCACACCCCGAACCCAGGTGATGTATGGTCCACCCGGTCACGCTTATATATATTTCACCTATGGAATGCACTGGATGCTCAACTTTGTCGTCGAAGCGAAAGGTTTTCCTGCCGCGGTGCTAATCCGTTCCATCCAACATAGTGAGGGATTGGCGACTATAGCATCCCGCCGGGGCGGGCAGCCGCCCGCCCAGTGGACTAACGGACCTGCTAAAATATGCCAGGCATTCAACATTGATAAGAAGTTTAGCGGCGTCGATTTGTGCGCACCAGACGCGGTATTATTTGTTGAACCGGGGAACCCATTTCCGGATTCGTGCGTGACTGTTAGCCCTCGAGTGGGTTTAAACAATGTGCCGGAACCCTGGAAAAGCATCCCTTGGCGGTTTTATATAAGGGATAAGGCACATGGGCTAAAGGATAAGGACAACTTATGATATATTATCCCCCCTTCCCCCTGACCCCTATCCCTTAAATCAAATTCTTGGAGGAAATTATGAAAATTTTGGAAGGTAAAACAGCTCTAATCTTTGGGGTTGCCAACAACCGTTCCATTGCATGGGGCATCACACAAGCGTTCCACGAGCAGGGTGCTACGATCGGTCTCAGTTACGCCGGAGAAATCTTAGAACGTCGAGTGCGACCGCTGGCCGAATCCATCGGTTGTACGTTCGTTGAGCCCTGCGACGTATCTCAAGATGAACAGATACAGCAAGTCGCTGAAAAAGTAAATGATGCTTTCGGGGAGATCGACATCCTGGTGCATTCCATCGGCTTTGCGAACCGTGATGAACTTACCGGTCCGTACTACAACACCAGCCGGGAAGGCTTTCATTTGGCGATGGACATCAGCGTATACTCGTTCACTGCACTTGCGAAGGCTTTTCAACCTTTGTTTCGACCCGGTGGTGCAATGGTCACTCTCACGTACAGTGGTGGAGAAAGAGTATCCCCTCATTACAACGTGATGGGTGTCGCCAAAGCCGCTCTGGAGTCATCCATGCGTTACTTGGCTTACGATTTTGGCCCTCAAAACGTGCGCGTCAATGCCATCTCTGCCGGTCCTATCCGCACTCTGGCTGCTGCCGGCGTGTCAGGTTTCAAGACCATGTACCGCAAGTTCTCGCAGGTGGCCCCCTTGCACCAAAACATAACCACCGCAGATGTAGGTCAAGTTGCCGTTTTCCTGTGCTCAGATATGGCAGCCAAAACGACCGGGCAGGTGGTTTTCGTCGATTCCGGTTACAATATCATGGGTATAACCGAACCCATCGAGAATATTCTCTAGGATTAAATGCAGTAAAAGATAATCAACCCATATAATATAAAATCTTTCAATAAGGCGATTTTTTAGATAGGTTTCTAAACAACCATGTTCCGAAAGCGCGAAGGTGGAACTCCCCCCTCCATGCAGCCAGCTACGACCGAGCGTGTCACTTCGGTGCTAAGCTCGGGCATTATCTGGAAGGGTGACTTGAGCGGCAGTGGTGGTGTCCGCATCGAGGGCGCCTTTGAAGGGGACATCTCAATTAGAGGTCTGCTGGTTATCGGCGAAACCGGGCGTCTGACCTGTGAACACCTGCACGCCAATGTTGTGATCGTAGCCGGCGCTGTGCGCGGGGATATCACTGCTGAAAAAGTTGAAATCCGCGCAACCGGTCGCGTGTGGGGGGACGTGATAACGGTCTCATTTGCCACCGAAGAAGGAGCCTTCCTCAGAGGTCAGATTCGTATGGAAGAGCAGGTTGACATCGGAGAAACAGCCCAACCACTGACCGAGATCGCCCCTTCGGAAGACGACAAGCCTCCTCCAATCCCAGAGGAGTAAAGAAACCGGTTAACACAGGTGGACAATGTGTGGCAGCTTCCATTTACGGGGCTGCCTATTATTTGGGGATCGCACTTCTTGCCAGATGGTCTACACGCTGGTTATAGCGATTTCCCGCATGGCCTCGCACCCAGTGCCATTCAACTTTATGATCTCGCACAGCGGAGTCCAGCGCTTTCCATAAATCAACATTCGCGAGAGCGCCCTTTTTCCGACGCCAGTTGCGCCTCCGCCATTCCGGCAGCCACTCTGTTATGCCCTTCTTTAAGTATTCTGAATCGGTATAGAAATCTACATTGCAGGTGCGGTCGAGTATTTCCAGAGCCTTAACCGCCGCGGTTAATTCCATACGGTTGTTGGTCGTCTTACCCTCCGATCCGCTGATCTCTTTCTTTTTATTCTTGTACAGCAGCAGCGCGGCCCAACCACCTGGTCCAGGATTCGGGTCACAAGCCCCGTCCGTATATATCCTCACATCCGGAAGTTTGTCCATTTTTTTAATTCCGTTATCGCGGGGGTGTTTTCGAAGCTGCACCCGGTGATGGGGTGATGGTGGCTGTGGGTGTCAGCGTTTTTGTGGGTGCAACCGTGTGACTCGGGGAGGGAGTATTCGTCGGAGTATCGCTGGGTGTGGGAGTTATTGTCGCAGTCGGGCTTGGAGAAGGAGTAAAGGTCGGCGTGTCATAAACTCCACTTACCTCCGGACCTACATGCAGTTCATAAACGGTCTGGTCTAGGAACTCCAGCAGTTCAGGTACTTCCTCGACCGTGAAATAGTACTTAAATAACTGTCGGGCGGCGTCGCTTAGTGCCCAGCGTACAACGCTCCAGGATTGAAACCCGGGCTCGGTTCTTGCTCTCCGGATCATTCTGAGCGCTTCTGCCCACTGTGGATGACCGCTTATATATTCCTCCAGATAGTCCAAAGTTGATTCCCCTAATGGATACGTCCCAGTTTTCTCGATTAGCTTAGCCTGCTGTTCGGGAGCAATCATCCACTTGATGAAGAGCCATGCCGCCAGCTCCCTCTCGGGGTTCGATTTCATTATTTCAAAGGACGGACCATAAACATCTATCGTGGATTCCCCCTCTGAGGTGGGGAATGGCATCACAATCCACTGATCGCGATTCCTGGTCTTCTTGAACGCTGCCCTCTGGTAAGGTATATCGGTCGCACTACCAGTAGAAAAAAGCCCCAGGCGGTTAGCAAACTCCATTTCAGGATATTGGCTATCTGGGGACCAGGCGCAACCCTCGTCATATAGACTCCTCAAGAAGCTGAAGGTCTCTTCAATTTCTGAATTATCAAAATTGTAGACCTTTTCCTCAGAAGATTCCACATCGGGCTCAAGGATATCACCCCCATTGGAATAAATCCAACCCAACATGGCAGCATGATCGGTCGAGACGATCCACCCGCCTGTGCCATCGTTTCCGGGTTCTTCATCCAAGCGGTTGGCATAAGCAGCCGCGCAGGCCTGCTCTTTGAATTGCTCATGAGTCGTCGGCGCTTCCTCAAATCCCAAATCTGCTGCCCAAGTCACGTTATAGTACAGCAGCATACCCGACCGCTGAGCGGGTATGCCAAGCCGTTTCCCATCCCATACATCATACTCCCAGAACACAGGGTAAAAATCTTCCTGCTCTTCCGAACTCAAACCCCATTGCGGGTCATCCACGTATATGTTCAGGTCGGCGAGTTCTTTCTCATCATCCCATGTCTGCGCCTGGTGGAGATAAGCGGTGACCAGGTCAGGAGTCTCACCTGCTTCGATCGCCCGATTCACACCCTCATACATTTGATCCAGGTTTTCCTTAAACATGGGCTTTACTTCGATGCTCCATTGATTGCTATCATTAAATATCTGGACCATTTCTTCCACGACGTCGCCGGCTTCGCCAGACCAGATGTGCCAAAACTGCACAGCTTCGCCACGCAGGTCTTCTGGATCCACTTCCAACACTTTGACCGGTTCTGTTGTCCCGGTTGGAGGAATTGTCGGTACTGGCCTTGTCGCAGTTGCTGTAACTGAAGGTGTGATATTTTTTGTGGCTGTCAATGTTATCTTGGTAGTACGGACATTTTCCTGAGTACAGGCTGAGGACAATACGAACAAAATCACCACAAAGAGCAGTTGTGATAATTTCACTGTTCGATTACTGATACCTTTTTTCATTCGTAATTACCGCCAGGAGCTAGCTTTCTTGTCTGGGTAATATTGATTTGACAAGTTTATCACTTCTGAAGCTTATTCTTTCGTTAATGCCTTGTGAAAATCAAATATGTTTGACATCATCAATATAGGTTAAAATGAAACGAGCACCCGTACATATTTTATCCTATCACCGAATTTCCCCACTGGAAAAATTAAGAAAAAACTGGCTGCTCCGCGTTCTTTGCGACAATTTTCTCCCCGCTATAAAAATGTAAATGTGACCATTTAATTTAACCTGACAATCATCATGGGTTATTTATAATTCATGTAACGTTACAAAATTTCCGGTTATGCTTTATAATGTATACGTTTCAGCCTTATGACCTCATTTCAAGTGATTTTAAAGTTTCAAGAATTCTCGCTAACCTATATGGATCATTTGATTAGTGGTTTCTGGCAGCGCTGGTTGCACCAGCCAGGAGGAGGCAGGTTTTGACAGCGACCTCAATATCTCAGCCGCAATCTGAAAAGCACCGCCGCAAACGGATTCGCTGGATAGATGTAAAAGAGCAATTAACCGGCTATCTCTTTATTTCCCCATCCTTCTTAATCATTACGATATTCGGCTTCTTCCCTATCGGATACGCAATCTATATGAGCACCTTTCGCTGGCGGGTTGTGAAAGGC
>Ga0114922_10005292_pt1 | contig 11911 bp, 8 predicted proteins | sample AartaG_FD_100975 | JGI IMG/M metagenome (GOLD analysis project Ga0114922, IMG submission 100975) | Deep subsurface microbial communities from Aarhus Bay to uncover new lineages of life (NeLLi) - Aarhus_00045 metaG | ecosystem: Environmental > Aquatic > Marine > Oceanic > Sediment | place: Aarhus...
GATGATGTCCGAGCTTGGCTTTGTGCGGATCCTCCAGCAAGGGTTTGAGCTGGTCGAATACCCAGTCACGGTCCAGCTGATCCGGTGCACCCGCGTAATCGTGGGCGAGCGGAAGATACGCCGCCTTCGCCGGCTCTACTGCGAAAGACAGACCCACGATCTGCGCCTGCATATAGTCCAGACTGCTGGTTTCCGTATCGAATCCGAACAGCTCGGATTGCTGCAGGCGCTGCAGCCAGTCCGCGAATTCCTGTCGGGTCAGAAGGGTCTGGTATTCCGCATCAGCCGTCGCCTGGTGTTGTTCAGTTGCTTCAGCTGCTTCATCCGTTTCACCATTCAGCTGCCTGAGCCAGGTTTTGAACTCCAGACGTTCGAAGCCGTTGCGTAATGAATCGAGTTCGGGTGGCTTGACCGACAGATCGTGCAGTTCAAGTCCCAGCGCAAGGTCACAGCGAATGGTTACAAGGTCTTTTGACAAGGGCAACTGGTCGAGATGGGTGCGCAGGCTTTCCCCCACCTTGCCTTTCACGTCGCCGGCATGGGCCACCAGCTCATTCAGCGAACCATACTGGCTTAACCACTTGGCGGCCGTCTTGGGCCCGACCTTGGGTATGCCGGGAATATTATCCGAGCTATCCCCGACGAGACTCAGGTAATCGATGATCTGTCCAGGCTCAACGCCAAACTTGTCCAACACCCCCTGTTCATCCAAACAGCTGTCATTCATGGTATTGATCAGGGATACCTGTTCGTTAACCAGTTGGGCAAGATCCTTGTCGCCGGTGGAAATCACCGTTTCCCAACCCACCTCTGTTGCCTGTGCGGCCAGGGTTCCAATGACATCGTCCGCTTCAACGCCCGAAACCTGAAGCATCGGCAAGCCCGTGGCGCGCACCAGTTCCAGCAAAGGCGTCACTTGTGAAGACAGCTCGGGGGGCATCGGCGGGCGGTTCGCCTTGTATTGCGGATAGAGCTCATCACGGAAGGTTTTACCTTTGGCATCAAAGACAACCGCCATGTACTTCGGCTGGTAGGTATCGACAAGCTTGCGTAACATGTTCAGCACGCCATATATCGCCCCAGTCTGCAGGCCTTGTGAATTGGTCAGTTCAGGCAACGCGTGAAAGGCACGGAACAGGTAGGAAGAGCCATCGACCAGAATAAAGGGGCTGTTGGGTTTGCTTGCCATGCTGTAGGTCTCGGTTTGGTCAGAATGCGATGGTATCATTCCACAGCAGATCCTGATGGATTTGTGAACTCGCCGGCAGATACCGTGGTCTCAGGAGAATGGATATGATTATTAAACGATTTTTATTGCCTGGCTTGTTTCTGTTCGCCGCACAAACGGCGCTTGCGGAGAAACAGGCTGATATCCCTCCGCCACCGTCCGGCTCCAGTGATCAGCAAGGACAGGAAGAAATCGAACCCGAGGTGGTTATCATTCAGCGTGAGGACAAGACCATTGAAGAGTACCGTGTCAACGGACGACTCTATATGATAAAGGTTATCCCGAGGAATGCGCCGCCCTACTTTCTGCTGGACAAGGATGGTGATGGCGCGATGGAATCCCGCCTCGGCGCCAGCGATCTAGAGCCTGACATCATGATTCCCCGCTGGGTGCTGTTCCGCTGGTAGGTCGCACAGATTATTCCTGTTTCGTGAGATCAGGCGTGGCTGCCGGTGGTTAAGATCGCCTGACTATTAAAGCGGCAATAATATACCCGAAGTACGAGCGGCCTCCTGGCCGCGAAATCGCGCCGAAGGACGGCTCTCCTACGCTGTATGTTTAATTGCCGGGTGAATAACTTATGCGCGCCGTTGGGGCGGTGATAAATGCAGGCCAGCGGTTATAATCCGCAGCTATGTCAGCATCCGCCCTCAAATCCCTGTCTGCTCGTCTTGACCGTATTGCCGAGCTGGTTGGTAACGCCGCAGCCTGGCTGGCGCTCGCCCTGGTGCTGGTTACCTTTAGCGTTGTCATGCTTCGCTATCTGTTTCAGCTCGGCTGGATTGCCATGCAGGAATCCATCCTGTATCTGCACGCCAGCCTTTTCCTGTTGGGTGCCGCCTATACCCTTAAAAAGGATGGCCACGTTCGTGTGGACATCTTCTACCGCGGTTTTAGTGAAAAACGAAAGGCCCTGGTTGACCTGCTGGGCGCGCTGTTACTGTTGCTGCCGGTGTGCAGTTTTTTGCTGTGGACCAGCTGGGACTATGTCATCACAGCCTGGTCTATACACGAAAGTTCCCAGGAGTCAGGTGGGCTGCCGTATGTCTACCTGCTGAAAACACTCATCCCCGTTGCCCTTGTGCTGCTTATTCTGCAAGGCATCGGTCAGGCGCTCTCCAGTCTGAGCGTTCTGGTCTCTGACAAGAGTGACAATTGATGAGCGGCGGCATGTCCCTGCTGATGTTTGCCACGGTGTTCATCGTATTGCTCGCCGGTTATCCGGTTGCTTTCAGCCTGGCGGGTACGGCACTTGGCTTCGCTTTCGCTGGTCAATGGCTGGGTATCTTTGATTTCGCCTTTCTGGAAGCGCTGCCCCTCCGCCTGTTTGGCATCATGACCAATCAGACCCTGGTGGCAGTGCCGCTGTTTGTGTTCATGGGCGTCATGCTGGAACGCTCACGGGTGGCGGAAAACCTGCTGGAGACCATGTCAGCCCTGTTCGGTCGTTTACGCGGCGGTCTGGGTATATCCGTGACACTGGTAGGCATGTTGCTGGCCGCCAGCACCGGCATCGTCGGCGCCACCGTCGTTACCATGGGTCTTTTATCTCTCCCTACCATGCTGCGGCGCGGTTACGACCCGAAAATCGCAACCGGGACCATCTGCGCATCCGGCACGCTCGGCCAGATCATCCCGCCGTCGATTGTGCTGGTGCTGCTGGGCGACGTATTGTCGGCAGCCTATCAGCAGGCACAGCTCGACCAGGGCATATTTTCCCCCAGGACGGTCTCGGTCGGCGACCTGTTTGCCGGCGCGCTGATACCCGGACTGTTGCTGGTCATGCTGTATCTTGCTTACCTGATCGCGGTAGCGATCATGCGGCCGCAGGCCATGCCGGTCCACCAGCCGCCTGAAACCGGTGCAGTGGGCGGCTTCCGCGCCCTGCAGGCCCTGCTGCCGCCGTTGCTGCTGATTCTTGCGGTACTGGGTTCCATTCTGGCCGGACTGGCCACCCCCACCGAAGCCGCCTCTGTCGGTGCCGTAGGCGCCATGCTGCTGGCGGCAAGCTGCCATCAATTCAATCTGAACATCCTGCGCAGCGTTGTACGCAGTACCATGGAAGTATCCAGCATGGTGTTTCTGATTCTCATTGGTGCTTCTGTATTTTCGCTGGTATTCCGTGGTTTTGGTGGCGACGAACTGGTTGAGGAATTGCTGATGCAGCTGCCGGGTGGTGTCGTCGGTGCCATGCTGGTGGTGATGCTGGTGATGTTTTTTCTCGGCTTTGTGCTGGATTTTATCGAGATCACCTTTGTCGTCGTTCCCATCGTCGGCCCGGTATTGCTGGGCATGGGGCTGGACCCGGTATGGCTGGGCATTATGATCGCCATCAATCTGCAGACATCTTTCCTGACACCACCGTTTGGCTTTGCCCTGTTCTATCTGCGCGGGGTCGCGCCGCAGAGTATCACCACCGGTGATATCTATCGCGGCGTCATGCCCTTCATCGGCATTCAGCTTGCCATGCTCGGTCTGCTGGCCTTGTGGCCGGCACTGGCGACCTGGTTACCCGGTATTATATATGGTGGTTAAACCGAACCCCTGGCATTGAGATAAGCGCGCGCCGAAATATCGCTCCACTGGACCACCTGGTCACGGAAAGCCTGGAACGAGGCATGTACGCGTTGCGACAGCGCATCCTTTGCGGCTATTTCGGCGACCACCTGGTCGGACAGTTCGCGCAGTCGTTCGAGCACGCTGTCGGGCAGTTTACGAACATCCACCTGATGCTCGTCAACCAGTGTTCGCAATGCCTGGTTATTGCGTGCGATGTACTCGGTAAGCATATCCTGGTTGGCGACACGGGCTGCACTGAGCACAATGGCCTGCAAGTCGTCGGGCAGGGCGTCAAAAGCCGCCTTGTTCACCATGCATTCCAGGGTGGTGCCCGGCTCGTGCCATCCCGGGTAATAGTAGTACCTGGCCGCCTTGTAGAAGCCGAATGCCAGATCGTTATAGGGCCCCACCCATTCGGTGGCATCAATGGCTCCGGATTGCAGGGAGGTAAACAGCTCGCCACCCGGCAGGCTTACCGGCGTGCCACCGGCACGTGACAGGACTTCTCCACCCAGGCCCGGGATACGCATCTTCAAACCCTGGAGATCCTCCACCGTATTGATCTCTCTGTTGAACCAGCCGGCCATCTGCACGCCGGTATTGCCCGCCGCCATGGGCACCAGACCAAACGGCTGGTAAGTTTCCTGCCACAACTCCATACCGCCACCGTGATACAGCCAGGCGTTCATTTCGTCGGCCGTCAAACCAAATGGCACGGCGGAAAAAAACTGCGCCGCTTCTGATTTACCTTTCCAGTAATAGGCAGAACCGTGCCCCAGTTCAGCCGTTCCCTGCGAAACCGCACTGAATACTTCGAAGGCGGGTACCAGTTCCTTGGCGCCATACACCTTGACCTGGATTCGCCCACCGCTCATCTGCGTAATACGCTCCGCCAGGAAATTGGCGCCCGTGCCGAGGCCTGGAAAATTCTTCGGCCAGGTCGTAACCATCTTCCATTTCACCGGCTTGAATTTCGCCGTGACGTTAGCGGTGTTCTGTTCGGCCGGATTTTCCTGCTTGCATCCCGCAGCTAATGCCGCACCCGCGACCAGTGCCCCACTGCCCAGCCGCCGCAAAAAGCGTCTTCTTTTCATAGCGCCCCCTGAATGATGGTGGTGATCAAAACGGGACATTGTACGTTTTTCACAACCCCGCGACCCTCATAAAATTATTCTTGCAAGTTTGGTGCGTTATGCCATTATGCTCGTCAACTTAATATAAAGTAAGCTGTAGTATCTTAGAGAATAAAGGATTTTAGCGGGTAAGGTGATTGTCCTTGCCATAAGGCAGGCAGGTTTGTAACCATTTTTCCCAGAGGGGCAATATGCTGGAAACACCGGAGCGCATCGGCGCCCGCTTTTCAATTCTACTGTTTTTAGGGTTTTTACTGACACCACTGGCCGGTTTCAGTACCGCCGTTTTATTCGGCGCCGTCAGCCTCTGGCAACTCCAGCAGGTCCTCGCCGGCGGCATCCTGCCGGCGTTTTCCATCTTCCTGGTTTTCTTCTCACTGTTTCAGCTGCAGCGCCTGATCACGCCGCTGACGAGCTGGGCGCTGCAGAATCCCGACGGTGGCAATGCCCCCACTCAACTACACCGCCGGGTACAGCGTTTCAGCCGCGACTTCTGGAGTTTGATGGCGCTGCACGTACTGATCAGCCCGTTGCTGGTTTTCTGGACCCTGGACGGTGGCATTTCCGCCAGTAACGGCTTTGCTTTCTCACACTTTCTGTTGCTGCAAGCGGTATCAACCGCGCTGATCGGTATGCCGGCCTATTTGTTCGGCCTGCACCAGCTAGGCAAACTGGCCGGCCACTTGAGCCTGGATCGTATTCATGTCAGCCTGAAATCCAAAATCCTGTTGCTGACCGGTCTGGTTCCCTTACTGGCCTACGCGCTGCTGGTGGACTATCACTGGCTGCGTACCGGTGCACTGGATGCCGGCTATCTGACCATCTGGATTTCGCTGGCTATCGTCTCCGCCACCATCAGCCTGCTGTCGATACGCAGCATGCAACAGGCATTGGGCCCTTTTAAGGACCTGTTTACGCGCAGTGGCGCCTCAACTCACGAAGATCTCGCCCGACTGAAGCCGGCATCGACCGACGAAATCGGCTACCTGACACAAACACTCGGCAAGGTTTTCCAGCGCCTCGGTGACCAGGAGACCCATATGCGCACCATTGTCGATACCGCGGCCGAAGGCATTATCGTGGTCGATGAAAAAGGTTTGATCGACACCTTCAACCAGGCGGCCGAGCGCCTGTTCGGCCACATGGCCCAGGAGATCCGTGGCCGTCACCTGGCCTCACTGCTGCCGGATGTATTTGAAGTAAAGCAGACCATCGATGCACACGCTGAAGAACGTGAAGTCGAGGGCCTGCATCGCAACGGCACGAAAATCCAGATTTCGCTGCACATATCTGCAATGGAAATCAGCGGCAAACGCATGTTTACCTGCCTGGTCGCGGACATCAGTCAGCGCAAGCATGCCGAAAACCAACTGCTTGCCGCCGAAGCCCGCTACCGTGCACTGGTCGAAACCGCACATGACCTGGTATGGAGCGTTGATCCGGAAGGGCGCTGGAGCTATCTCAATGCATCGTCACGAACCATTTACGGGGTGGAACCCGAAGACATGGTCGGGCGCTCCATTGCCGAGTTCTGTGCCCCGGAAAACCAGCAAGCCGACCAGAAAGCATTCAGCGAACTGCTGCTCGGCAAAGACCTGTACCAGTATGAAACCGTGCACCTGGACAGCCATGGTAACCGCCGCCAGTTGAGTTTTAATGCCAAAACACACAGGGATACGCAAGGTAACATTCTGCAAATCAGCGGTACGGCGCACGACATCACCGATCAGAAAGCATTCCACCAGCAGCTGGCCTACCAGGCCGAGCACGATACGCTGACCAAACTGTTCAACCGCCATTACTTCCAGGAGGAACTGGAACGTACCGTGGCGCGGGTGGCCCGCAACCCGGACGGCACCTGTGCACTGTTTTACATCGACCTCGACCAGTTCAAATACATCAACGACACGCTCGGCCACGCCGCTGGCGACAGGCTGCTTATCGAAATCACCCAGCTGTTACTGAGCCATGTCCGCGAAGGCGACCTGCTGGCGCGCTTTGGCGGCGATGAATTCACCTTGCTGCTCTACAACATCAAGCCCGCCGACGTCATGTCGACGGCCGAACACTTCCGTCAGTTATTCGAAGATTTCAGATTTCTGCGGGAAGGCAAGAGTTTCAACGTCACCAGCAGTATCGGCGCCGCCATTATCGATCCGCTGGTCGAAACCGCCGAAGCGGCGCTGTCACACGCTGACATCGCCTGCAACCTGGCCAAGGCCCAGGGGCGTAACCGCATCAGCCTTTACGATCCGTCCGACCGCAATAAAGCGGGTATGGCCGAAGATATGGGTTGGGCCTCACGGGTTCGTGAAATGCTGGAGCACGACAAGTTTCAGCTGGTCTATCAGCCTATCATGGCGCTCAACAACGATCAGGTTCAGGATTACGAAGTACTGGTTCGCATGGTGTGTGATGACGGTGAGGTTATCCTGCCCGGCGGCTTTATGCCGGCGGCCGAGCGTTTTGGTCTCATCCACAGCGTAGACCGCTGGATCGTACGCCGTGCACTGACGCAGCTGTCACGCCTGCACCAGAATGGTGAAACCGTGCGCTTCTCCATTAACCTGTCGGGCAAAGCATTCGAAGACGCTACCCTGCTGCCGATGATTCAGGAACTGCTGGATAATTCAAATATCGAGCCATCATACGTGTGCTTCGAAATCACTGAAACGGCGGCCATCGCAAAACTGTCGGAAGCCGAGAAATTCATCTCCGCGCTAAACGCCATGGGTTGCCAGTTTGCACTGGATGATTTTGGGGCAGGCTTCTCGTCGTTTTCCTATCTGAAACACCTGCCGGTCGACAAGCTCAAGATCGACGGCAGCTTTGTTCAGGGCATGGCCGACAGCCGGATCGATCAGGCCATGGTGCAGTCCATGAGTCAGGTCGCCCACGCGCTGGGCAAACAGACGATTGCGGAATATGTTGAAAACGCCACCACACTGGAACTGTTGCGCGGCTATGGCGTGGACTATGCGCAAGGCCACTACATCGGCAAACCACGCGAGGCGCTGATGAACATCACCCGCCTGCCCGGCGTCACGCAGCTTCACAAGGTTGGCAGCGCCGACTGAAAAACTGCAACTGAGTACGATTAAGTTACTAACCTGGCAATTAAACATACAGCGTAGGAGCGGGCCGCCTGGCCGCGATATCGCGCCGAAGGACGGCGCTCCTACGTCGGGTATTTTATTGCCGGTTTAGTAATTGGATGCGGGAATGACTTGTACCCTCAAGCCGGTTGCAGATTGGCATAGGCCACCACCAGCCACTTGGTGCCGGCGGATTCGAAATTCACCTGCACGCGTGCGTGCGCGCCCTGCCCTTCGTAGTTCAGTACCACACCATCTCCGAACTTGGCGTGCTGCACCCGCTGTCCCAGCCCCAGGCCTTGCGGTTGCGGTTCCAGCGGCCGCCTGCCAACTTGACTGCCAGCCTGTCTGCCATAAGGCCGGCTGACCTGGATACGCGGGCGGATTTCCTCGACCAGATCAGTGGGTATCTCGTTAATAAAACGGGACGGCATGCAATAGGATTCGCTGCCGTGCAGGCGACGATGCTCAGCGTAAGTCAGATACAGGCGCTTGCCGGCGCGCGTAATACCCACGTAACACAGGCGTCGTTCTTCCTCGAGCCTTCCCGGTTCTTCAACGGAGCGGCGATGGGGAAACAGGCCTTCTTCCAGGCCACACAGAAACACCGTGTCGAATTCCAGGCCCTTGGCGGAATGCAGCGTCATCAGCTGTACACAGTCTTCCCACTTGTCGGCCTGGCCTTCGCCGGCCTCGAGTGCGGCATGCGACAGAAAGGCCGGCAATGGTTCGAGCTGTTCTTCATCCTCTGCCTCGTATTCGAATTCACGTGCGGCATTGACCAGTTCATCCAGGTTCTCGATGCGGGCCTGACCTTTCTCGCCTTTCTCTTTGGCATAGTGGTCCTTGAGGCCGGCGCCGTGCACCGTGTGCTCGACCTGCTCGGCCAGCGCCAGAGATTCCAGCTCCTCCGCAAGGGTATTGATGAGCTTCCGGAATGCAACGAGTGCATTGCGCGCGCGTGCAGTCAGCGTGTCGTCTTCGCTTAAGGTTTGCGCTGATGTCCACAGGGATATTTTCTGCAGGCGGGCACGCTCGCGAACAACACCCAGCGTACGTTCGCCGATACCGCGCGGTGGCTGGTTGACGATGCGGTCAAAGGAGGCGTCGTCTTCGTGGTTTTCGCACAGGCGCAGATAGGCCAGCGCATCCTTGATTTCCTGGCGATCGAAAAAGCGCAGTCCGCCGTATACGCGATAAGGAATGCCGGTCTGCAGCAGGCGCTCCTCGAAAACGCGCGACTGGGCATTGGATCGATACAGCACGGCAATGTGACTTCGCGCCTCACCCTTGTCGATCAGATCCTGCATATGCCCGATGACAAAACGCGCTTCGTCCTGCTCGTTCATCGCGGCATACAACTGGATGGGTTCACCTTCATTACCCTCGGTCCAGAGATTTTTCCCCAGCCGCGCGTCATTGTTGGCAATCAGTGTATTGGCAGCCTTGAGTATGATGCCGGTGGATCGGTAGTTCTGCTCCAGGCGCAAGGTGCGGGCACCGGGAAAGTCTTTTTCAAAACGCTGCAGATTCTCGATGCGGGCACCGCGCCAACCGTAGATGGACTGGTCGTCATCACCGACAATGGTGATATTGGCCCGCTTACCGGCCAACACCCGCAGCCAGGCATACTGGATGGTGTTGGTGTCCTGGAATTCATCGACCAGGATATGCTGGAAGCGTTGCTGATAGTGAGCGAGCAGTTCCGGGTTCTTCAACCAGAGTTCGTGCGCGCGCAGCAACAACTCGGCGAAATCCACCAGACCGGAACGCTGGCACAGCTCTTCGTAAGTCTGGTAGATAGCGACCTGCTGGCGTTGGTAGGGATCGCCCTTGTGTTCGATATGCTGCGGGCGCTGACCTTCATCCTTGCGCGCGTTGATGAACCACTGCGCCTGGCGTGGCGGCCAGCGGCTTTCATCCAGATCCAGTGACTTTAGAATGCGCCGGATGATCCGGTACTGGTCATCCGAGTCCAGCACCTGAAATGTCTGTGGCAGGCCGGCCTCCTGCCAGTGCGCTCGCAGCAGGCGGTGCGCCAGGCCGTGAAAGGTGCCCACCCACATACCGCGCGTAGGAACGCCGATAAGATTTTCGATGCGTGAACGCATTTCGCCGGCGGCCTTGTTGGTAAAGGTCACTGCCAGAATCCCGTAGGGCGATATGCCTTCGACCTGCACCAGCCAGGCGACACGGTGCACCAGTACGCGGGTTTTACCACTGCCAGCACCCGCCAGCACCAGCAAGGGATCCTGCGACGCGGTCACCGCTTCGCGTTGCGCATCGTTAAGGGAATCGATAATGAAAGACACATCCATGCGGGCATTTTAACAAAATAGCGCCCCTCATCCGGAAAATTTTCGCTGATCACGCCCCGTACGCTGAACAGCGGCGAAAGGTACACAGCCAATCAGTCGATGAAACCCCTGCGCCGCTGAGACGGGGTAGAATGCGGGAATGTCCGCTTCCCCGCACCACACCGGTCTGCTCACTACCAATCTTGCCTTCGGGCGGCAGGCCCGATCCCTGGTCGAACAGTTCGGATTCGAACTCATGACGGAGCCGCCGCGCGACGCTTATTACCTCTGCCTGAACGGCCCGGACCTGCAATTGAGGCACTCAGGGCCGCGTGCAGCGGGACCTGTCCGCATCGATTTTGTCAGCGGGGCGCTGGCACACCGGCGCCGCTATGGCGGTGGCCGCGGCCAGCCCCTGGCGCGGGCCGCGGGCTTGAAGCCCGGGTTTAGCCCGACGGTATGGGATGCCACCGCCGGTCTGGGCCGCGATGGTTTCGTACTCGCCAGCCTGGGGTGCACTGTCACGCTGTGCGAACGCTCGGCTATACTGGCCGCCCTGCTGCAGGATGCCCTGCAACGCGCCGCTGCCGATGCCGTAATCGGTGACTGGGTTAGTAGACGTGTACGCCTGGTTCACGGTGATTCGAGCGAACTGCTGCAGAATCTTGCCGGGCGGCGGCAACCCGAGGTCGTCTACCTCGACCCCATGTACCCGCCGGGTAAAGAACACGTGCTGGTCAAAAAGGAGATGCGCGCTCTGCAGGAATTGCTGGGACCTGATCGCGACTCGAGCGCCCTTCTCGGGATTGCGCTGAAATCCGCCGGACGTCGGGTTGTGGTCAAACGCCCCCGGCGAGCCGGCTGGCTGGACGATAAGAAGCCGGATACCTGTATAGAAAGCAAAAAGACGCGCTATGATATTTACGTCACCCTGTAAACAGGCCTCACCGTCATGTTAGAAGCCCGCTTCTGGGAAACAAAGTCCCTCGATGAACTGAGCAGGGAAGAATGGGAAGCCCTTTGCGACGGCTGTGGCCGCTGCTGCCTGTTGAAAATTGAAGACGAGGATAGTGGCGACTTGTTCTACACCAACGTGGTGTGTGAATTTCACGACAGTGAGCACTGCCACTGTACCGCCTACCAGCAGCGTTGCTTACTGGTCCCCGATTGCATCAAGGTCACGCCCGAGCTTGCGCGGGATGCAAAGTGGTTACCAGGCACCTGTGCCTACCGGCTGCTGGCGGAACACAAATCCCTGTTCGACTGGCACCCCCTGATCAGTGGTGATCCGGACAGTATTCACCAGGCAGATATATCGGTACGCGACAAAGTGGTCTCGGAAAAATATGTGCACCCCGATGAACTGCCGGAACACCTGGTGCACTGGCTCGACAATTAATCTGGCAATTAAACATACTAAGGGGTACACAAGTTGGTCGACACAAGCTTGAGGGACCGTCGGCCGCACGAGCCCAGGGATGGGCGAAGGTAGAGCACCAAAAGTAGGCCCCTTGGAGGGGATGCAGGAGCAATTGCCGAGGGACGCGGCCGTCGAGCGTACAGGGATGTATTTACAAGGTGAATTGCCGTCAGGCAAGA
>Ga0114922_10005293_pt1 | contig 11909 bp, 10 predicted proteins | sample AartaG_FD_100975 | JGI IMG/M metagenome (GOLD analysis project Ga0114922, IMG submission 100975) | Deep subsurface microbial communities from Aarhus Bay to uncover new lineages of life (NeLLi) - Aarhus_00045 metaG | ecosystem: Environmental > Aquatic > Marine > Oceanic > Sediment | place...
ACGAACTGCGGGAATTAATCCAAGGTGTGGTTGAAGACCGGGTCACCTGGAATCAGTTGAACGATACGGACTTGACTTTACGTGAGATCAATGTAATAGTCGATTCGTTCACAGGGACCTTAAAAGGCGTGTATCATCCGCGTGTGAAATATCCACAGATAAGCAAGGAAGCTTCGTCAGAACCTGTTACAACACCACTGACGAACCCCATTTCAGAGGGGGATTCGGATGTGAATGTGGATATGTCTGTCGACAGACCTTCGTCTGTACCTAAATTGACTCGATGATCGTTATCCAAATCGCAGAAGAATTAGCATCCATCGATTTTGGTTCCCCAATTGATCCTGTGACGCTCCAAATTGCTGCCCGAAAGGTAATGGATTTTATCGGAAGCGATATGGATGTGGATATAACGATCATTTTGACAGACGATGCACAAATACACGAGCTCAACAAGCAGTATAGAGGAATTGATGCACCGACCGACGTGCTCTCCTTTCCGTCAGGTGATACAGACCCCGATTCAAATCGACTTTACCTGGGTGATGTGGTCATCTCATACCCGCGCGCTCAAGCACAGGCTGAAGCGGGGGGGCATCCTGTTGAAGCAGAACTGCAGCTTCTGGTTGTGCATGGTGTTTTACACTTATCGGGATACGATCACATCGAAGAGCAAGGAAAGTCCAGGATGAGAGCTGCGCAGGCAGAAATCCTGGTACTTTTAGGGTGTGAGATAGCACCACCACATCTCTGATTTTTAACATTTTCTTTTGCTGTCGGTGCTGAACTTAGTATTTGTTGCCTGTCTTCTATATGCATAGTCAACATGATCCTGATGTATTCCCTATTGAGGAGTCATCGTGGTCCTTCTATGCGCTCAGGATGAAACTCGGGGCAAGCCTCCTAATTCCCATGGCGTGGGAATCCTGGCGGCTTGATTGATTACTAGTTATGAAAGATTACGTACAGGCTCGCGCACAATCTTTCCGGAATGCGTTTTCGGGTTGGTGGTTTGTTGTACGCACTCAGCGGAACGCCTGGATTCACGCTGTATTCAGCGCTGCAACCCTGGCTGTATGTTTTTGGCTTAGTCTATCCGCAATCGAATGGGCGCTCATCATCATCGCAATTGCCCTGGTATGGACGGCGGAGTTTTTGAACACTGCCCTCGAGGCTGTGGTAGACTTGGCGAGCCCGGAACAACACCGCTTAGCCAAGATCGGAAAAGATGTTGGCGCAGCAGCCGTTTTGATAGCTGCTTTCAGCGCCTTCTTGATTGGTTTGCTGATTATTGGTCCGCCATTGTGGATGAAGATACAATTATTGATTTTTTCTTGAGGTCTTAAAATACATATGTCAAAAAGTGCATTTCGTTTTGGAACAGTTGGATCGCCCAAATCCACACCAAAGAGACCAGGCGGCAGCGTGGGTGCGGTATCACGCATACGCGAATTGGATATGGACGCCTTGGAACTTGGCTGGGTGCGATCAGTGCGGGTTTCAGAGAAGACCTGCGGGAGCATCAAAACAGCAGGTCAGGAGAAGGATGTCCAAATCAGCGTACATGCTCCTTATTTCATTAATTTAAACGCAGACGATGAGGAATGGCCGAAATCTCGTAAACGATTGATGGACGCGGCCCACTATGGAAGCCTGGCTGGAGCCACTGATGTCATCTTCCATCCGGGTTCATACTTCAAACAACCGCCAGAGAAAGTACTCCCTATCGCGATCCTGCGTTTGGAAGGTTGCGTGCAGGAACTCTATCAGGCTGGAAATCGAGTTGTGTTGCGACCGGAGACGATGGGTAAATCGGCTATGCTGGGCTCGTTGGAGGATACGATAGAAATGAGCCTGGCTGTACCTGGTGTACAGCCGTGTTTGGATTTCGCCCATCTGCATGCCCGACCTGGTGATGGCTCGCTGAACACTTATGATGAGTGGGCGCGCCTTCTAGAAAAATATGGTAATGCCTTAGGAGACGGTGCTCTTTGCAGTTTGCACACCCATCTTTCTGGAATTGAATATACAAAAAAGGGTGAGAAAAACCACCTGACGATCGAAGAAGCAGACTTGGATTTAAAGTCCTTATTACAGGCATTGTATGATTTTAACTGCTGCGGTCGCATCCTTTGTGAGAGCCCTACGCTTGAGGAGGATGCCCTGTTCATTAAGCAGTCCTGGCTTGAAGTGTTGGGTTCGACGGTAGATGAACAAGGATGAAAGTCGACGCTTCTCGTATTCATTTGCTAGCGGATCTGCACTCCCGCATGCGCGAGTGTAGGTTATGCCTGGAAGCGAGCTATGAAATTTTTCCGCGGGCAATTTTTTCCGGTGGTAGGGATGCGCGCTTGATGGTCATTGGTCAGGCACCTGGAATAACGGAAAAAGAGGCGGGACGACCCTTCAACGCTGGAAGTGGAACGCGTTTGTTTAAGTGGTTGGGAGAGGCTGGGGTTGAGGAAATCTGGTTTCGCGATTCCCAATATATGACCGCAGTAACGAAGTGCTATCCTGGGCGCTCTAAATCTGGAAACGGTGACCGCGTGCCTACTAGCACCGAACAAAGTTTTTGCCGTCCATACCTGGATAAGGAGATCAATTTGATCGATCCTGAGTTGATCATCCCGGTCGGGCGCCTAGCAATTGGCATATTCTATCCAAACAATGTATCTCTGAAAGATATTATTGGCACGCAAAAACAGGTTGATGGGCGCTGGATTGTGCCCTTACCCCATCCATCCGGGGCAAGCAGGTGGCACCAGATTGAAGCCAACCGCGACCGCATTGGGGAGGCTGTGGCTCTGATCCGGCATCACGTTGAAAAAATTTTTACTGAATGATGGTTAAATAATATGTGACTCTGGGGGATAGGTGGGATACAAGTGGTTTCACCCCAGTTGTCTACTTAGTATGTCCCCCCTCGAGGACACCAATTTTTCAAGGTGTCAAAATCTCGATATCGCTTTCGCTCCGGCGTTCTGCGAGCCATTCACCCAGGGCTTGAATTTGCAGCATCAATAGTTGATCGGGTTCAAGAGACCGCTGCGGGTCGCGCTCGACGACCACAAAAATGTGAAAGCCGGCTGGAGTCTCGATTACCGGGCTGTATTCATTGATTTCGAGACTGAAGGCGGTTTCGTCCAGTTGAGGGTCTGGCAGATAGCCGCGTGGAAACCAGCCCAAGTCACCGCGCGTTATGGGGTCATACTCGAATGCCAGGTTGTCAAAGTCGTCCCCAGCCTGGAGTTGGACGAGCACTTCGTTAGCTTCTTGGGCGCTGAGGAGTAGAATCTGGCGAGCATGCACCTGTTCGGCGGTCTCTGGTATTGAGGTGATAATCTTGTCCCGCATCCGGGCTGAGGCGATCGAGCGTTCCAGGGCGCGGTGGAAGCTATCTTCGTCGTAGCCATATGCTTCCATCCAGTCTGAAAGCGCTTGTGACCCACCGATGTTGGACTTCAATTGTTCCAATCGATCTTCTAGAGTTGCTTCATCCAGAACAAGACCCTCTCCGGCGGCTGCTTGAGCTAAAAGGACCCTGTCGATGAGATCGTTCAAGACTCGCTCTTCATCTTCGGAAGTTAAATCCCGGTCAACTGCAGCCTGGTAAAGTGCAAGTTCGGACTGATATTCCTCCATGGAGATTCTGGTTCCGTTTACACGCGCTACTAAAATCTCAGGTGTAGGAGAGGGTGGATAAGGTGATGGGGTTTGGGGTGTATCTGCCTGTTGCGTGTCTTGTGGTGTCCTGGTATGGACATCGGAAGATACTTGCTGAGGAGATACTTCATGGGTCACTGTGTTGGTCGCGTTGCTGCGATTGCATGCGCCCGCGAATAAAACCATGAGCCCCAGTTGTACCAGGACTTTGAGTTTGACCATGATTTACATATTCTTTAAAACAGAATGACCTGATTGTTCTGTATATTCATGGTCACCCTGGGAGATGCGGTTGTCCACTACTAAATCGCCGGACTGCATGTATTCCCAAATTACTTGAAAGGGGGCTTTTCCATGAACCCACTTTTCAGCAATAACGACACCATGTGTGGGCAGTACCGTGAAGACGACACTTCGAGGATCTAACGGATTTCTTAACGCTTCGGAGCGAGAAAACGCACCTTTAATGCCAGTCGCTTGAGCTTCTGTGGCGCAGGTCACGGGATAAGAGTAGTACGGTGGGTCCAGGGGGACAAATTCGACCAGGTTGGGATTGTAGGAAGAAATTCCCCTGTGACCGTGCAGTTTTGAGCGCGCCGCTGGAACCGTCGCCGAGATGCCCCACTCTGGGGGTAGTTCGATATGAGGAAGAGGACTGTCCAAGTCAACCAATTCCACTGCTTCGGAGGAGGGGGGATCGTTACGCTTTCCCTCCACGTTGCGAATCAAGGCACCTTTTCGATCTGGTCGCACACCCACAATAACCGCCAAATCGTCATCTGATAGGCTACTTTTATCAACAGGTCGGGCGCTGCCTGTGATTGTCGTAATGAGGGCGCTCAGTTGTGGATCCCAGGTGGCGAAGCAGCCCTCGCTGTATTGGCTTGCTACTGCGTCGGTGACAGCGGGAATCTGCACGATGTGATCGATAATCACCATTTCAGTAAAGAAATTGAGCTCACCAAGCTCCTGAGCGGCGGCGCGCATGGCAGCCGGAGTATCTAGGGCATCCCATGTTGACCTTGGTATGATCTCCCCAACAACCTGGTGTTCAGTGATCTCATGCGTGCTTACGCTGGTGACCATGCGCAAGACGATATCCTCATAGAAAGTGTTCGTGTCGCTGGCATCGCTTTGTGGATATGCGCCCACAAGGTCAAAATGGTAAACCTTAAGGGGTGTCTCATCGCCTACCAGCAAAAGTATGCGGATGTTTTTCGCTTGAGCCTGCACCAATCGCTCTAAAGCCAGAATCGGTCCACCCCTGTTCCCCTGTTCATACAGTACTTTATAAGCACCGGGAGCTAAACCAGGGAATTCGTAGTCTTCCGGATCGAGATCTGATTTTGATAACACGTTTTCGAAGTAATCCAAGGTTTGATGCAGCTCTTCCGATTTTATATGCACCATTGTGTAAATAGTTGGTGAATGTTTGTAGCCAAAGCGCATGCGACCGGTTAATGCGATAGCTTTACGCCAAGACAACGGTTCGCCAAATGGTGCTGTTGTGAGGATGATGTTAGTATCGTCATTGGGCATTTCCTGAACCGTGTGACCTAACAATCGGAAATTCTTCAAGATGTTTTCGATGACGTCTTCTGCTAATGGCGTAACTGTTGGACCGGGAACGAAACTGATGTGAATGTTCTTCAGCCAGGGGTGAATGTATAGTTTGTTAGTTGTAGATGTACTAGATGCGAGGTTCATATAACTACCTTTATTGTTGTTGGATGAATATTACCTTTTGTGATTTATTGATTATCAGAGTTAGCGCTGCCGGGAAAGCACCCATTAAGATTAATGCACGACCCGAGATTATACATCAAACCACTTTATACGATTATACCTTTTTTTATCGTTCATATCTTGACAGGAGCTATATTTTGGGGATAATTGGGTTTAATAATTAAATAGAAAATTAAAATGTAAAGGCAGAGATTGAGGAAAGTAATCCAGTGAAAGCTGCCAGGGAGGCGAGAGGCGCAGACTGAGACCCCCGCCCAGTGGAAACCGGCTGAAGTTCCCTCATGAGCCGCCCAGGGGAATGAGCTAATTTTAACTAGCTTTAGTAGTTTGGGACGCAACCCCGGCGTTAGCAGGGGAGCCAATCGCGACGTGCGAAGCGAGCAAAGTTGTTGGCAGCTGAGTGGACCGTTTTAACACGGTCAAGCAGGGTGGTACCGCGGGATTACTCCCGTCCCTTCTGGAGGACGGGATTCTTATTTAAGGAGCGAAGATGTTGGATCAACTTGAACAAATCAAAAGAGAGGCGCTCTCCAGCCTGGAAACCGTACAGGATGATGAAGCTTTGGCACAATGGAAAGTTGCCCATCTGGGCAGGAGTTCACCCCTGATGGTGACATTTGATGATCTTAGAGATATGCCGAAGGAAGAGCGACCAGCAATCGGAAGAGGTGCTAACCAGGTGAAACAAGCCTTGGAGGCATCTTATGAAGCAAGGAGCGATGCTTTGCGTGCGGATGCTGTACTCCAATCTCTTGAGAAGGAACACCTGGACGTGACGCTGCCAGGTAGACCTGTTATGCACGGGCGTCTGCATCCTACAACCCAAACCATGCGCCGGATTTATATAGTCTTTGCTGAGATGGGGTTTCAAGTCTATCTCTCACGGGAAGTTGAGACAGACGAATATAACTTCCAACTTCTCAATTTCCCTCCTCACCACCCGGCACGTGAGATGCAGGATACATTGTTCGTCGATAGCGGGACAGAGCGTGGCGACAACCCGGTCCTACTTCGAACACATACCTCTCCGGGCCAGATACATGCGATGCGTGAATTCAGTGCTACGAATCCTGATGACCCTCCGCCAGTGCGTATCATCCTGCCAGGGATGTGCTACCGCTACGAACAAGTCACCACTCGACATGAAATGCAGTTCAACCAGATCGAGGGATTGGCGGTAGGGGAGCACATCACTTTCGGCGATTTGAAGGGCACTTTGAGCGACTTTGCCAGACGGATGTTCGGTCAGCAGGTACGTTATCGTTTTCGAGCCTCTCACTTTCCCTTCACTGAACCCAGCGCCGAGATGGATATCGAATGTTTCGTTTGTGAAGGGGAGGGCTGTTCGGTTTGCAAACGGACAGGCTGGTTGGAGATCCTGGGTTGTGGAATGGTGCATCCAATCGTTCTTCAGAACGGCGGTTACGATCCTGATCGCTACACTGGTTATGCGTTTGGCATGGGTCCAGAGCGCATCACCATGCTGCTTTATCGAATCGAGGATATTCGAAACTACTGGGCTAACGATTTGAGGTTTTTGGAGCAGTTTTAGAGTGCAGGGATCGGGAATTAGTTGATTGCCTGATATCTGATTGCCTACTCGCCTATTTTGATACTAATCATCTACTTGGAGTTTGAATATGCTTATCCCAATATCCTGGCTCAAAGATTTTGTTGACATTACCCTGCCTATAGAAGTACTGGCTCATGTGCTGACGATGGCGGGTTTGGAAGTTGAACAGATCATCTACGTTGGATTACCATTGCCTGAGGGGCAAATCGAAGGGCGTTCGGGAGCTCACCTACGACCGGAAACCAAGGTGTCCGGTATAGAGTGGGACACAGACAAGATCGTCGTCGCAGCGGTCCATGAAGTGATGCCCCATCCAAATGCCGACCGGCTGGTGCTCTGCCGTCTGGATGATGGTGGAATCGAGCAAATCGTCTTAACTGGTGCCCAAAACTTGTATCCTTACAAAGGGAAGGGTGTGTTGAAAAAGCCATTGAAGGTTCCCTATGCACGTGAAGGAGCCCGTATCTATGATGGGCACAAGCCCGGTCAAGTCCTTATGACCCTCAAAAGGACAAAGATCAGAGGCGTGGAGTCCTATTCCATGATCTGTTCCGAAAAGGAATTGGGAATATCTGACGATCATGAAGGGATAATCGTGCTGGATGACGATGCCCCAGTGGGCGTACCGCTGGTCGACTATATGGGGGATGCGGTGTTCAATATCTCCATTACTCCCAATATTGCCCGGAATGCAAATATCTTAGGTGTGGCGCGTGAGGTTGCAGCGCTCACAAATCAAGCGCTGCGCTCCCCCAGTTATAAATTCGAGGCTTCCGGTGCGCCAATTGCAGGTCAGGTTGCGGTTGAGATCACGAATCCCGAACTCAACCCGCGTTTTGTTCTTGGGTTGATCCGCGACGTGGAGATCGCCCCCAGCCCTTACTGGGTGCAGAGGCGCTTGCTATTAGCCGGTATGCGCCCGATTTATAACATCGTGGACGCCACTAACTACACCATGCTTGAAGTTGGCGAGCCCCTGCATGCCTTCGATTACGACGTCCTGGTGGAGCGTGCAAGCGGTAAAGTTCCCAAGATCATCACCCGTACTGCTCTTGCTGGGGAGCGGCTCACAACGCTGGATGGGGAGGAGCATACGTTGAGAGATTTTACGGTGCTGGTGTGCGATACTGAAGGAGCATTGGCGATTGCAGGAGTGATGGGTGGGGCAGAATCGGAGGTACATGAAGGCACTCGCAACGTGCTCCTGGAGGGGGCTGCTTGGAACTTCATCAACATCCGGCGTACGATCGCCGACCAGCGCATGAGCTCTGAAGCGGCGTATCGCTTCTCGCGCGGCGTGCACCCAGCAATGGCTGAACGTGGTGTCCGCCGTGGGGTTGAACTGATGCGCCAATGGTCAGGCGGTGTGATCGCTGAAGGGTTGATCGACAATTATCCCCTGCCGCCCAGCGGTCCAACCGTGGAAGTCACTCCGCGGGATGTGCAGCGCTGGCTGGGGATTGAACTGACCCCGGAAGAAATCGCTGATATTCTGCGTCGCCTGGAATTTAACGTCGAAGTGGATGGAAAAACAGTAAGTGCAATTACGCCGGATCACCGACTTGATATAGGGGTGGGAGTGACCGGTGTAGCAGACCTGTTAGAAGAGATTGCCCGCATTTACGGTTACGAACGGATACCCGAAACGCGTATGGCGGATGAACTGCCGCCGCAAACTGGAAATCAAGCACTTGAAAAGGAGGAGCATTTGCGTGACCTCCTTGTGGAACTTGGTATGCAAGAGGTGGTCAATTACCGGTTGACTTCACCCGAGCGTGAGGCCCGCCTGTTGCCAATTGGGACAGGACCAGTCGATGCTTCCTATGTCAGATTGGCGAATCCCATCGCCAGCGACCGGCATGTGCTGCGGCGTAGCTTGCTATCAAGTGTATTGGAAGTCGTAGAACTCAACGTGAGAAATCGAGACCGGATGGCACTGTTTGAGATCGGACCGGTATTTCGACCCTCGCAGGATGGAAACCTGCCCGACGAAGTGTTGAGGTTAGCGATTGCTCTTACAGGACCGCGTGCGCAGCTCTCATGGCATGGAGGCGATACCACAGCAATGGATTTCTACGATTTGAAAGGTGTCCTCGAGGAATTGTTTTCTGGCTTACACATTGAGGGCGTACGATTTGAACCAGATGAAACAACGCCATATCACCCCGGTAAGTGTGCCCAAATTTTACTTGCTGACAACAGGCTGGGAACGATGGGAGAAATGCACCCGCTAGTGCGCGAGCATTATGATCTCCCAGAGACGCCCCTTATTGTTGCCGAGATTGACCTGCAGTTAATATTGGACGCCATCCCTGGTCGCCACACCATGAAGCCAGTGCCGGCATTCCCGCCTGTGCTGGAGGATATTGCGGTTATAGTCGACGAGAACATGCCATCCGACCGTGTGCTGGAGGTTATTGAGGGGACAGGCGGAAAGATGCTGGTGGAGGTGCGCCTGTTTGATGTTTATCGCGGTGAACAAATCGAGGCTGGCAAGAAAAGTCTGGCTTACAGCCTGGCATACCAGGCTCCTGATCGCACACTGAAGGACAAAGAGGCGGCTAAAATCCGGGGGCGCATCATCCGCCGTCTGGAGCAGGAGTTGGGGGCGCAACTGCGGAGTCAATAGTAATCCGCTAGGGAGCCAGAGAGCTGGGGGCTAGGGTGCGGCGTGGGAGCCGTTATCCAATTCAAACTGAGGGGAGTTTGTCCGATCTACTCGTCCGGCAACCCTGTAAACAGCAGCTTCCAGGCGCTTTCCAGCATGTTAACAGCCGAGGCTGGTGACGAGGAGATCCATTCAAGGACATTATCTAGTCGATCTGTGATCTCCAACAAAGCAGTCTCTTGAAAGTCGCCAACCTTGCCGCTCAGGTCTGCTAACAGGTCGCGGGCATCCTGAATGTCGGTGAGCGCCAGATCTGTTTTACCCTGCACCAGCAGGATACGGCTGCGTGTTAGCAGTTCCATAGCTTTCAGTAGTTGGACTTCATTCTCGAGAGCCTGCCAGCGTTCGCCGTTACTCGTGATCTGCTCTGATAGTGTCTCTGCGTTTTGATTGAACCCGGTTATAAACGAGGATGCATCCTCCACTTCCACTTGCAGTGTCTCCAGTTTGGCTTGCAAGGTTTCCTTTATGGATATATATGCTTGCAGATTGCTCTCTAACGCAGCCAGCCTGGTTTCCATATCCGATACCTCAGTGCCAAGTGCCTGGATATCATCTGTAATCTCGCTTTGTCCAGCCGCTAGGGTCTCCTGGGAAACTTCGATAATCTCTAATTTCACTTCCAGATCAATGAGCGCTTCCTTAAAGCTATCGCTCAAGCTATCACTCTGGTCTTCGATGACCACCAGATGTTCCGCGATATTGTCCAGACGCCGAGAAACCTGATCCTCGTTCTGCTGCATGCGTGCCTCCAGATCTTCGATGCTCTTCTGCAGCGGCTGCACATACTGGAAGTAGAGCACAGGCAGCCCCAAAAAAGCGAGCATACCCAGGATGGCGCCCAGGACGAGGAAAATATTCAGATAAGTGGTGAAACGTTGTGAGCGGGTCAAAGATGTTGCCTCGTTGGTTTGTTCGCTGCCCATTTAATTTGCTCCTAGAAGAGGATTAAGTTATTATGTTGTCGGGGAATTTAGTAATCTAGTGATCAGGCAAGCGGGAAATCAGATGATTAGGCTGTCGATTTCAACCGTGGGGTGTTGATGAATTCCCCTTCATTCATATGATTAACTCTCGAACCTTACACACAATCTGGTAGTTGTTTGGCTGCCGTTGTTCTGTGTTAAAGCCCCGGATGCGGTTTCTTGTCTCAGGTTATGGTTTCCTGCGGTTCTATGGGAATCTATCCCGCAAGTATTCGACTACATGGCGGTCAATCATATCACCTTCGCCATTCCAGCGCTCCTCCAGATTTTCAATACCGACCAAGGTGCACAGCGATCTGCGTGTGACTTCATCGAAGACACCTGTGACCGGACCATCATAATGCCCTGTGCGCTGCAACAGATCCTGCAGTTCGGCGGCTGCACTCTGCAAGGGGATAAGATCGTTGGGATCAACCTCCCCGAAATAGAGATGGTGCATCTCGACCAGTTCCATGAGTTTTTGGATGGGTTTGGGATTGTCGTCCACGCGCAGGTCCAGGTAACGATCATTGTCACCCCCATAACCACCGTTTTCCCGCACCACCAGGACCCCGGCTGCCTGTCTGCCGCGCTTGTCTCCGCCAGCAGCCTGCCCGGCTGCTAACGCCTCCAGCAACCAATCCGCCAGTTCACCGGGTCCCTCACGCACTTGCTCAAACCGGCGCGCCATCGCTTGCACGGTCCCACGAACCAGGATATTACCCTGACAGGTGAATCCGGCTCCAACTACATGCCCAGCCCACTCGATACAGTCAGCGCCAGTATAAGCGGCTGCTCGCCCCTCTCTGTCAACCAGACCCACCTGGCGCATTGTCCTGTGCTCGTCCGTACTGATGAGAGCCTCTATCGTATCTTCGGCTGGTAATCCTTTCTCCATCATTTCCAGCCCTTGCGGACCGTAGGTCAGATTTGCATGAGCCTGCGTGGCGACTGCCCCAGCTCCTGCCTGCGCCCAGGAGACGACGGCTGCGGCTGCCAGAAACTTGGATTGGACGGCGACGCCCCATTCATGACGGTCAGAATCGTAAGCGACGATCGAAAAGGTTGCTATTGGTTGCATATTGTCCTTTTTATAACCTAGCTTAGTGTGTGCTCATTATACCCTGCACAACAGGGAGCGAGTAAACTAAGGAGTTGGAGGAGCATGAGTGCCTGGGAGAAGGGGTGAGATACGGCATGTTACACTTTGAAAGCTTGTTACTTTTTTATGGCTGAATTGCTATGAGAGGTGTCAAAGTCTGAGTTTGCGATATAATTGCTCTTTCGAAGATAA
>Ga0114922_10005294_pt1 | contig 11908 bp, 7 predicted proteins | sample AartaG_FD_100975 | JGI IMG/M metagenome (GOLD analysis project Ga0114922, IMG submission 100975) | Deep subsurface microbial communities from Aarhus Bay to uncover new lineages of life (NeLLi) - Aarhus_00045 metaG | ecosystem: Environmental > Aquatic > Marine > Oceanic > Sediment | place: Aarhus...
CCAGACGGGGGCGATGCCGTCGGGGACCCACAGGTCGGCGGAGTTGAGGATGGCCTTGAACTCCGGATCCTTGTGGGCTTCCCAAAGGCCGTGAAAGCCGGTGACGACGATCCGTCGGCACCGATCGGACCCGGCGGCGATCCAGCGGTCCATGATCTCCACGATGTCCGCCATCTGGATGATCGAGACACTTGACCCCAGGATGCTGACGCGATGGATCGCCTCCGCGGTCGGACCGTCCGATTCGGCTGCGATGGTCAAGGTTGCCCTCCTAACAGTTGATCTGCCGCGCGGTCCAAATCACTCTTTCGCGTGAACGGCCTTTGGCCGATGGCGTACTAAGTCAGGGGCCACGGTGAGCAGTGGCCCCTGTCCGACATCGTTGAGGGTTAGGCGGGCCCGGGGGAACCTCGCGAAGGTCCGAGCTGCCAAACGATGCCGAAGTTTGTTGCGGGCCGAATGAGAAAATCGGCCCGTCGAGGAACGGTTGAAGCCCTTGACGCGTGCGGAACTGCAGTCTAGGATGCAGATAGTCGATAGTGCCGTAGGGACTGCTCGCAGCGGTCCCTGCAACAGTGGCACCGTCGAGGGTTAGGCAGACTCAGCGGGGTTCGCGCTGATCTGAGCTGCCAGGCGGTGCCATTGTTCTGTGTACATGCTCCTTCGTGCTCATCTTGACGAGCGAGTCGGCCGGTAGGTCTCGCCAAGCGGACGCCCGAAGGCCGACCAGCGGTCTGAACACCCCTTTCACTTGGCCGGGCGGCTTCCGGATCCTAGTGGGGCGTCGGTAGTGGCAGGTTGGCTGTGCCGCGCTCGTCCAACAGGCGGCCGAGCAGCATGACTTTTCGCCCGGCGGCCTCGAGGGATCCATCGAGGCACACATCGACCTCGGCCGCGAGGTTTCCTCCACCAGGGTGTTGCCCTTCTGGGAGCCAGACGGTGACCTTCCGGCCCGGCGATGAAGCCTGCCCGGGGCGGCGCCAGAGCAACGTCCTGCTCGTCCCGTTTCCATCCGGCACGTGCAACACCACCCTTAGAAGGTCCAACCTCTCGGCGATGCGACAGATCGCCGTCCACCATTGCTCGAAGTCCGTTGTCTCGCCAAGCTCGAGCCACATCGCGTCGAACGCCCGATTGTCGGCCTTGATCTGCCGAGCGCGGGACACGTACTGGCGAGAGGCCGCCAGCGTCTCCCGCAGCCGCACCGCACCGGCAGCTCGGAAGCTCAGCAACAGCAGGAAGATGACGAAGCCGAAGATGGCGAGCATCCCGAGGCCGCGGAAGAAGATCATGAATGCGCCGAGCCCGGCGGCGATCAGCGTGACCGAGTAGATCAGAAGGGCTACCTGGTGTTGCTTCAGGCCCCTTGCGAGCAAGCGGTGATGGATGTGTCCGCGGTCCCCGCTGAAGATGCTCCGTCTTCCGAGGATCCTCCGGAGAATGCTGAAGAGCGTGTCGAAGATCGGCACACCCAGGGCCAGGAAGGGCAGCGCCAGCCCCACGGCGGAGGCGGATCGCTCCGCGCAGAAGACGCTGGTCGCCGAGATGACAAATCCCAGAAACATACTGCCGCAATCGCCCATGAAGACCCTGGCGGGGTTGAAGTTGAGGAACAGAAAGCCGATGAGGCTGCCCAGCATGGCCAGCATGAACACGGCGACCACCGGCTGTCCGACGGAGAAGGCGAAAGCCGCCAGCACGGCGCAGGTGATCAGGGAGATGCCGGCCGCCAAGCCGTCCAGCCCGTCAATGAGGTTCACCGCGTTGGTGATCCCGACAATCCAGAGCATGGTCATGGGCCAGGCCAGCGGGCCGAGAGGCAGCGCCAGCCCCTCCCCGAAGTGAAGCGTATCAATCCGGGCGCCGGACGCGCAGACGATCGCGGCAGCGGCGACCTGGCCCAGCAGCTTTGTGTAGGGGCGCAGGCCGCGGACGTCGTCAAGGAGGCCCATGGCGAATATGAACAGCCCGCCGGCCAGGATGGCCAAGATCTGAGACTGGTCCTGGCGAAACACCTCGCCGACCCGATTGTCCAACGCCAGAACCGGCAGCGTCGCGGCCAGAAAGGCGAAGACGATTGCGGCGCCGCCGATCCGCGGGATGGCCGAGGCGTGAATCTTGCGGACCCCCGGCTGATCGAGAATCCGCATGGCCCTCGCCACCCGGATGGCCATCGCCGTCGCGACAATGGCCACGAGTGTCGAGCCGAGAAAGACCACCTCGTAGGTCCGGTTGCCCTTCAAGAGGAAATCGAACCAACTGGCGGCCGTGGTTGCCGGCGCAACCGACGCGATGACGTGATACGCGCTAATCAGCGGGCTCCAGGAGATCTGCGTCGATTTCCACCGAGGCCCCCTGGCCGAGAATACCCACCTCGAGCACCAAACGGGCCGGCCTGCCGCGCTGGATGACAACCCCCTCCGTTCCCTGCAGGGGACCCGACCGGATGCGACAGCGGCGACCGACAGCAGCAAAGGGATACGGGTCCAAGGGCAGACCGCCGGCGATGACCTTCTCGATCCCGGCGATCTCGCCCACAAACCGTTCCTGATCGACGACGCGGATCGTCTGGCAGAGACGGTTGGTCGTCATGGCGACGTAGCGGTCTTCGTCGCTGCCGCAGAAGAAGACGTACGAGCTGAACAGCGGGGCCATCACCTGCCGCTTCCTCCCGCCGGAGAAGACAGTGCGCTTCACCAGCGGCAGGAAGTAGCCGATGTCGCTCCGCGCCAGGTCCCAGGCAAAGGCCTTCTCGAACCGGGACTTCGTGTGGGCGACCCACCACCGGCCGGTCAGCTCCGCGAGCGACTCGGTCCCCGGCGAGAGGATCGGCGGGTTGTCAGATAGTCTCAGCATTCTGCTCTTGGGGCGGTCAGGGCAGACTCCGTCCCCGTCGGTGCACCGACGAGGTGCTTCACAATCCAGTATGAACGGCTGCCCGGCGGTCCCGCACTCGGCCTAGTCTTGCGGCACGCGCGCCGGGCGACTCACGATCGCCGTTAACCCGTTACCGTTCTCGCGACGACCGTTTCCACTCGCGTACATGCCAGCGTAGTAAGCGTACCGAGCCTTCTTGCGGGGCACGGCATTGACGACAGCCCCGAAGACTCGGGCGCCGACGCTGGCCAGACCCTCCCGGGCCTGCTCGGCGATCCTGCGGTCGGACTGCTCCGCCCGGACGACCAGGAGCGTCGTGTCGCATAGGGCCGCCAGGATGAGCGAGTCCGACGCGCACATCACCGGCGGCGAGTCGATCAGTATGTGGTCGTACCTGCCGGCCAAGTCCTGCATCAGCTTCGCGAAGGCGCGGCTATTGAGGGCGTCTGCGGGGCGTTGCAGCGTGGGGCCCGCGGGAAGAACGTCCAGACCGTCTGTGTCCGTTCGCTGGATGGCCTCCACCCACGCCGTCCCGTTGGTCAGCGCGTCGGACAGGCCGCGCCCATTGTCAAGATGGAAGATCTTGTGCTGATGGGGCTGGCGAAAATCCGCATCGACTATCAGCGTGCGCTGCCCGGCCTGCGCCATCGAGATGGCCAGGTTGCTGACCAACGTGCTCTTGCCCTCGCTGGCGGCCGGCGAGGTCACCAGGATGGTCCTGGCCCGGCTTTCGGACGGCACGCCGAACGCTAACGCCGTGCGGACACCGCGGTACGCCTCGGCATCCGCTGACTGTGGCGCCTGAAGGATCCGTTGCCCGCGGGTCACGAGGCCCTTCCTGCCCTTTATCCTGGGCAACGCGCCGACAACGGGGGCGCCCAGGGCGGCGGAGATCTCCGCCGCTGAGCGGAGGCGGGCATCCATTCGGTCGCGAAGCATGGCCAGCGCCACGCCCAGCAGCAGCCCGAGCCCTATCGCCGTGGCCGCAACGTGGATCTTCTTGGGCCTGTCGGGGTTCTCAGGGATCGCGGCCCGTTGGAGGATCGTGACGTTCGTCGCCCCAACATCTTTCGTGACACTGAGTTCCTTCATGCGGTCGACCAAGAGTTCAACGTCCTGCCGGCTCTGCTCCAGGGCGTATTGCTTCTCCGCGCAGTCCGCCAGGGCCTTATTCAGCGCCAGTGCTTGCTTGTGCTGTTTTTCATACGCCGCCTTCATATCCTTATGCCGGCTCTCCGCCGAGGCGTACTGGGCCTTCACGGCGGCCACCTGCCTGGCCGCCAGTGTCTCCTCCCTCTCGGCAATCCGCTTCTTCCTGTCGGCGATCTCGTCCTCAAGGGCCTTGATGGCGGGATGGCTGGGGGCATACTGCCGCTTTGCCGCCCGCAGGCGCATCTCCAACTGGGCCAGCTCAGACTGAAGTCGGGCGCCTTCATCCTCCATGATGATGATTGTTCCACCGACGGCCCGCCGGGTCTCGAAGAACTGCCGGACAGCGGCATCATCCTTCAACGCCGTGACCGCATCGTGCAGGGCCTTGGCTCTCACCAACTCCAGCTCCGACTCGGTCAAGGCCTTGGAGAGACGTTCAAGCCGTTGATTGATTTGCCCCTCAAATGCCAGCAGCGCAGCAGCATTCTTCTTGAAAGCAAGCAGGTCCTGAAGGTTGGACTTGACCTTCTTCTCGCGGCTCATCTTCTCGGCTTCGAGGATCGTCAGGATCTCCGCAGCCGTTTTCTGCTTCTGCTTGTCCTTGTGGGCCTTATAGGCGTTCGCGACCGCATTGGCGATCCGGTGGACATCCTCGCGGAATCGTGACTCAAACGAGACGATTATCAGATCATTCTGCTTTCCGGGATCGATGCTCAGGCCGTCGACCAGGACGGGGATCGTGACGCGGATCACCGCCGGCGGCCGCTTACGGTCCTCTCCGGGAGCGATGCTGATGCTCAGGTCCGGCAGGTCGAGGGCGTCGAGCGCACGGCGAAAGGTCCCCAGCTCACAGATTCCCGGGCCGTTCAAGGCATCCGCCAACACGCGGCCGGAGGCCATCACCTGGCATTCGTTGTTTAGGTTGACCGTACGCGCCCCGGGGATAGGATCGCCGGGAAAGGGAACCGGCGACTCGACGAGGATCCGGGCGCTGGCCTTGTATATCGGCGTTGCTTCCCGCAGGTAGATGTATCCTCCTGCCGCCGATAGCAGCAACACGAAGACCACGATCAGGCGGCGGCGCCAGAGGACCTCCAGCAGCCCTCGCCTTGGGTATTGATGTTCGTGGCGGGATGTCGCACCCATCTGCGGGCCGGCAAGGACCGGCTGAACAGCCGCGTCAACGTGCTGAGGAACGGGCTCATAGGGTGACATGGATTGGGTACCTCCTGCGCCTTGAGGCGATTGGACCTGCTCCGCTTTCCCTGCCGTCGCAGCCTGGCTGTGGCTTCCGGGAGCCCTCCTGCCGGTCCTCCGCTTGCCTGTTGGCGTCCGCCAGCCGACGCTGGGTCGTTCTGCCCCCCCGCCGTGGGCGCCGGGCGCAGCACACTGCCCCCATCAGCGCAGGTGGATTTCGCTTGAGCTCCACAGCAGCATAGGCAAAGCGGGGATGACCCTCCGAGCCGGCATCTCTCCGGCCATCGGGCTTCGCTTGGGACAGACTCAGACTTCCTCCCCTTGCGTCGGAGACTGAAACGTCTTCGCCAGCCGCCGGCGCGAGCCGTCCGGCCCCGTTTCTCGCGAGGTTCATTCCTTCGTCCTTCAACCAGTTGCGCTAACCACCCTCTGGTGCGTCCTGGTTTCAATATGTGCTGCAAACAACTCTCAACCTGCTTCCCGGAAGTCCCTTTCATTCCTGTGGCCGCGGCGCCCGAAGCCTTCGCTGGACGTCCAGCGGCCGACGCGGCGCCCCGAGGGTCTCGCCCTGCTTGCCCTCGCGCCGGGCGTCTCGTATAATGAAAAGGTCGAGACGGGGACGGGGGCTACAAGTCCTCGTTCCTGCTCGCTGGGTGAGCCAGCGTCTCCTGCCTAAGGTTGCTCGCTGGTTCACCCACCTTTTCGCGCACTAATTCGGCTTGCTCGTCGTCGCGGAGTGCCCCCGGCCCTTAAGGCCGCGCTTTGCCCAGAGACACGCCGCAGTCCTACAGCATGCTCGAGTCAGGTGGTTGCAGAACTTACGCCCCCAGGAACTGACACCCTAGGGGCACGCGCGTCCTTGCGGGCATCTTCCCTTGTGTAGCCGCATCAGTATAGGGCCAGACGGCCATCCGAGCAAGCGCAAAACCGCCTTTCTGAAAAATGTCGCTTCGCAGAGAGACGCGCCGACGGCAGGCCGCGGCGCAAATCATTGGCGCATCGGATTTTTCTCCTGACCACATGCTTTCCTTGACGGCCACGAAAGGCAGCAATGCCAGCGGGTTTGGATACGTCCATTCGAAGGTGGTTGGGGCTGAAAACTGACCGAGTCCGAGGGGTAGGCGTGTACATCGTCAGCGCAAGTGGCAATCCAAAGGCGTTGAATTAAGTCACGGATTCGACTGCTGACCGACCGTCCCTGAGACTGTCCTATCGCCCGCCTGACGTCGGGCGAGCGTTCGTTTCTTGGGTCTGGCCAGGCGGGGCCATGCCTGCGATGCCATACTGCGGGCAGCAGCTTGCATAGGCATCAAGCCCGCGCCCATCTGAGCTAACCTTTGTCGGAACATGCACATATGACACTTGACAACTGGAGGAAATGTGATATAATCAGGGGCTGTCAGATGGCGCGGGGGCAGGTCCGTGACCTGGGACGTCTTGGGGCAACCTTCTGGCGGGCGAGGAGATCATGATGCTCAGAATCCACTGGGTGGGCCGTGCTTCCTGCGTGGCGGTGGTGTGTGTGTCACTGTTCTCGGGCGCGTCGGCTGAGGATGTGAACTTCCCTGATGCGAACCTGGAGGCCGCGGTGAGGGACGAACTGGGCATACCGGCCCCCACTCCAATCACAGACACGCATATGGCGGGCCTGGGATCGCTCTCTGCGCCCTCCAGCAGCATCTCCAACATCCAGGGACTGGAGTATGGCACCAATCTGACGGATCTGAAGCTGCAGTCTAACCAGATCAGCGACATCTCCGCGGTTGCCGGGCTGACGAATCTGAACGATCTGTGGCTGTACGGCAACCAGATCAGCGACATCTCCGCGGTTGCCGGGCTGACGAATCTAACGTGGCTGTCCCTGTCCTACAACCAGATCAGCGACATCTCCGCGGTTGCCGGGATGACGAATCTGACATGGTTGTCCCTGAACAGCAACCCGATCAGCGACATCTCCGCGGTTGCCGGGCTGACGAATGTGAACGGTCTGTGGCTGGGTGGTAACCAAATCAGCGACATCTCCGCGGTTGCCGGGCTGACGACGAATCTGACCAGGCTGTACCTGAACTCCAATCAGATCAGCGACGCCTCCGCGGTTGCTGGGCTGACCAATCTGACCGATCTGAACCTGGACATCAACCAGATCAGCGACATCTCCGCAGTTGCCGGGCTGACGAATCTGAACGGCCTGTGGCTGGGCGGCAATCAGATCAGCGACATCTCCGCGGTGGCCGGGCTGACGAATCTGGACGGTCTGTGGCTGGGCGGCAACCAGATCAGCGACATCTCCGCGGTTGCCGGGCTGACGACGAATCTGACCAGGCTGTACCTGAGCTCCAACCAGATCAGCGACATCTCCGCAGTTGCCGGGCTGACAAATCTGGTCTCGCTGGACCTGTACGAGAACCAGATTGAGATGATGAATCTCAGCAGTGCAGACCTGTCCTCTCTGGAACACTTCTCCATTGGGGGCAATCCTCTCACAAGCGTCCTCCTGGCAGATGCAACGCTCAGCCAGGCGGGCTTCGACGTATTCATGGATGGTGGTTCATCTTGCACTGGCATTGCGGAATTGCCCGGAGTTCTGATCCTTGACATGAGCGGTGTTGACTTCGCGGGGATCTCGGACGTGTCGGCGATGTACGGGATGGACGACCTCGAAAAGCTGTTGCTGGCGGAGGCGACCAATCTTGATGGCGGCCAGGTAGTGTCGCTGACCGGCGAACTCGGTACGATGAACTGGCTCGATGTAAGCGGCTTGTGGGACAGCTTCGACGTGGCTCCGCAAGGCTCCCTGAACGCATGGGATGCCGTCCCAGGCAATACCCTCATCATCACCGATCCGGTCGCCGGCGACGCCAATTACGACGACTGCGTGGACGGCTTGGACTACGTGATCTGGTCCAGCAACTACAAGACGGGGACGACCTGGTGGCAGGGCGACTCTAACGAGGACGGCATCGTCGATGGCCTGGACTACGTAGTCTGGTCGGGCAACTACCTCCAGGGCTGCCCAGGTGTGCTCGGGGCGGTCCCCGGACCCGCCACTGTCTCGCTCCTGGCCCTCGGCGGCCTTGCGTTGATCCGGCGCAGGCGGTACAAGCAGCATCGGTGCTGAACCCGTCCGGGTTCCCCCGTGCTGAACGAGTGATAGTAGCCCGGCGAGTCTCCCCCCGGTCGCCGGGCTCTTTCTTGTCAAGCCCGGCCCGGCTGCCCGCCGGGCCAGCGTCAAGGCTCTGCCCCGGCCATCGAGAAAAACTGGCCGTCTAGGGTAATTACCCGGTTGACAGATCTGGGATTCTGAGTACAATAGCGGGTGCCTGGAGGACTTCATCTCGCCCGGAGGGCTCAAGCTCGTGCTCAGCGGTTGGTGTACGCTGACAGGGCAGGGGCTCGCCTGTTTCGTCAGCCTTGGTCGGAGCGTGTCTATCGTGTGTGACCGGCACGGATGGAACAGGCAAGGAGCGAAGCGATGAAAAGAACAATACTTACGGGTGTCTGCATGTTGGTGGCGGGGGTCCTGGCCGTGCCGGCGGCCCTGGCCGTGACGGTGACAGACGGAGACCTCAACCCCCCGCCATGGCGCGGAGAGTGGTCCACCACGTCGCAGGTTTGGGAGTTCATGGATCCCAACCCGGGCCCGCTGCCGCCGGACGGACCAGCCGCTGGCGGACAGCCGCCCCTGGACAGCACGCACCTGATCGTAACGCCCGCGCCGGGAGCGGACTGGCTGGATATTGACGAGGGCAGGCTCGGCGTGTGGCCCCTGTCGGGCGAGATATTCGTCCACGTCGAGAACCACGAGCCGCCCAACGATGTCAAGATGGTCTGGACCCAACTGACCTGGCGACCGCAGGATCCGACCGATCCGCTCGGCGTGCCCAGGTTGACGGGGTTCAACCCCGATATCGCCGGGGGTGTCCTGCCAATAGATGTTATCACGTCCGCCGACGGGTGGATCCACTCGACGCTGTACTTCGAGATTCGCCCGAACCCCGAGTGGGAGGATTTCATTATCACCGGGAACATCAACGTCGACGCGTTGGTCATCGACACGTGGTGCGTCCCCGAGCCAGCAAGCCTTCTGCTGCTGGCCCTCGGGGGGCTGGCGTTGATTCGGCGTAGGCGGCGGGTGTGAGATTGCCGAACTGATGACAAGCAAATACGGGCGGTCCTTGGTGGCCGCCCGTCTTGCTTGCGCCTCAATATCGGTCAGCCTCTTTCTGCAGGGCGATGTACTGCCTCCTTTATCCCCGGCTGTGGCGGTAGGGGTAGCCAAGGGCCAGGGCAGCCGCCCTCATACTCCGGGCCGCGTCGCAGACCTCCCGGGCCTCATTCTCCAGTATCTTCTCCACGGCCCAGAGGAATTCGCTGAGGTTTTCGCACCCGAGCCAGTAGTTCCGTCGCCCCCCCTTTCTCCTTGACAAATATGGGACGCCTGGTACAATGACTTGCGCCGTGAGGGATAGTACCGCCTTCTGGAGGGCAGTCCCGCTCACTTGCTCGGAGGTGTTGGTGTGCGCCCAGGGCCGGATGGCCATCCGGCCAGCGGCGCAGCGGAGCGACCGCAGCAAGAGTGAGGCCAGAAGGAGCAGATCATGAGAGCAAGACCATGGATTGCACTTGTAGCCGTCGTGGCGATCGCCTGCCTGGCCGCGCCGAGGCACGCCCAGGGAATCGTCCTGGGAAGCAACTGGGACATCTCCTGCCAGGGCATCGAATCGGCCGGCGGCGGTGCGAGACTGTATCAGTACGAGCTGCTGAACGTGAGCGGCCAGCAACTGGTGCTCACAGGCCTGGTCGTGGCCACCGACGACGTCAACATCGGCAACTACGGCAACTGGCTGATGCCGGCGGGCTGGAACGTCGCCATCGGCGGGGGCGGGTACTGGCAGAACGACGGGCTTAAGACGCCGCACGGCATGATCGCGCCGCCTCCGCCCGCGGCCGACACCCTCGGTTCGATCGTCTGGACCGCTCCGGCGCCCGGCGGTGTGGTGGTCAATCCCTTGGGGACCGTACTGTTCGGCTTCGACAATGACAATCCCTCGGAGAACGTGGACTGGTTCGCGACGCCGGAGGTCGGCCCGGGCATAGGCGCCAACTGGCTTGCCCCCGTCGCGGGCCCGGCTGGCGTCTTCACCCACGGGCCGGTGCACTCGCCCGTCCCCGAGCCCGCCACGCTGGCGCTGCTGGCCCTGGGCGCGGTGACGCTGGTGCGGCGCAGGCGGTAGAATAACCGCAGTTCATGCCCCGTCCGGTTGACCCCCGGCCGGACGGAGTTGATAGACCGCCCGGCTTCCCCCGGCCGGGCGGCCGGAATAGCCCCCCCGCACGAGTCCCCCCGACTCGGCGGGCGGGCCTTTCTTGTGGCCTGGTGCCTGAGCGACCCTAGGACAAGCATCCCCCCCTGGACCCGTCGGGCCCGGGGATCAAGCGTCGGCTGACGGCAAACACCCAGCTCCCCGGCCGGAGGCGGGCCGATCCGCCTCCAGGCCTGAGCATTTGCGGCACGCACAAGGCGCGCTGGAAATAACACTTGGCCATTCCTGGAATCGTGGTACAATGGCGGGGTCATCGGGCGGGGCGGGGGGGCGGCTTCTGACGTTTGCCTGGGCATAGTGCCCTCCACAAGAGCAATGGCGCGTTCACATAGGGAAAGATCAATGCACGGGCAAGGTGTAGCTGGTCCGCGGATCCGGCCGATATTGGAGCAGCTTGAGCCGAGACTGCTGCTGGACGGGGCTGGGGAGGAGCTGGCGGTCGAGCTGTTCAGCGTCTCGCTGGCCCTTTTCGTCGAGAACCAGGGCCAGTGGTCCGATGAGTCGGTCCACTACGCCTTCCAGGGCGACGGGGCCAATGTGCTGTTCACCGACGCCGGCCCGATCTTTCAGGTGTTCCAGCGCGAGCCGACGGACGAAGCCGCCGCGGCTGACACCCCGCCGGCCTCTGATCCGCTCCAGCCCGACCTGCCGGGCGAGCAGGACTACATCACGCAGTCGGCCCAGTTCTCCGTGCACTTCGACGGCGCCAATGCCGCTTCGCCCACCGGCCTGGGGCAGGCCGAGACTTACTTCAACTACTTCATCGGCGAGCAGGCCGACTGGCGCAGCAACGTGCCGGCCTACGAGACGGTCGCCTACGAAGGGCTGTACGACGGCATCGACCTGCACACCTGGGGCCGGCGCGACAGCCTCAAGTACGAGTTCCACGTCGCCCCCGGGGCCGACTACGGGCAGATTCAGGTCAGCTACGAGGGCATCGAGGGCCTTTGGATCGACGCCGAAGGGGCGCTGCACGTCCAGACGGCGCTGGGCGAGCTGATCGACGATGCGCCTTACATCTACCAGCTCATCGACGGTGAGCAGGTGGAGGTGGCCGGGACGTTCGAGCTGATCGACGGGGACACCTACACGTTCGACATCACGGCCGCGTACGATCCGACGCGCGAACTGGTGATCGACCCCTACCTGTCCTGGTCCACCTACTTGGGCGGCTCGGGCTACGAATGGGGCACCGGCGTCGCGGCCGACGGTGCCGGGGGCGTGTACGTGACGGGGCATACGGAGTCTCCCGGCTGGGCGACGGGCGGGTTCGACACCAGCCACAACGGCTACATTGACGCGTTCGTGGCCAAGCTGTCTTCGTCCGGCGGGCATCTCTGGTCAACCTACCTGGGCGG
>Ga0114922_10005295_pt1 | contig 11906 bp, 9 predicted proteins | sample AartaG_FD_100975 | JGI IMG/M metagenome (GOLD analysis project Ga0114922, IMG submission 100975) | Deep subsurface microbial communities from Aarhus Bay to uncover new lineages of life (NeLLi) - Aarhus_00045 metaG | ecosystem: Environmental > Aquatic > Marine > Oceanic > Sediment | place: Aarhus...
ATCAACGCCCGCCGCGGATCACTGTTGCCGTCGGGCTCCACGCGCAGCCAGTAGTCCACCTGCATCGTCTTGCCCGCATCCAGCGCGTGGAACAGCAGCGTCCCCCCGAAATTCTGCTCCAGCACGCAGGTCGTGCCGGCTACGACGGCGCTGGCATCGCCCACCACCACGTTGAACTCCCTCGTGCCGGTCGCCTTGCAGCTCTCGCGCACCACCGCCGCGAACACGGGCGCGCTGCTGATCCCCGCCGCCCGCACCGACCAACCTGCGGGCACGTACTCGCTGTGGGCGTAGTGGACCCCGCTGCCCGAATCCACCCAGCAGTAATCAACCAGCGCTGCGGCCAGGTCGGCGGGCAAGAACAACTGCCCTGCGCTGTCTAGATAGAAACAGGGGCTTCCTACCGGGATGACCCCGCCCGGGAGTTCCTCGAAGTCGCTCTGGCGCAGCCGCTCCAGCGGCACCAGCTCCCGCGCGCCCACCTGAGGCACGTACAATCCCGGATTAGCCGGGTCCTCCACCGTCGCCGCCGGCCCGAGGTTGAACGGGTAGACGGCCGCCATCGCCGAGGGGTCCACCCCCGGCACCCGGAAGGCCTCGCCCATTACCTTGAAGAGGTCATCGCGCGAGTTACCCGGCGGCACTGTTGCGATCTCGTCCGGCTCCCCGTCCGGCGGTATCAGTCCGGGCGCAGCCGGGTCGTTCGCGGGCAGATGCCCGAAGACCGCCTCCGGCAGCCGGCTCGGGTGGTCCTTGAGCCGCTCGATGGTCGCCTCGCACAGCCGCGCCATCTCCGTGCGCTGGCGCTCCGCGTCAATGTTCACGAAGAGCGACGGGAACCCCTTGGCCACCGCATAGATGCCCACCAGCAGGATCACCATCGCCACCAGAAGCTCGGCCAGGCTGAACCCGCTGCGCGCTCTCATCCGCCACTTTCGACTACTCATACCTGGCCTCCGCCCGCTCCCGTCATCGGTGCTCCAGCCACAGTGACACGTCCTTCTGGGAAACGCGTGCCCGTCCTGCCTGGAGGGTTGGGTCGCCAGCACTATCGTCGGGCCCCGCTCTGTTACGCTCTTCAGGCCGTATTACTGCTGCGTCTTGAACAGGCTCGGGCTACCGACCTGCCACTGGTGCACCACGATTATGTCCGTGTCGCTGCTGACCCTGGCCATCGTGTCCTTCTCGTCCTTCGCGTCGTGGTAGAAGCTCCTGTGGCTGGGGCAGTGCGTGGCGATGGTGTTGTCAGGCGCGTTGCGATTGCACAGCCGCGGGAAGTGCTTCCAGCCCTTGCCCTCGCTCGACAGCCACGTGGGCAAACTGTCGCCGTTCTCAGGCGCGGTGCAGTTGCTCGCGTCGAACGAGTCCCAGCCGTTGTTGTCGTAGCCGTAGTAGTTGTAGGCGACCTTCGGCCCGCTATGTCCCTCCGGCGCCGTGTAGGTCGCGAAGTGCCAGGAGGCATCCGCAGTGGGGTCCAGAGTGGAGTCCTCGGCCAGCGCGATGATGCCGTTGTAGCTCGAGTATCTGCGCGCTTTCGCCTGATCTTGCACGTTGCCAATCGCGCGGTCCGAGGGACACACCAGCGCGTCCCAGTTGTCAAGGTAGTCGGGATACAGCGCCGAGAACCCGCCGGTGTACATATCGCGGTCGTCTTGATACTCCGGCTTCGGCGGGTAGCGGTGGAAGTCGCGCCGGTACTCCTTCAGCGCCACCACCAGCGACTGCATCTTGGCGATGCACCTGACCTGCGCGGCCTTCACTCGCGCCGTCGTGAACACCGGGAACAGTATCGCCACCAGCACCACGATGATGCCGATGACCACCAGCATCTCAACGAGCGTGAAGCCGGCCTTCCGGTCTCGTCGCGTCCCTCGTCCCGTCATCGGATTGTGACCTCCCAGGAGCCGGGCCGGACGACTCTCCGGCCCACTACTAGCGGCCTCTTGACTGGCGCAGCGTGTTGCCGTTGGAGCATCTGCCCATTTGCGCAGGAAGGAGGGTTGAGCGTTCGCCGCTCTCCCTCCCACCCTTGGTGGCGTTCGCACTGCACGCAGAGCGCCACCACTCCCTTTCTACCCCCCGCAGGTGGCCGCTAAACATACGCGGCGGCCCGCGCTAACCGCCACGTGCCCTCTGCCGTTTCCAGCATCCAGCCTCCAGCCTCCGCCGTTACCCGCCGTACACCGACATCACCGCCGGCGTGATCAAGTCCCCCCAGTAGAGCATCGCGATGCCGGCGGCCGCCATCATCGGTCCGAACGGGATGTAGTCCCGCCGGCCGCGCCGCCCCAGCGCCATACACCCGACAGCCACCACTACCCCCAGCCCGACCGAGAGCAGGAAGTAGGACAGGAACTGGTAGCCCGGCCCCAGCACCGCCCCCATCGCCGCGGCCAGCTTGATATCCCCGCCCCCCATGCTCGGCTTCTTGAATATGCGGTCGGACACGAAGGTGATCGCCAGGAACACCCCGCCGCCGACCACCAGCCCGACAAGGGAGCGGGGCAGGCACAGGTGGTAGTCGGCGGCCGGGAAGTGTTCGACGAAACAGATGGCCGCCGGCGCGCCTCGCGCGAGCAGTTGCAGCACGTCGAGCGCCACGCCCGCGCACGCGATGATGGTGACCGCCTCGTCGGGGATAATGTAGTGGTCGAGGTCAATGAAGAAGATCACGATCAGGCAGCAGGCGGCCACGAACACCAGCAGCGCCGGCCAGGTCAGCGCCAAGGTCTGCCACGCCGCCACACACAGCAGCCCCGTCGCCAGCTCCACCAGCATATACCTGGGGCTGAAGCGTCGGCCGCAGTGCCGGCACCGCCCGCGCAGCAGCAGGTAGCTCAGAACCGGAACCAGGTCGAGAGCGCCAAGCCGCTGGCCGCAGCTCAGACATCTCGACCCGGGTCTTATCAGCGATTCCCGCCTGGGGAGGCGGAATATCACGACATTCAGGAAGCTGCCGACTGTTGCCCCCAGCGCGAATAGCAGTGCCGCCAGCGCAATTGTCTGCGCCCCGCCTGAGGGGTCTGCCACGGTCGCTCTCCGTCCGGGACCTGCATCTCACTCGGGCAGACGACCCGCCTTATTCCCCCTCGCCCGCCGTTGCCGTTCGCTGCCGTACTACTGGCTGAGGTTCCCGATGATCCCGATGAGCGGCAGGAACATCGAGATGACGATGAAGCCTACAATGACGCCGAGCACGACGATCATAACCGGCTCCAGCGCGGCGGTCAGGCTTTCGAGCGCCGCATCCACCTCGGCCTCATAGAAGTCCGCGACCTTCTCCAGCATACTGTCGAGCTGTCCGGTCTCCTCCCCGATGGTGATCATCTGTACCACCATCGGCGGGAACATCTTGCTCTCCCCCAGCGGATCGGCGATGGTGTCCCCCTCGCGGATGCTCGCCCGCGAGAGCAGGATCGCGTCCGAGATGATGTCGTTGGCCACCGTGCCCGCCACCGTCTCCATCGCCTGCAAGATGGGCACACCGCTCGACAGCAGGGTCGAGAGCGTGCGCGCAAACCGCGCTATTGCCACCTTGTGGTTCAGGGAGCCGAACACCGGCAGCTTGAGCATCAGCGTGTCCCAGTAGCGCTTGCCGGTCTTGGTGCGCTTGATCCGGCCGATGGCGATCCACAGGCCGACCGCGATGCCGCCCGCGATGTACCACTTGCCGGTAACGAAGTGGCTCAGGTCCATCAGGAACCGCGTCGGCGCCGGGAAGTCGCTCCTCTCCATCCCCAGGTCAAGGAAGAGCTGGATGAACTTCGGCAGGATGAAGGCGACCAGGAAGGTCACGATGCCAAACGCCACTATCAGAACCAGCACCGGGTAGGTCATCGCCGACTTGATCTTGCGCCGCAACTCCATGTCCTTTTCAGTGAACTGCGCCAGCCGGTCCAGGGTCTCGTCGAGAACGCCGCCGACCTCGCCCGCGCGCACCAGACCTACCGCCAGCTCGCTGAAGACCCTTGGGAACTTGGACATCGAGCGCGAAAGCGTCGCACCGCCCTCAACCTCCTTTTCGATGTCGCGGATGATCTCCTTGAGGTTCGGGTTGGAGCTTTGCTGCTCGAGCACGTCGAGGCAGCGCACCAGCGATACGCCCGCGTTGATCATGGTGGCAAACTGCCGGCAGAAGATGGAGAGGTCCTTGAGCCCCACGCGACCACCGAAGCCGAACTTGAAGGCCTTGCCCTTCTTGGCCACCTTCGCCGTCTTCTGCTCCTCGATGCTGCTTACCACCAGCCCCTGCTCACGCAGCCGTTTCACCAGCGCGTCCTTGCTGCCCGCCTCCTGGGTCTGCTGGACCTCTTGGCCCGTCCGCTTGTCCTTGGCGACATACGAGAACGTAGGCATCCTCACCAACCCCTTCCTGGAGGCGAGAGGCGCGAAGCGAGATACCGCACACGGCTGCTTCCTGCTTCGCCTCCGGTACTATTATTCCCCACTCACGACTTCTTACCCCTCACTCGTCCGCCGCGCCGTGTATCAGCTTCTCCAGCTCATCGGGATTCTGCGCCCGCCGCATCGCCACCTCGTAGGTGATCAGACTCTGCTTGTAGAGGTCCCGCAGCGCCTGGTCCATCGTCTGCATCCCGACCTCGCCGCTGGTCTGTATGACGGAGGTCACCTGGTGGGCCTTGTTCTCGCGCACCAGGTTGCGGATCGCCGAGGTGGCTATCATTACCTCGATGACCGCTATCCGGCCGGGCTCCCCTGCGCGCGGTAGCAGTTGCTGCGACAGGATCGCCAGCAGGTTGTTGGAAAGCTGCACTCGAATCTGCTCCTGCTCCTGCGCCGGGAAGACGTCAATCATCCGGTCAACCGACTCCGCCGCGTTGTTGGTGTGCAGGGTTGCCATCACCAGGTGACCGGTCTCCGCACAGGTGATTGCCAGCTTGATGGTCTCCAGGTCCCGCATCTCGCCCACGAGCAGCACATCCGGGTCCTCGCGCAGCGCCGAGCGCAGCGCGTTTTGGAAGCTGTGCGTATCGTGCCCCACCTCGCGCTGGTTGATGATGGACTTGTTGTGCTCGTGCAGGTACTCGATGGGGTCCTCGATGGTGACTATGTGCTCGCCTCGTTCGCGGTTCACCTGGTCAAGCATCGCCGCCAGCGTCGTGGACTTGCCGCTGCCGGTCGGACCGGTCACCAGCAGCAGGCCACGCACCCTTCGCGCCAGCTCCTCCAGCACCGGCGGCAGCCCCAGCTCCTTGATCGTCGGTATCTGGCGCGGAATGAGCCGCAGGGCTCCCGCGACTGTCCCACGGTCCCTGAACACGTTCACCCGGAACCGCGCTGTCTCGCCCAACGCGTATGAGCAGTCCAGCTCGAGGTCGGTCTCGAACCGCTGCACCTGCTCATCGGTGAGGATGTCGTACATCATCCGCTGGGCGACCGGCGCGCTGAGGACCTCGTAGCGCGTCCGCTTCAGCTCGCCGTCAATGCGCAAGATCGGCGGCAGACCTACTGCCAGGTGCAGGTCCGAGGCGTTGTGCTCCACCACCAGCTCCAGCAGCTCGTCTATGTGTACATCTTCGACCTGCTTGGCTTCACGCCGAGGCCGTCGTCCCCCGCGCGCAGGCGCCTTTACCTGTGCGGTATCAACCGTCTGCTCTTCCATCTATCCGATCTCCTATCTACAATCGGCGAGCGCAGCTCCCGTCGTTCGCTGCCGTGTCTCCCCTCTCCCGATCCCGCTCCAGCGGGAGAGGGAGAGGGGCCGGGGGTGAGGCCGCCGTTCGCCGTTTGCCGTTCGCCGTTTCCCCTTTGCCCCTTGCCCCTTGCCCGCTGTTATCTCACTGTTGAGACCACCCGCAGGATCTCGTCGAGGTCCGTGGTGCCGCTCGTTGCCTTGTCCAGCGCGTCATCCGTCAGGGTTAGCATCCCGTTGGCGATCGCCGCCTCCTTGATCTGGTCCGCGGAGGCGCGCTTCACCACCAGCTCCCGTATCTCCTGGTTCATCGTCATTATCTCGAAGAGCCCGATCCGGCCGTAGTAGCCCGTGCCGCGACAGTTTGCGCAGCCCACGCCGTGGTAGAAGGTCACGTCCTGGTTCTCCGGCGCGTCGGGGTCGAAGCCCAGGCCCAGCAACTGGTCCCGGGGCGGATCGTAGGGCTCCTTGCACTCCTCGCACAGTTGCCGCGCCAGGCGTTGGGAGATCGAGGCAATGACTGAAGAGGCGATCAGGAACGGCTCCACGCCCATGTCCACCATCCGCGTAACCGTCGAGGGAGCGTCGTTCGTGTGCAGCGTACTGAGCACCAGGTGTCCGGTAAGCGCCGCCTGGATCGCGATCTCTGAGGTCTCCAGGTCCCGGATCTCACCCACCAGGATGATGTCGGGGTCCTGCCGCAGGAAGTACTTCAGGGCGATGGCGAAGGTCAGGCCCGCCTTCCGGTTCACGTGCACCTGGCTGATGCCATCGAGCTGATACTCGACCGGGTCCTCGATGGTGATGATGTTCGTCTCCACCGAGTTGATGCGGTTGAGAACGGAGTACTGCGTGGTAGTCTTGCCGCTGCCCGTCGGCCCGGTTGACAGTATCATCCCGTTGGGCTGCAATACCAGATGCTCGAGTTCCGCCAGCCCCGCCGCATTCAGCCCCAGCTTGCCCAACCCCATCTGCAGGGACTCTTTGTCCAGGATTCTCATAACGCCCTTCTCGCCCAGGGTCGTGGGGATGACCGAGACCCGCAGGTCGTAGTCCTTGCCCGCGTGTCGGATGTGTATGCGCCCGTCCTGCGGCACGCGGCGCTCGGCGATGTTCATGTTCGACATGATCTTGATGCGCGACAGCAGAGGCGCGTGTACGTACTTGGGCAGCCGCATCACCTCATGCAGCACCCCGTCTATCCGGTAGCGTACGCGCACGCCCTGCCGGTCGGGCTCCACGTGGACGTCGCTCGCGCGCTCCTGAATCGCTCGCTGGATCAGCACCTTGGCGATGCGGATGATCGGCGCCTCGTCTGCCACATCCGCGATCCGGTCGGTGTCTATACGGTCCTCGCCGGCGCTCTGCTGGTCCTCGTCCGCCCCCAGGATGCCGCTCTCCCGCACCGACTGGGCTAGCTGCTCCACGTCGGCCATCGCGAACTCCTGGCCGGCGTCCCCCACCGCGGCCGCCCCACCGCCCTTCGCACCGGACATCTCTCGATAGGCCTTCTCGATGGCCTTCTCGATGGCTTGCGGCGGCGCCAGCAGCGGCTCCACCGGCACCTGGAGCCTCATCTTCAGATCGTCCAGGGCGATCACGTCGGCTGGCTCCGCCATCGCCACGCGGATTGCCCCCTCCTCACCGCGGTCCACGGGGACCGCCACGTACCGCGTGGCCATCTCGCGACTGATCAGTCCTGCCACCGACGCGTCTACGCGCGTCTTCGTCAGATCGGCGTACGGCACGTTCAACTGCTCCGCGAGTGTCTCATAGAGCCCCTGCTCCTCCAGGAAGCCCAGGTCCACGAGAATCTCGCCGATACGTTGGGTGCTTTGCTTCTGGGTCTCCAGCGCCTGCTCGAGCTGCTCATCTGTGATGTGGCCCTTCGCGACCAGCATCTGCCCGATCAATCGTCTGCCGCGCGATCTTCGCATGCTCTCTACACCTCAACCCATATGACGTACAGGACGGTGTTGAGCGGTGACAGACTCAACCGCTAGGATTATATGCCACCCGCCATCCTCTGTCAAGATCGGCTTCCCAGGCGGTTTGTTAAGACTTCGCGAACCCGCCCTCCCGGTGGTGCTTGCCGTTGTCGTTAGCCGTCGTTAGCTGCCGTTAAGTTAGCTCTCCCAGCAGCGCCCGCCGCATCGTCGCCACCGGCGGCCGCCGGCCGCTCCAGTGCTCCAGCGAGATCGCCCCCTGATGCACCAGCATCCCCGCGCCGTCCACGGTCCTCGCGCCGCGCGCAGCGGCCGCCCTCAGCAGCGTCGTCTGCAGCGGATTGTACGTGAGGTCCACCACTACTTGCCCTCTCCGTAACCATTCCTCTGGGATCACCGGGCCCTCGTCTACCTGGGGGAACATCCCGACCGGCGTGCAGTCCACTACCACATCCGCCTCACGCACGGCCGCCTCTGCCCGGCGCCCGGTCAGCCCGCCGGCCTCGATGTCGCTCAGGCCACCCCGCTCAGCCGCAAGCTGCGCGACCTCATCCGCCCTCTGCGCGGTGCGATTGAGCACCCTCAGCGCGCCGGCTCCCGCCCGCGCCACGGCGTATGCCACCGAGCGTGCCGCTCCTCCCGCTCCTATCAGCGCCACCCGCTTGCCCTCAACGCTGTGCCCCTTCTCTTCGAGCGACCGCAGAAAGCCCGGCCCGTCGGTGTTGTATCCGATGAGCCGGTCCTGGTCCCACACGATGGTGTTGACCGCCCCCAGGGCCTCGGCGGTCTCATCCACCGCGTCCAGGTGCTCGGTAACCGCCTGCTTATGCGGGATGGTCACGTTCAGCCCCACCAGCGAGAGCCCGCGCACCGCGCCCACCGCCTCGCCGACGCTCTCAGGCGGCACGGCGAAGGCGAGATACACCCAGTCGAGCCCCATCTCCCGCAGAGCGGCGTTATGCATTGCGGGCGACAGCGAGTGCTCGATCGGCCAGCCGATCACACCGACTGCTCGCGTGCTGGTACTGATCTTCACCCGCGCTCGCCTTCCTGGTGCGGTGTGCCTGTGCCGTCGCGTTATGGAGAGGCCGGCCCCCGCGCCGGCCTGTGTGCCGTGCCGTTTGCTGTTGTCGTTAGCCGTCGTTTGCTGTCGCTAGCCGTCGTTCGCCGTCGTTCGCTGCCGTTCTGGCATCAACCCGGCCCGCCGGACCCTCTCTGCACACAGCCGCTCGAGCACGCGCCCGACTCTGGTCGTGATGAACTCGCGCTTCCTGATGCGCTTCACCCAGATGGTGTGCATCCCCAGGCGGTTGCCTCCCAGCACATCGGCCAGGAGTTGGTCGCCCACCATCACGGTCTTCTCCGGGGCGGTGCCGGTCGCGCTCAATGCTCGGAGGAACCCCCGTCTCAGGGGTTTGCGCCCGATGCCCCAGGCCGAGACGCCCGGCAGGTCGAGCTTCTCCGCCAGGGCGCGCATCCTCTTGCCCCGCACCGAGTTCGACAGCAGGCACACGCGGAACTCCTGCTTGGCCTGCCGCACCCAGGCCTCTGTGGCTTCGTCCATCTCACAGCTCGCCCAGGGCGTCAGCGTATTGTCAACATCGAGGATCAGGCCCTCGAAGCCATGCTCCCGCAGCCTGGCGAGGTCTATGTCCGCGACCCTCTCGGCCAGCTCATCGGGCGCTAACAGTGCCAGCAACGTTCCCCTCCGCGTCACTGCGACCTCACCCGCCTGATGGCCGCCTGATGTTCCTCGTAGGTCTTCGAGAACACATGCTTGCCATCGGGCCTGGCGACGTAGTAGAGGGAGTCCGTCTCCGCCGGCGAGAGCGCCGCCAGCAGCGACTCCAGGCCCGGCGCGCAGATCGGACCCGGCGGCAGGCCTTTGTGCAGGTAGGTGTTGTACGGCGAGTCCACCTTCAGGTCCTCGTACAGCAGCCGCTCCCTGTGCGCGCCCAGGGCGTACTGGATGGTGGCGTCACACTGAAGCGGCATATCTCTGTTGAGCCGGTTCATCAGTACGCCGGCGATCGGCGGTCGCTCCTGGGCAACTCTCGCCTCCCTCTCCACCAGCGAGGCCAGCGTGATGATCTCGTGCAGCGACAGCTTCGAGGCGGCGATCCGCTGCTTGTTGGGCTTGACGAAGCGCTCGTTCAGCTCGCGCACCATCCGCGCCGCCATCGCCGACGGCTCGCTGCCCAGCTCGAAGTCATAGGTCTCCGGGAAGAGGTAGCCTTCGAGGCTATCGCCATCCAGCTTGAGCCCGTCGGGCCGCGACTGCTCCATCACTTGCGACGGCGTGGCTGCTTCCAGGAACTCGTCCGCGCTGGTCAGCCCGGCTTCGGCGATGCGCTCGGCGATCTCCTCGATGCGCAGGCCCTCGGGGATGGTCACTCGTCGCACGGCCACCTCGCCCGCGGCCAGCTTGCGCGCGATCTGCGCCGCGTCCATCTCCGGCGACAGCTCGTACTGCCCGGCCCGCAGGCTTCCCGCCTCCCCGCTCAGGGAGAGCAGGACCTCGAAGGCTGCCGCGCTGCGTATCAGCCCGGCGGCTTCAAGCTGCCGCGCGATGACGCTGGCCCCGCTGCCCCGCTCTATCTCGACCAGCACCGGCTCTCCCGAGGTCGCCACCGGCCTCGTCGCGGCCCGGTACCATTGCACCAGCGCCGCTGCGCCGATGACGACGAGCGCTACCGCAACCACGATGAGCTTCAGACCACGTCTTCTCTGCATTGCTGTCAGCCGCTGGCCGCGGTCACACGCCGTATGGAGGGATAACATAGAACGGTCTACCCGCTATCGATGGCGAATAATGCTTTGCGCAAACAAGCTTCGCCCGAAAGGGGTAGACCGCAAAATGATCTACATCGGCGTGGACGCGCACAAGAGCTTCTCGACGTTTCATGCCTTCGATGCAGAGACCGCAGAGGTCCTGCTCGAGGCCGACAAGGTCCCGACCCACCCCGAGGCCTTCGCCGAACTGTTGGCCGACGGCCGTTGGCAGGAGGCGATCGCGGTGGTCGAGGCCTCCAACACGAGCTCTTTCGTGGCCGAGATGCTGGACTCCTTCGTGCAGCGAGTACTTATCGCCGACCCGAAGGTGGTGCGGCAACTGATCCGCTTCAGCCGCCCCAAAACCGACAAGGTGGACGCCCAGGAGCTCGCCTGGCAACTCAGCCACGACCTGATCCATGAAGTCCATCAGCATAGGCCCGGCGAGCTGGCCAAGCGCGCGCTCAGCCGGGGCCTGCGCTCGGTCACCGCCAACGGCACGCGCCTGCGCAACCAGATCCGCGCTCTGCTGGGACAGTTCGGCCTGTATTGCCCGGCCAGCGATCTGTGCGGCAAGGCGGCGCGCCAGTGGCTTCAGAGCGTCGAGTTGCGCGAGCCCGCCCAGGCGGCCCTGGAGGCAATGACCCACCTGCTCTTTGCCACCCAGCAGCAGCGCGAGCGGCTGCAGCGCCAGGTGAAGGCCGAAGGCCGCCAGCATGAGCAGGCCAAGCTGCTCACCAGCATCCCGGGCATCGGCCCGCAGACGGCCCTGACCATCGTCACGGAGGTCGGCGACATCTACCGCTTCAAGAACCACCGTCAGTTCGTCAACTTCTGTGGCTTGGCCCCCAGCGTCAAGCAGAGCGGCAACTTCCGCCGCAGCGGGAAGCTCGTCAAGGGCAACAGGCATCTCAAGCTGGCCTTCACCCAGGCGGGCAACTGTGTGGCTCAGCAGAAAGGCGACACCCCCATCCACCAGCACTATCGCCGCCGGGTGCGCGAGCTGGGTGCCAACCAGGCCAAGCTGGACACCGGGCGCAAGATAGCCCGCACCGCCCACGCGCTCCTGACCAGGCGCGTGCCGTATCGTTACACAAGCTGAGCGCATCGGCTCTGATCACGCCCGATGCCAAGTTGAGGCTGACACAGTATGCTTTGCGCTAACCTCATCACTAGCCCTGAGGCCAGCCGGCGGAAGCGTTGGGCCGGCACCGAGCCTATGACTGACTGGTTGGGGGCGACCTCCTTTCGGCCCTGGCCGAAGTTCAGGTCCATCCCTGGAGGGATTGAGGCGCCCCTTCTAACAACCCAAGTTAGTATGTGCACGCATAGCACCAATAGAGGGCTGTTGCGCGAGCTTATCTGTGACGGCGAACGACTTGGCACGGCGGCACTGAAGAGGAGGCCATCACCACCCCAGCCAAGTTATCGACAGCCATCGCACTAGCGGACTTGACAAAGTGTTCTATAGAGGGCCGAATGGGGAAGGCGTCTTCCCGCGTGAGCGGGAAGACGCAGGGGCCCCATCCGGCCCA
>Ga0114922_10005296_pt1 | contig 11905 bp, 7 predicted proteins | sample AartaG_FD_100975 | JGI IMG/M metagenome (GOLD analysis project Ga0114922, IMG submission 100975) | Deep subsurface microbial communities from Aarhus Bay to uncover new lineages of life (NeLLi) - Aarhus_00045 metaG | ecosystem: Environmental > Aquatic > Marine > Oceanic > Sediment | place: Aarhus...
CTTCAGATGGGTATGTGAATGATAAACTCATAAATTTTTATAAAACCTTAGCTGAAGGAGGAGTCGGATTAATTATTACTGGGGCTACAGCCGTAAATGGGAATATAAGATTAGCTTTACTACGAAATGAGGAGGAATTAGGTTGGAAAATTGCAATGCTACCAGAATCTCGAATTAACGTTGGTACAATAAATGAACCTGCTTATAACGTACCAAATGCTAAAGAAATTAAGAAGGTAGTTGATGTTCCTATAATAGTGGTTGGTGGAATAAACTCCTTAGAATTGGTAGAGCAAATTTTAAATGAAGGAAGTGCTGATTTCATCGCATTGTCTCGACCACTTATAAGAGAACCTCACCTTCCTAAAAGATGGTTAAAAGGAGAGGGTGACTACGGAGTTGAATGTATTTACTGCAATGGGTGCAAATCTGGCAGTAGAAAGGGTACCCATTGTGTTGTTTTGGAGAAAAAAGAAAGAATTGCTAGAAGAAAAGCAAAATAAAATCAATAATTTAAAATTATATTATAATTTTTCAATAATTATAACGAGTATGATTATTCTATGAGTAAATGGAAAGAATTAGATGAAAAGTTAAACAGTTTTCTTAGACTATCTACTTTTCCCATAGGTCTAAAACTTTTAAAAGATAACTATAAAGAAGAGTTTGAAAAAATCAAATTTCTAAAAAGACCAGATAAAGAATTAGTATTATGTCAAATGTTTAGTTATTCCAGAAATTATGGTTGGACAATGGGATACACTGTAGAGGATAATTTATGCCCTCTTGCGGGAATAGCAATAGGTTTTGAAAAACCAAACCGACTATTTGAGGATGGACTCTTTTTTGCGGGACGGTATAATGAAACTAAAGAAATTGCGAAAAAAACCACAGCAACAATGCCCAAAATCCCCTATGGTCAATATTCTGCAATAGTGTCTGGTGCTTTAAACCGCATAGAATTTGAACCAGATCTTATTTTAATCTGGGGGAATTCTGCACAAATAACAAGAATAATTCAAGGATATTTATGGAAACGTGGTGGCAGAATGGAGATGTCAACAATTACAGATGGAGTGTGTGCTGATATAATCTCAAGTCCAATGCTTACAGGGGAATTGCAGGTTGCATTTCCATGTCTAGGGGATCGCCGTTTTGGGTTGGCAAATGATTCTGATTTAATAGCAAGTATTCCATTTGGAATTGTTGATGAAATCATAGAAGGTATGGAAAAGACTCATAAGGGAGGTACAAGATATCCGATACCTTATGAACTCGCAACTCCAGAATTCTTCGTTAAGCAAAAAAAACAATTTGAAAAGTTAAAAAAAGATTAATTCAACCTGATTTTATTCGATTATATCAATTATAATTAATCGCTTAGGAAGAAAACTCGGTAAACGTCTTTCTAGATAAGCTAATCGAATTTAAATTAAAGTCTTCTTTTAATAACATTTCTAAATTTGTAGGCCAACCATTGTATAAGTCTAATATTATTATAAAAAATAGAAAATTAAATGTAAACTAAGATGAGTTATCATAAATGAAAATTTATGAAACTGAAGATTTTAGTAATAATATTTATTAATGTGTGCGGCAAATAGTATATAAATCCAACACTGATATAAAATTAAAGATGAAAAATTAAATAAATTAAAGGAATGAAGTATAAAAAATGGCATTAGATGAACAACAAATTGAGGAAGCAAAAAAACAATGGGAAGGTGTACCCTTAACCTTTGACCAAGAAAAATTGACTAAATGGTATACTCAAGAGAGAGGAGGTGCTAGAGGAGGGGCAGACGTATTTTATCTTATGTTTGGTATAACCTATAATTGTCAACTTAAATGTCCTCACTGTTGTGTAGGAAATTATGAAAATGAACCGCCTAGAGAACTCACAAATGAAGAGATTAAAGATGTAATAGACCAATCTTCCAAAGCTTTTGCGATCAACTTCTTTGGTGGTGAGCCCACTATGAGAGAAGACTTAATGGATTTAATAAAATATGCTTCAGAGAGATCTGTATATGTTTTTTGCGACACGAATGGAATAAAAATCACGAAAGATTATGCCAGGCAATTGAAGGAAAGCGGATTAGAGATTTTATACGTGAGCATCGACAGTCCTCATCCCGAAGAACACGATAAATTACGCGGATTGAAAGGATTGTTCGATGTAACAACTCAAGGTATAAGAAATGCACTTGAAGCAGGATTGAAATGCGAACTTTCTACTTATATAACCAAAGAAAATCTTGCAAACGGTGACTTTGAAAGTGTAATTCAGCTGGCAAGAGATCTGAGAGCAACAGGGGTAAGATATTTGTTACCCACACCAACCGGTAGATGGTTATATAATCCCGAGGTAATGTTAACCCGTGAGGAGGAGAAGAAAGTTAGAAAAATCGCAGACTTCCCCTATGTTTGCCGAGATTTCTATTTTCAAACTCAAACTTCAAGTCAATGCGCTGGTATGTCTGGTCATGCGTACTTTTATATCTCTCCTTACGGAGATGTCATGCCCTGCTGTTTTATACCGCTTACTTTCGGAAATATTAGGGAAGAACCTCTGAAAACGATTTTGGAGAGAATGTGGGGGCATCAAATGTTCTACGAAGATTGGGTGAATAAAGAATGTCCCATGCTAAACAAGGATTATAGAGAAAAATATGTAGATTCAATACCCAGGGGAACAAAATTACCGTTTAGAATGTGCTAATTAAAAAATTAATACCCATCTTTGATTTTTATCCCCATTTATTGATCCCCTAGGGGTAATCCAAGCTCTTTCTCTATTTTATCAAATCATATGTTTTTTATTCTATATATTTACATTAAATTTTCAAAATTTTCATTCCATGAGCCTTCATTTTGATGGATTTAGGATGGAATTGAAAGAATCATCATAAAGAATATATACTTAAGATAGTATTTATACAGTAGATAAGACATGACTGAACTAAAACTTAATATTTCAGAATCTTTATATGAAAAAATGAAAAAACATCCAGAAATTAAATGGAATTCAATTGCGCAGTCAGCACTAAAACGCTATATTGAAAAAATTGAAATGACTGAAGATTTAACAGCAAAAAGTAAGTTGACTTTGGACGATGTGGAAGAAATTAGCAATGAAATTACTAAAAGAAGCTGGGAAAAACATAAGGAATATCTTAGAAATTTAGAAAAATGAAGCTCATCATTGATACTAATATATTAATCTCTAGTTTATTAAAAGATTCAACAACTAGAGAAATTTTATTAAATGAATCATTAAACTTCTACTTACCTGAAATTGTTTTGAGCGAAGTCAATAAATATCTTCCATATATAATTCAGAAATCCGAGCTTAGTGAAGAAGAAATAAAAAAACTCCTAAATACCATTCTTGAAAATTTAATCTTAGTACCAATTGAAGAATATGAAAAGAAAATGAATGAGGGAATGAAAATTATAGGGAATATAGATGAAAAAGATACTCAATTCATTGCTTTAGCTTTATCAATAGAAAATGATGGAATATGGTCTAATGATAAACATTTTGAAAAACAAAAGAAAATTAAAGTATTCAAAACTATTGATACCCTTAATCTTTTAGAGGAACTCTCTAAAAAAGAGAAAGAATAAAATTAATAGCTATAATTCTAAGGAGATTTCTCAAGAATTTCATTAGATTTTTTAAAATTTTAAATATTGTTCTATAGAAATAATATTATATTAAAAAAAGAAAAGGTAATTTTATGGAAGATATAGAAAAAATTGTTTTAGATAAAATTGAAGAAATGCGGGAGGAAATCATAAAATTTCATCAAAAGATTGTACAAATACCATCTGAAAATCCTCCTGGGAAGTATAAAGAAGTTGTTAAATTTACAGAAAAAGCTTTTATGGATTTAGGTTTAAAAACTGAAGTTAAACGGAACAATGTTGTTGGTGAATTTGGAAATAATAATGGTCCTACACTAATTTTGAACGGGCATTTGGATACAGTTGAAGCTTTCAAAGGATGGACTCAAAAACCCTTTGGAGGTGATATTGTTGATGGAAAAATATACGGACGTGGGGCATCCGATGACAAATCAAGCGTAACTGCGGAAATTTTTGCAACAAAAGCATTATTGGAAACAAGTGTTAATTTAAATGGAAAATTGATTTTAACGGCTGTAGTTGATGAGGAAACTGGAGGTTTAAGAGGTGCAGATTATATCCTTGAAAGTGGCTTAATAAAAGGTGACGTGTGTCTACTAGGTGATGCTCCAAATAATTATCCATTTGGTTATTGTGGGGGCAATATATTCCTTACATTCATAATAAAGGGTAAAAAGGCTCATGGATTAGTACATCCTGATTTACCTAAACCTTATCGAAGTGAAGAATCAGGGATAAATAGCATCGAAAAGATGGTTAAAATAATGAATTTCTTGGTAAAATTAAAAGAAGAATTTCTTGAAAAAGAAACGAAATACCCTTTACCAGAAGGATCGAATGTTACTGTTTCTAGTCTAAATTTAGCAGAGATTCATGGTGGAGATAGCATGACGACAGTGCCTGAACGCAGTTTTCTCCATGTGACAATAACTACAATTCCAGAGCAAGATATTAGCAGCATAAAAAATAGAATATTAGAATATGTGGAAGAGATTAAAAAGCAAGATCCAGATTTAGACATTACAGTTCAAAATCCAATAACATTCGAACCGCAGATCATTGATGTTAACTCGGATTTTGCAAGAGCAGTATTAAAAGCAACAAAAGCTATTTTTAATGAAGAGAGAGAGTTTAAATTGTGCTCAGCTCCTACAGATGCTCACTGGTTTCAAGAGAGAGGTATTCCTACGATATTAATAGGATCTTCACGAGAGGATAATAATATTCATGCAGTAGATGAGTTTGTTCATATTGAAGATTTAATCAATACGACTAAATTATTTGCGATTTCCATTTTGAATTATTTAAAATAACTTTTTAAATAAGAATGTTGCAAACAATTAAAAAATTATAAAGTAGGATTAAAAATAATGGAAGAATTAGAAAAAAGAGTATTAAGTAAAATCGATGAAATGAGAGAAGATATCATAAAATTCCATCAAATTATTGTACAAGTACCCTCTGAAAATCCACCAAGTAAATATAAGGAACTATCTAAATTTATTGAGATGGAAATGAATAAAGTTGGATTAAATGCAAAAAGCAAGAGAAATAATGTTATTGGAGAATTAGGGATTGACGACGGTCTAAGACTGATATTTAATGCACATTTTGATACAGTTGAAGTGTTTAAAGGTTGGAAAGGAGATCCATTCAGTGGTATCATTGATAATAATCGAATTTATGGACGAGGTTCTTCAGATGATAAATCATGTGTTACTGCTGAGATTTTCGCTGCTAAAGCATTACTTGATGCTGGAATAGAACTAAAGGGAAAGTTAATAATCACAGCTGTAGTAGATGAAGAATTAGGGGGGTATGGCGGTACTAATTTCTTACTCGAACGCGGGCTTATAAATGGGGATGCATGTGTTGTAGGTGATGGTCCCGCAGATTACCCTATAGGTTTTATTCACGGTGCAATTTTTATTACATTTGCGATAAACGGGAAACAAGCTCATGGATTTATGCATCCCGATTTACCCTCTCCTAACAGAACTGAGTATTCTGGAATCAGTGCAATTCATAAAATGGTTCCTATAATGCAATTTTTATTAGATTTACAAGAAGAGTTTTCAAAAACTGAAACTAAATATCCAATTCCTCCTGAATGCCCATCAAAGATTAGTAGTGTAAATATGGCTATGATTGAAGGAGGAACAAAAGTTTCTACAGTTGCAAATAAGTGTCTTCTTCATTGTAGCATTCAAACAATTCCGGAGCACGATGTTGAGGAAATTAAAACAAGAATCCTAAATTACGTGGAATCCTTGAAAAAAGATGATCTTGATCTGGATATAAGTGTTCAGATTCCGATTTCTTACGGACCACATTTTATAAACACAGAATCGAACTTTGCTAAATCAGTTATGAACGCCACAAGGACAGTCTACGGTGAAGAAAGGGAATTCAAGATGTTTAATTGTACCACAGATGCTCACTGGTTCACCGAAAAAGGTATTGAAACTGTAATAATTGGGGCGTTTAGAGAAGATAGCTTTATCCATTGCGCAAATGAGAACGTACACATTGAGGACTTAATTAGCATAACTAAAATGTTCGCAATTATCGCCTTAGACTATCTCAAATAATACAATATTCAAAATTTTTACTACTATTTTTAAAATATGAAAATATAAAAAGAGAAATAAAATAAATAAAGATTTACTCAGAATATTCATGGCGTTCAATCAATTCTAATTGCATATTTTTAGTAAGCTTTGTAAAATACGCGTTATAACCAGATACTCTCACTAAAAGCCATCGATAATCTTCGGGAAACTTTATCGCTTCTCTCATCATATCCGAAGATACCACATTAAACTGCCATTGCATACCACCTAAATCAAAAAAGCTCTGTACATAACTTGTAAAATGATCTAATGTCTCGGCATGTGAATCTCCCGGATGAGGAACAAGTTTCACATTAAATGAAGCGTTATTAGCCATTTTCAAATGATCCAAAGCGGCAACACTTTGGATGCTGGGAAGTAAAATGTCTGTTGTTCCTGCAGCAGGTGTTAACCCAGGAGTTAATGATTTACCTTTTTTTCTCCCAGAAGGTAAAGCCCCTGTAAGCATCCCCCACCCACAATGGTAAGAAATAGACCAATATCCTACAAGATATTTGCCTCCCCTGTAATTAGGTGTAGCATTGTAAACATCGTAGCAGAAATCAACCAAATCTTGCGCAAGTTCTACGGTTCCGTTTTCACCAGAGCCAAATTTTGGTACTTTTTCTATTCTCTTTAGTAAAGCGTCATGACCATTGCTAAAATCATCATCTATTGCGCCCATTAATTTAGTAAAGTCTATTTCTTTATTTTTATAAATGAGATCTCTAATTACGAGGAGATTATCAACAACATCCGTAAGGGCAACAAGAGCGACACCCGATGTATTATATACCGCACCTCCTTGAATGAGATCTTTGCCCTTTTCTAAAGGACCGTCATAGAATGCTGACAGAAGAGGTGTAGGATGAATATATTCATGGGCTGTACCTAGGTAGTTATTAATTTCAATTGATTTATCCGCTAGATATTTAAGCTGGATTTTATAAGCATTGTAGAAATCTTCAAATATTGGAAAATCTTTTCTCACATCGCCCGTTTCAGGCCCTTCTTTATTTCCTGATAAAGGACTAATACCATTATATAAGGCCATTTCCAGCGGTGCGACCATATTTAAAAGCATACAATTCGTATGTCCGTAATGTTTTCCTACTATTGTTGGTTCTACACAACCAGTAGCAGCCCAATTCCTCGCATCTTCAATTGAAAATCCCTCATGAACTAAAGCTTCAATCATGGTCTTGTCATTATGGATGGATGGCGAGGAACCCATATTAATATTCACTTCGCATAGGCGCCTTAGATATTCTCTCGAATTAATGCCTGGATAATACCTGGCATTCATATTAGGATCCTGGAAACCCAGCATTTCATTTGTTTTTAGAATAAGAAATGTCATGTCATTTACGGCATTATTTCCCTCCCGATCGACTCCTCCGACTGTTACTGTGTCATCCGATGAACTGCCTCCAAATAATTTCCAACCTACATTTGGAATACAAGGATCATGATCATTAATTCTTAAGAAGAGGGATCCTACAAGTTCAATTGTTCTTGCTATAACTTCTTCTTTTTCTTGGTCATTCTTAGCTTTGGAAATATCGCTCATAAAGAATGGTTGCAACATTTGATCTAATCTTCCAATCGATAAAGCAGAATCTGCATTTTCACAATGAAGGCAGACAAAACTGGTCCAAATTGATTGAACTGCCTCTTGTACTGTTTCTGCTGGTTTAGCAGGGACTTTTGCGCAAATTCTCGAGATTTCTTTTAATTCTTCAATGCGTGTTGTTTGATCTGGATAATTTGGGTCCAAAGAATCGGCAATTCTTAAAGCCTCTTCGCTTAAGTGTTTTGAATAAGTTAAAGCACCATCGATTGAGATTTGAATAGCACTATAGAAATTTTTTTTCTGATCTGACTCGGCCTCATTTTCCCTTTTAGCTGCCTTATCTTTTATACTTTCTAACCCTTCGTTTAGAATTTTTGGAAATCCGGGTACAGTGTGGGAAATTGCATTGTTTTTCATCATGAAGTAAAATAACCAGCTTTCTTCTAGGTGCTGTGATATTGGATCATTATACTTCTTACGACAATATTGTCTTACATTTCTATCCATCCAATATGGAAATACTTCAAGGCTTAATATATCAGCATCTTTTTGTGAAAGATCGTTTGGGTTAAGTTCACGATCGCAAATAGTGTTTAATTCGGGCCACAGTGCAGTCCCAATAAGTTCAGGATAAATAGGAATACCTACTTCTTTTGATGTGGTGGAACCTGCAATTAAGTGTTTATCATGAATTACTGGTTTTTTCTTTGTCATTATGTGATTTACTGCCATAGCCTGCCTTAATTCGGGGTCAATAGGATTACCCGATTTATCAACCTCAAATCCATTTTCTCGGTGAAATTCAGTTAATAATACGGGTCTTTCAACGCAAACTGCAGGTTTCAGGGCAAATCGTCTATTTTTTAAATATTTTATACGCGGGAAATCGTTTATAGAATATTTAGCTAAATAAGGATCTTCTAAAATTTGGACTTTGTCTATTTTATGATTTAAACTCTCGTTTTTAAGCTTGCGGCCATGCTCTCCCTCATCCATATCTTTTATTGGATAAATTAATTGGTTTTCGGGACCTTTATATTTAATTTTTTTGGCACCTAAAACAAGTGAAGTGAGATAGGAGAATTTAGTAAGATATGACATATTTCCAGTATACCCCATTTCATTCGTCAGAAGATAATCAAGAGATTCATCGGCGCTTTTATCATATAAATTTGCCAGAGTCTCTTTATCTTTATAATAAATTGTAACATTCGGATCATCAATTTTACCCTCGCCGAAGGTCATTTTCCCGTTATCAAATATCAGATTACAATTAACTTCATCATCAAGAGTTCTGAACTGGTATTTAGCATTGAAAATAAAGCCGGTTTTTTCGTTATAAATTTCCCTGCGCATTTTTCTGCGTGTATCAAATACCATCCCGAGTAAATTTAATGATTCCTTAAATTTTTCAACCTTTTGATCGACTGTTAATTCAGTCATTTTAAAACATCTCGAATAATTTCGAATAATTTCTTAAATTTGAATATTTAATTAATAAAAGTCCTATTTTAAATTATATAAATATTATTTTTTCGTAAAATAAGAATTGCTTTGGAAAAAGCAAACCATGCTTTTTCCATTTTTAATCCCTCTTTTTTTTTATTTCTATATAAATATCGAGGATCTAATTAATACAACCAAAATGTTCGCAATTATCGCAATGAACTATCTAAAGTACACTTAATTATCTCTCATATTTGAATTAATTTCTAATAATTCAAGTACCATTTTTACCGTGTCTTTAGCGAGGTCTTTCTCGTTTAAATATTCTTTAAAAAACTGTGTAACTTCACTTGCATTCTCAAGCCCTCCCATAGGAATCAAGCTTGCTATTGTCCGGGCGTAAACCATTGAACTCTGAGCCTCAATTTTTTTAAAACTTTTAAGAAACCACGGCCATATCAACTCAATAGCTTCAGGATTATGTGCTATTGAGCTGAATAAATAGTGGCGAGATTGACTTGGAACTTGTTTTAAATTCATATTTAATGTCTTTAGGATATCTTTTTTATTTTTTTGGCATCCAAATGCTTCTAAAATATAAAGTTTCTCTACATCTGGAGTATCTGGTGCTAACAATTTTTGCATAAAGTAAGGTGCCGATTTATTATTTGTAGCTGCTCCAACTTTTAATACACTTGATAAAATATCTTGATGAACTTTTTTACCTTCTAATATTTTTGTAAAGTTCGTTTGACCAAATTCTTCAGCGTGTTGATTTCCATATGAAAACGCAGCCCACAATATAGAGTCTCGAATAATTGCTTGGTCAACACTTTCCCCATCAATAGGTTCTAAGTCATATTTATCAATATAGTTTTTTAATAATATCAATGCAGTTTCCCTAATTTCTTCTCTTTTAGATTTAATAACCAAGTATGAATGCTTTAGATGTGTCAAAATACTGCTTAAGGGGAGAAAATCTTCTTCATTTATGAAATAAGTATTTATTAATTCTAGATATTGATTTATTGTATAATCTCCACGTTTTACAAGCGCATAAAAGTCGCTCTCTATACCAAATCTGTCTATTGGTTTCAAATTTTTTTCAATGACTAATTTCCCCAACTTTTTTATCATATCTTCTTCATATTTTACACGATAAAAACCAGATTGGCTAATATTCAATTTAAAGGATAGAGTTTCTTTAGGAATCAATATTTTGTGTGTTTCTTCTTCAAAATTAACATCTATTTCTTTTATCTTTCCATCATTCAGAAAGAAAATAATTTTGATGGGGATAAACCATTTTAAATCTGAATTATGGGGAATATAAGTAAATCGTTCTTGTTTCAATATTAATTGATCATTTTCTCTTTTAACATTAATAATTGGATAACCAGGTTGATGAACCCAACTTTCAGCAAATTTTTTTATTGGTTTACCCGTAGCCTCTTCAAATGCTTTCCAATATTGTTGAGTATTTGCACATGAGAATTGATATTTTGATAAAAAATGCTTTATAGCTTTCTTAAAGTCATCTTCTCCCAAGTAGCTATGCAACATTCGCAAAATAGATGCTCCCTTATTATATACGATTTCAACCTTAGCAGGACTTATGAAGTCAGTCTCCTCGCTCGGTAATTCTACAGGATAAGTTTCAACTAATCCATCTCTCTCAAGAGCACCCATGTAATATCTTGGGATGGAAATATTAAACACATTCCATTCCGGATAATAATGGTCAGGAATTGCGGAGGTAAAATAGGAAGCAAAGGATTCATTTAACCAAATATCTCTCCATTCTAAGGGGCTTACAAGGTCGCCAAACCAGAAATGTGAGACTTCATGTGCAGTAACTCCTGCAATCAACATTTTCATAGTAGTTGAAGTAATCCCGGGATACAACAAAAACACAGTTTCACGAAATGCGATTGCGCCATAATTTTCCATTGCCCCATAAGGAAAATCAGGGACTCCTATTAAATCGCATTTTGAAAGAGGATATTTAATGCCAGTATATTCTTCACAAAATTTAAGAGATTTACCTGCTATATCCATAGCAAATTTACCATATTCCGCTTTTCCAGGAGTTGTAAATACTCGAACAAGATGACCATTAAAATTATCTTGTAGTATTTCAAATTCTCCTACACCAAAATAGAGCAAATAAGTGCTCATTTTCGGAGTTTGTTTAAATCTTACTAATTTTTTATTGTTTTCTAGTTTCTTTTCTTCAAGAATAGCTGTATTCGAAATAGCGACTAAACCTTCATCTATAATATACTCAATATCAAAAGTAGCTTTTTTTGAGGGATGATCGAAACAAGGAAATGCTCTTCTTGCATTTGATTCTTCAAATTGAGTAGAAATTACATATTTTTCTTTTCCATCATATTCATATTTGCTACGGTATATACCATGTAAATCTTCACTGAAATTTCCTTCATATTCTAATATTAAATCAAAAATACCCTCAATTTTTTTTGGAAGATCAACAATGAGTTCCTGATTCTTGGAATACTCAGTAAATGAGCAAACATCCTCAATATCTCCCTTTTTGAGCTGGCATTTCGAAATTATCAGTTGGTCCACATTTAATTTAATTTTATCTATAAGTTTTGGC
>Ga0114922_10005297_pt1 | contig 11902 bp, 6 predicted proteins | sample AartaG_FD_100975 | JGI IMG/M metagenome (GOLD analysis project Ga0114922, IMG submission 100975) | Deep subsurface microbial communities from Aarhus Bay to uncover new lineages of life (NeLLi) - Aarhus_00045 metaG | ecosystem: Environmental > Aquatic > Marine > Oceanic > Sediment | place: Aarhus...
AAACCTAAGGGTATTGCAGGTATCAGGATTAACAATAAATTCCTCGAAGATAGCTTGCTTCCGGATATCATGTCAAATATACGAAACGATGTAAATGCGATTATGGTTCTTTCTGATCAGGGTGGACGCATAATTGAAGGGGATTCAGCATATTATAATAAATCAACAAATATCATAGCTTACTTTGACGATAATTTCCCTCCCTGGCGGATAGAAGTTCCCGGTGAACCAACAAGGACTCTGGTATTCTCAGGGTTCAGTAAGAGCTTCTATTTCTGGTCTATTCTTACTATGATGGTTATCCTTGTGTTTGGAATAGTCATCATTAACAGGTCCATTGCACATGAAAAGGAAATACTGCAGATCAAATCAGACTTTGTTTCTTCAGTATCACACGAATTTAAAACACCCATCACCTCCATCAAAGCCCTTACAGAAAGGTTGCTTGAAGGAACGGTGAAAGATCAGAAACGGGTGCAGGAGTATTATTCAGTGATCTACAGGGATGCTGAAAACCTGAGCCGCCTGGTAGGAAACATCCTTGATTTCTCAAAGGTGGAAGAGGGTAAAAAAGAATACAACCCGGAAGAAACCGATTTCAAAGAATGGCTTGGACAAACCGTAAATGATTTTAAAGATAAAACCCGGAGAAGAATAATTTTTAACTCCGGGATTACTGAACAATCAGTAAAGATTAAGATTGACAGAGCTGCTATGAAGCTGGCAGTGGACAACCTGCTTGACAATGCTGTTAAATTTTCTTCCGACAGTTCAGAGGTAATCGTATTCCTTGAAAAGAATGGGAATAATCTTGTGGTAAGTATTAAGGATTCAGGCATTGGTATCCCCCTTGATGAACAGGAGAAGATCTTTGAAAAGTTCTACAGGACTAAAGCTTCAGTAATCTACTCAGCTACAGGCACCGGGCTCGGACTGACCATAGTGAAAAAGGTTGTTGAAGCACACAGAGGTGCAATAGGGGTCGACAGTGAAATTGGAAAAGGGAGTACCTTTGCAATTATTTTACCAATATATGGGACTTAAAGTCGGCAGTCCACAGTCTCCAGTCCTCAGTCTCCAGTCAGATTGCCGACTGCCGACTGAAGACTGGAGACTGAAGATTTGTGACAATGTTAAACAATGATATAACCATATACATATGAAGACTATTCTGATCATCGAAGACAACCCCGGTATTCAGATGAGTATCATGGATGAGCTTGAAGCCTGTGGGTACCATGTGCTGACATCAGGGGATGGCATTGATGGACTCAATCTGGTGAAAGAACAGAACCCCGATCTTATTATTCTTGACATTATGCTTCCCGGAATCGATGGTTATGAAGTATGCAAGAGGCTGAGGATGGAAGGGGATAACACTCCTGTTATTATGCTGACTGTTAAGAATAAAGAAATAGATAAAGTGCTGGGGTTGGAACTCGGAGCTGACGATTACGTAACCAAGCCATTCAGCGTAAGGGAATTATCGGCAAGGGTGAAAACAATCTTTCGCAGGATGGAGCAATATTCAGGTGAATCAGACGTGCACCATATTGGAGAAACAATACTCAACTTCCGGAAATATGAAGCAACAAGAAAAGGTAAAAAGATAGATTTTACCTCGCTGGAATTTCAACTTTTGCAGTACTTCGTGGGGAAGAGGAGTTGTGTGGTTTCAAGGGTTGAATTGGTGGAAAAAGTCTGGGGGGAGCAAAAAGTTGTTATTTCCTTGAGAACGATAGACAGTCATATAGCAAGCATAAGAAAAAAACTGGGGGATGATCCTTCGAAACCTGGGTTTATTGTTAATATTCGTGGAGTGGGGTATAAACTTACAGACTCATAAACAAGGAAATGAATCGGAATTACCTGGGCAGTATCGAAATTTAACACTATCTCCACACTTCCGGAACACTTTACCGGGCAGCATATGGTAATTTTGTAGAAAAAGAATCATTAACTATTGCAGTTCAGTGGGAAGAAAAGGAGGTTATCATGAAAAATTCAAGAACATTATTATTCTGCCTGCTTGCAATGCTGGTAATTTCATTGGTGACAACAGGCACTATGAATTCACAGCAGACAGCCGGACAGCTTTTTGAAAAAGCATTATATGCTGAAGACATAAAAGGGGACCTTTCAGAAGCTGTTAGGATCTATCAGCAGATACTGGAAGAAGAACCCGGCAACAGGCAGATAACGGCCAGGGCATTGTTGCACATAGGCATGTGCTTTGAAAAACTGGGATCAACACAGGCCCGGCGGGCATACAGTGATCTGATAAGCAAATATTCTGACCAGGCAACGGAGGTTGCCCTTGCCAGGGAAAGGATTTCCCGGCTTGAAGCTTATGAAGCTGAGCTTATGGCCAAAGCAGAAGAACACCTGATGAAAGGTAATGAACTCTTTAAAAAATGGGAGTATGAAGAAGCAATAAAGGAATATGAGAATGCTGTAAATTGTGGTCCCAACAGCCAGCTGGCACTGAATGCCCGTTATTGCATTGGCCAGTCATGGTACAGGGCAGGAAAATACGATGAAGCCCTGGCAATATTCACAAAACTGATCGAAGAAAATCCCAACAGCACTATAGCGCCAGTTAGCGAATTAATGGTAGCTCAGGTAAGGCACGCGATTGAAAATGATAAAAGTCCGGCGATCGTAAATAATTATCCTGATGAAGATATAATTGTTGATCCTGAAACAGACATTACCTATAGGAAAATACGAACATTTACCGGCAAATATGATGTAATTAAAAGAGCAACGGGCACCAGCATATCACCAAATGGAAAATTTCTTCTGAAAAATAATAAAATTGTTCCACTGGATGGTGGTGATCCATTTGACTTCATCCACATGCAGGTCAATTCAGCATGGTCTCCCGATGGTAAAAAAGTTGCTTTTATATGTGGGGATTCATCCATATATATGGTGACAGTTTCTCCAGAGACAGGTCATGCCATAGGAACTCCAGAAATCCTGTTGAAAAGAGAGAAAGACTGTGCTCTTTATGAAGTGAATTGGTCACCCGACAGCAAAAAGCTGTTCTTCGAAATGACTAATTCCAAGGAGAAAGAGTATCCTGAAATATTTTCCCTTTCCATTTTAGACAGAGAGATCAAACCCCTGACGACAGCTAATTTTCCGCAATTTTGCCCGACCTGTTCACCCGATGGTAATACCATTGCATTTGTTGGCCCTTATGCAGATCTGTGGTTGTGCCCTGCAGAAGGTGGTCCTGCAAAAGAATTGATTGGCAACAAACATACAAAACCTCACTGGACACCTGACGGGAAGTGGGTTTTCAGTGATGAAACCCGGAAGGGATGGGGCCGATCCCTGAATTTCGTACGAATATTTGATAAAAAGACACTTAGACTCACTCCGCCTGAGAAGACAGGAACATTTGTGTCGCTGTCGCATGAAGGCAAAAGGATATTATTCCTACGTTCATCCCATAATTTTATGTGGGGAATGAAAGTGACATCTGCTTCCGGCGGTCCTTCATATGAACCCGTAGCTCACCTTCCAGTATATGGAGCCCAGTGGTCAGCAAACAGCAAAATGATCATCGTACAGGGAGAAAAAAATAATAAACTGGAAGAAGGGGATGCTGCCATGAGGATTGTACCACTTGCAGGAGGTGAATCATTTCTCCTGGACATGGATGTTGATGTGCATGGGAAGCCGTTTGCTTACTGCGTTACACCCGATCAGAAAAGGATTCTTTTTGTAATAAAAAAAGATGGAGATGAAACAGACGATTTATATATGGCTCCTATATCTATTAGTGAGTCCAGGGTGACCGGTGCGCCTACAAGGATCATCGAAAACTGGAACCGCGGAGGAGCATATAATACAAAATTGTCAATGTCTCACGACGGAACCAGACTAGCCATAATCGATGATGAAGATATCTGGATCTATGATATGAATAAAGAAAAACTGAAGCAGATAACAAATACATCTCAAAAGAAAAAGTGGGTTGCATGGACTCCCGACGATCAGATGTTAAGTTATTGGGCTTTCGTTGATAATCCGGAATTCGGAGTAGAATCAAGGATCATTTCCTCGGATGAAGGCACACCCATAAAAACATTGTCTAATTGTATGATATATCCAAAGAACTGGTGTGTTGATAGCAAGTCTGTAGCTATGCGGGAGGATGACAAATTTATCATCCGTAATATTTTCAGTGATGAAATCCGCGTAATTCTTGATTTGAATACTCTTGGACTCGATGATATTAGCGACTATTGCTGGTCTCCGGATGGTAAATACCTGGCTATTGATGGAATTGTAGAATCGGAACCTGACATACAATATCATTTATTAAATATTTCTGTTGACGATGGTAAAATAACGGAACTTGCAAGTGATGATACAGGGTGGAAGTATGATATGACCTGGTCCCCTGATGGTAAATGGATCTGCTATTGTTATATGGACATGGATAAAGTACGACCTGAGAGCACATTGTGGGAAGCTGATTTTGATGAAATACTGGAGAAATTGGCGAAGTGAAGTGTATCCCGAGTGATTATTATGCGACCCCTCAGGGGTCGATATTTTAGGTTTATCCCGCTTCTACAATTATATGACCCCTAATGGGGTCTAAAAGCTGAATATATGGGTGTTATATAATTACAGGTAGCAAGGCCCACGAACAATTTCCGACTCCTTTAGGAGTCGCCTAATTGTAGACAGGGAATCCCATCTCTACAATATTATCCGAGCTGTTCGAGATTGCCGCAAGACAAGCGAGTTCAGCGAGGGTATTAAAAGTTGTTTTCGGAGTGGACTCAATATCCCAGAACAACCAGCAAAAGATGGTATTACAGTTAAACCTATTTCCTCATCTACATTTAAAACTAGTGGTGTTCTCGATATTTCATAACTTTGTAATAGAAGCAAATAACCCGGATCATTTCAGAGTTACATGGTTACGAGAAGGAATATCATAAAATCTATCATTCTTGCTCCGCTTGCAGGGTTTACATCATATATTGATTGTACAATGGCAGGAAACAAAAAAAGGCCTTCCCCGGATTTTGAATCCGGATACCTGAGCCTGCACAGAAGCGGTGAGCTTAAGCGAAGGGGGGAGCAGTTGTGGGCTATGATGGAAAGCTGTGAGCTCTGTCCCCGTATGTGCGGTATTAACAAGCTGAAAGGTGAAAAAGGCTTTTGTGATGCAAACTCCAGTCTTGAAATATCCGCTTTTCATCCTCACTACGGTGAAGAAAAACCGCTTGTGGGAAAAGGAGGATCAGGGACCATCTTCCTTACAAACTGCAGCCTGAGGTGTGTTTTCTGCATTAACTGGGAAATAAGCCAGGGAGGAGAAGGAAGCGAAAAGACAATAGATGAATTTGCACAGATGATGATTACCCTTCAGAAGAGGGGATGTCATAATATAAATTTTGTCACTCCAACACATTATTCCCCACATATCCTTCTTGCAGTCGACAAGGCTGCTTCATGGGGTCTGAAGGTACCACTCGTTTATAATACCTGCGGTTGGGAAAGGGTGGAGATCCTCAGGATCCTTGATGGAATAGTTGATATTTACTTGCCTGATTTCAAATATGCCGATGGTGAGATGGCAGCTAAGTATTCATCAGGAGCATTTGCATATCCTGAATTAACGAAGAAAGCATTGCTTGAGATGCATCGCCAGGTGGGTGTTGCAAAACCGGCTGATGACGGACTGATGTACCGCGGGCTGATGATAAGGCACCTTGTAATGCCTAATGATGTAAGCGGGACAAAAGAGGTCATAGACTGGATTGCCTCAAACCTCCCCAAAGACACTTACCTAAACCTGATGTCTCGGTACAGGCCGATGTATAAAGCATCTGACTATCCCAAAATATCACGCAGGGTCACCAGGGAAGAGTATGCTTCAGCAGTTAACCATGCAAGGCAGGCAGGTCTCACCAACCTGGATATCCAGGGTTATTACTGGTAACAGGTGTTGGTAATTCCATCACTCCTTGGTCCATATTCTTGTATTAAGGTTCAGGTCATCCACTATTTCAGTGAGGAGAATAAGAAACCTTAAATTATCCTCCATGAAGGAATAGTCAACCACGGACTTGAAAAGCCGGGTCTCGAACAGGTTCTTAAACATCCTGATGGCTATGTAAACTTTTGAATCAAGGAATGAAAGATAAACCGTGGTATTCCATTTACGCTTGAAAGTAAGAATTCTTTGCATAAGCGCAGGTGTGAGTATATACCTGGACTCAACCTGGTCATCACCATAAACACAGAACTCTTTTTCAAATACAGGATCTTCGAGCCTGATAAGCTCTCCCCTGCCAGGGGAGATTGATTGCAGTTTCTGCCCGAATTTCCCGAACAGTCTCTCAGCAGCATCAGGCAGAACGACAGTATGGGTTCTAAAGTGCTTGTTGAAATCTGCTATAATAAACAGTCCCCTGAAGATTAATGTGTAATCGTTTTTAGTGCCCGACCCGCTTCTCCTCTTATTTTTATGCCTTGCCACTACCTCGGAGAACTCGATGTCTGTCTTGCCCAGCTTACCCCTGAAATGGTCTTCTCCCTTAAAACTGTCGCAGGACAGGGGAAAGATTTCACTTTTCACAAATTCTGACTTTGCTATTGTACCTTCCGGGGTGTAAGTAAGACCCTCATCCACAAAAGCAGTTATCCTTGTAATAATCCTGTTTTTATATTCCTGGCGGTAGCTTTTGCTGAAAACACTTATTATAATAAACCCGATTATACCGGTTATTATGGGCACCACGATTCTGATATCATTGGTTTTAGGGATCAGACTGAGCTCAACGATTATAACGGCCACTGTTATTAATAGTACCGTGATAACCCGCCTGTCGACTTTTTTCCTTTTCCTGTCAATAATTTCAAGATCAGGCAACAGTTCTTGTTCGTAGAATTCCCTGAAATCTTTATACTCGCTCATTCAAATGGTTTTATACTCACTGCCGCTCAAGAAGTGCTTTTCCACTTACGTTTTCTCTCTCTGATTCTGGTATCTCAAAAAGCGTTCTTCTCCCGTAATTCATCATTGAAGCAATGATACTTGAGGGGAACACTTCAATGCTGTTATTATATAATGTAACCGCTGCGTTAAAGGCTCTCCTTGATGCGGCCAGTTGTTCCTCCACTTCGTTCAGTGATCCCTGCAGATGCAGGAAATTCTGGCTTGCCTTCAGGTCGGGATAATTTTCCACTGCCACAAAAAGCTCTGATATTCCCTTTTGAATCTTATTTTCGATGATAACACGGTGATCATTGTTCAGGTCATCCAACAGTGCCTGCGCCCTAAGAGAAGTAATTTCAGTAAGCAGAATTCTCTCATGCTTCATATAGCCCTTAACCGCATCAACGATGGCGGGAATGAGGTTATACCTTTTCTTAAGCATTACATCTATTGAAGCAAAAGCATTCTCAACATCATTTTTCTTCCTTATGAGGGAATTATAAAGGGCTATTCCAATAATTAAGATCAGAAGGACAACGGATATTATTATAATATATGGCATCCTGTTATTGGATTTTATTATCGTCTCATTTTACACACCACGTAAATACAGGCAACAGTAAAAATAACCTGTTTTTTGAAATATTTCAATTGTAAGTCAGCTATTTCCCCTCCTTTTAAAAAAGGCCTGTACTGAGCCTGCCGAAGTGAGGGGTGCCCCGATTACTAGGGGCGGGGTGGTTATAATTACTTATGAGTCATATTACCGCGGAGCGGTTCCACAATACAAAAAATTTGTCATGACACAATTTTTACATAACTTATACTTTCCCGTGACAACGGGCATTGCTGGTCGCCGTAGATTTGTAATAAACAAAAAGGAGGACCAAAAAATGAAACCAATCGTTATCCACATTATTCTCGTAGTCGCACTGATTGCAGGAAATATAACTAATTCACCGGCCCAGACTGCTGAACAGCTATACCAGAAAGGCCTGATGAAGGAAGAAGGAGAAGGCGCACTGCAGGATGCTATAGATTTATACAACCAGGTCGCGGACAACTCATCTGCAAGTATATCCCTGCGTGCAAAGGCACTGTTGCATGTCGGTATGTGCTTTGAAAAGCTCGGTACACAGGAAGCAGTGAAAGCATATCAAAAGCTGGTAAATAATTTTCCTTCACAAAAAAATGAAGTCGCTATTGCAAAGGAGAGGCTGAACAGGCTGATAATAACTGTAGCGGAAAAATTACCAGAAATTCCACTGATACCGGAATTCACAAAAATCAAAATGCCGGCAAGTCCTGGTAACGGCATGCTATCCCCCGATGGTAAACGACTGGCATTCATACTTGATGGTTGTGTATGGACAGCTCCCGTCTCGGGAGGAGTTGATCCTTATATTGCAGGTGAACCCAAAAAACTGACCGGGAATATCGGCGCCTGGGATATGAGTAATTCATTTTGCTGGTCAGGCAACGGCAAATGGATCGCTTTCAATGTAAAACAGGAATCAAATAGTAATGAAACTTCCATTTATATTGTGCCTGCAGAGGGAGGTGATGTACGCAAAGTCCAGGTTCCTTCACATCATTGTGGTTGGCCGCAGGAACATCGGTTGAGTCTATCGCCTGATGGTAAAACCCTGGCCTTTGCAACGGGATTTATAACCGGGGATTACCAAACCAAAAACACGCAGATATACACGATACCGGTAAATGGAGACAAAGCAAAGGAATTAACAGAACCGGGGACACAGGAGCCGGCTTTTTCTCCGGATGGAAGTAAGATAGCCTTTGTGAAATGTTATAAGGATTTAAATGCCAGGTATTATTATTCAGATGTTTGGGTAATTCTCTCCGAAGGTGGTACACCAATTCAGGTGAGCAACCTGCAGTCAGGGATGGTATTTGGCCCTTCATGGTCTCCTGATGGAAAAATGATTGCGTTCATGAGAAGACCTGAAGGGGAAAATCCTAAAGAGATCTGGATAGCTCCTGTTACCAATGAAGGTGAGACATCCGGAACTCCCCGGAAAATTGATTTACCACTGGAATCATATCATGCCATTGCCGGCTGGACCCCGGATAATAAAATCGGACTTCAATTGATGAACCCGGAGTATGAAATAATATATACGGTACCCGCAGCCGGTGGCATAGCAACACAGGTCACTCCGCAGGGCTGGGCTTCGTATCCCAAATACAGCCCGGACGGGGAAAGAATATATTTCAGATGGGACGGTGGGAAAATTGCTTCTGTTCCTTCCGGAGGCGGAGCAGTGGATTCAATTAAAATCGATTCTGAATTTAATGTTATCACAGCGGTTCCGGGCAGCGGTAATGAAATCTCACCTGACGGAAAAACAATTGTTTTTTCAGGAGCTAAATATTTTTATGAAAATGGTGAAAGACGATGGGAAGTTGATATTTTCACAATTCCGGTTGAAGGAGGCAAACCAACGCAGTTGACGGAAATATCAGCTGAACTACAGGATCGTTTCCCCTGCTGGTCGCCCGATGGAAATTCTATTGCATTTATCCGCCCTGAGATAGTGGATAAGGAATTCATAATGCATATTTATACGATGTCCGGGGAGGGTGAAAACCTGAGAAAAATAACAGACAGATCTGATGAAGTGGCATATGCCCCCATTGACTGGACTCCTGATGGCAAATCAATTACTTTTTTCCCAAACAATAATTCAATCCATTCTATTCCGGTTGAAGGTGGCGAATCGACTTTAATAACAAAAATAGACAGTGTTAACAGCCAGTTTGAACTGGCATGGTCACCCGATGGAAAACAGTTAGCATATACCGATAAAGGTAAGATCTGGATTTATACGCCAGGATCGGGTACCACTAAAGAAGTAAAAACAGGGGTAACCGCACACGCCACCAAAATTGGCTGGTCACCCGACGGAAAAAAAATAGCTTTCACTGCATTTACCGGAGGAGATGCTGAACTATGGATGATGGAAAATTTCCTGCCGCTTGAAAAGCTTCAACAGCAACCAAAATCTGAAATTGCTAAAGCATCAGGGGGAATAAATATAAAGCAGGTTTGGTCAGGAATAGAAGCAGATAATACCGGCAGTGTTTCATTGGATGGGAAATATCTCTCTTTCGTGGATTGGGAAACCGGTGATCTGGCGATAAGGGATTTAACAAAAGGATTATCCAGGAGATTGACAAAAGAAGGAACGTATGAGGCTCCGAATCAATTTGCTTATTCCTCAACAATTTCCCCTGATGGCAAACAGGTAGCTTACGCCTGGTTCAATCCGGACCTTACTTACGAAATAAGGCTTCTCGAAATAGATAATCCTGTCCCTCGGACTCTTTATAGTAATAAAAATGAATCAGTGTTTCCGGCATTCTGGCTTTCAGATGGTAAAAAACTTATTACCAAGAGGTACTTATTTAATTCCAATGAAACTAAAACTCAGATTGTATCAATAGTTATTCCGAACGGATCGGTTAATGTCCTGAAAACAATTGAATCTGAGTGCCAAATGCGCCTGTGTTCTTCATCAGATAACAAATATATTGCATACGAATATCCCAGTGATTTAAACAACGAAAACTACGACATTCATCTGTTAAGTATGGATGGGACTTACGAAACATACCTGACTAATCATCCTGCAAATGACAGATTATTAGGCTGGATCCCCGGCAGCAATGAAGTTCTTTTTACGAGTAACCGCTCAGGCTCATGGGATTTATGGAGTGTTCAGATTGAAAATAGAAAACCATCCGGCCTACCAGTAAGAATTCTGCCTGAAATTGGAGAAATTTCTCCGCTGGGATTTACACAGGAAGGTTCCCTCTATTACAGCATTTTTTCAAGGATGTTTACCGGCCTTATTACGTCATTTAACATGGGGGCCGGTATTACCGGACTGGAGGAATCAAAAAAATCATTACCAGGTTCGGTCTGTGTTGTTGAATGGTCACCAGATGGTGAGTCTTTAGCCTATGTTAAAGAAGATAAGAGGCCGGATGACTATTTTCAACAGCTCTATATTTTGGATTTAACAACAGGAACAGAACGCAGCTTCTGTGATAATTTTAGAGTTAATAATTCTATCCGCTGGTCACCCGATAGCCGTACTATCCTTGCTGTTGGTCGTGATGAAAATAAAAGAGGGCAACAAAATTATAATGGAGGTATATATACAATTGATACGAAAACAGGACAACTGAGCGAAATTCTTCTTTTGCGGGAAATAAAAGATATAGTAAATCCAATTCGTCTTGCCGTTGCAGAGTGGTCTTCAGACGGGAAGAGTATATATTACCTGAATAGATATCAACTGGGAGGTCAAATAGTCAAACGTGATTTGAAAACGGGAGAGGAAAAGGTAATTTATGCAGGAGATAATTTAAAAAGAATACTCAGGTTATCTCCTGCATCTGACAATCTTCTTTTTGCGTACGAAAATACTGAGAGCAAAAAAATTCATCTTTGCACAATCCCGGCGGAAGGCGGAAACGCTAAAGAAATATGTACGTCACAGGAAACAGACAGGCTCAGAACTGCAGTATGGTCTCCCGATGGAAATGATATTTTCTTTACCGAAACACCGACATTGAATTATTCTAAATTATGGCGTGTTTCTGCAAATGGTGGAACGCCAGAAAATATTTGTCAATTACCACATTTAGACGTTGATTTAAGTATTCATCCATCCGGACAAAAAATTGCTCTTTCTTACTATGAACAAACCACTGAAATCCGGGTAATGGAAAACTTGGCAAAGGAGCTTGAAAAAGTCTATAATACATCCAAATAAAGGAGAAAATTCTAATTCTCCAAAAGAAGGAGACTTGTACACCTAACAGGATATAAGATACGCTAATAGTCAAATTAATAACATTTTACGTTCTTTTACTCCCCATTAATAAATATTCACATTATAG
>Ga0114922_10005298_pt1 | contig 11902 bp, 14 predicted proteins | sample AartaG_FD_100975 | JGI IMG/M metagenome (GOLD analysis project Ga0114922, IMG submission 100975) | Deep subsurface microbial communities from Aarhus Bay to uncover new lineages of life (NeLLi) - Aarhus_00045 metaG | ecosystem: Environmental > Aquatic > Marine > Oceanic > Sediment | place...
CTGAGGATTTTATTGCTAATAATCCGGACATTTTCAAGTCTGCAACAGACTTAAAGAACCAATGCATTGATGATCTCCAGGACGCTCACTGCGAACTTAAAAGTAGATTCCATCCATACCTCGGGCAAAAAACTAGATGTCGCATCTTAAAAAAGCGAAGGCGAAATAAAGGAAACAAAAGTTGAGGCGAGTGGAAGCCGAAGCCCAAAAGCCCCGGCTTCCCGATTGACGGAATGACGGCTGAGCCGGAAGAACTCCTCATTGAGATAGACGAATGAAGGGGAGAGAAATTCTCATCTGTGTCTGTTCAAATAAAAACTGTTTGTTGTTAGGTTCTGAAAGCTTCTAAAATAGCTCTTCTCCAGGGACGTACCCAACTCCCATTATTCCTGCGTTCTTCCATCAAAATACCATCCTCTTCAAGCTGATCCCAGACCGATTCAACTTCAGTTAAGAAACCATTTGCATCGATATCTCCTTGCGAGAACCGATGTTCAAAATCAGAGAACCAATAAAGATATTGTCTCCAACTCAATCCTAACCATGCAACTCCAGGCTGATTATCAATTTGATCGAGAATTTTGACACTGAAGGGATTCGTCTGGCTTGCCGATGAAAGCAGATTTGCTCTTCTAATTCTATCTAAATCTGTCTCACGAAGATAAGCCATCATCGATTCTTCAAACCAATACCAGACTTGTCCCCCTCCTTCAGGAGGAGGCTCAAATCTTGATGGAGTGAATCGACGAAGATTAAAGAATTTCCCGCTTGCACAATCCTGTGCACCCGCAAATTTCCAAAGCACAAGATCGTTTGAAGAAAAACCAACTAAGACGCGAACACCAGATTGCTCTAAATATCTGATGAGTTTCAGGGCCCCAATGATTTCCTCCGTATCGGATAGTTCTCGACGCGGATTAGTATTCGATACGAAAACTAAGAATATTCTATCTATGGTTCCTGAAGTTGCTATAGATGCAATTTCTGCTGATCTCTGCTCTTCAGTCAAATCTGCTAAGCTTACAATTAACGTTTGAATAGTTTCTATTCCTGTATTAGTGAATCGCTCCTGAGTAATTTCTGCAACTCTTTGATTCAGTGAATAGTACCTGTCAGTACATCTGGGAGGAACATAAGCGGGAGAACAAACTGCATGGGGTTGTAATTGCTGTAATGTATCTCTAAATCTAGTAATAATTCCCCTCCACCATCGAAGAGATGCTTGATCAGCAGACTCAAAATCCGATGGGAAATAGCTCCACTCAGGAAGCTTCCCCCTTTCTGCACTAGGAAAGTAGAGCTGAGGATCGAATATCATTTCAAAATCGTCGGCCCGGTGCCGTTCAATAATAGATTGCATGTGAATTTCATCTTCATTAACCGGGCTTAAAACAGCTCCTCTATACAAAGAAAAATCACTTTCCGCAAGCAAGTTTTGCGAATCATATCCCATTTGATGATATACCGCCATTGTTCTATCCTTGTGCCATCCAATCTTGAATCAATTGATTAGATAATCTATACCTTTCGACAGGCCAAACACAGGTCATTTTCTCAACACATTCTAATCCAGAATCTCGGATTAGAGTTATAGTATCAGGGCTACGACTTTCTCGATTTTCAACGCGTTCGATTGCAAAACGAGAAGAAGTATCATCTCTATGTTGAAATGGATGCACTCCGAATCGTGCCCAACATAGAACAATCCCAAGCGAGAATTGATCTGTTCGCCAGTCGATTAATCGCTTCTGATTATTTAGTTGCTCTGGAGCTGCAAAAAATGGAGTCCGAGGTTGAAATGCTCCTGTTCGAGTAAGAGAAACGTCAGTTAAATCTCTTACGATTCCAAAATCACTTAGAACAGGAATGGAGCCGTCCTCTCTATACATTATGTTGTCAGGTTTGATATCTCGATGGACGAGCTTATGACCTATCAAATGGCTAATTGCTTCGATTAGTTTCTCACCAAATATCAATGTTTGCTCAGCGTTCAGATTTCCTTGATCTCCAAGTTTTTGAGTTAATGTTCCCCCTGCAAGAAACTCTTCTATCAGATAATCATAGCTATTACCTTGATAGGTATGTTTCCCTACTTCATATAGCCGAGCAATATTAGGATGATCGCATCTTTGAAGAGCTCGAATCTCACGTGCAGTCCGGCGAGTGGCTTCAGCCACTACTTTGAGAGCAAAAACCTCATTTTCCTCTTTTTCGACTTGGTAAACTTGCTTAAATTCCCCACCCCCAACGAATTCTATAAAGGTCAAATCTTTAGATGTACATATTGAACGTGCAACTTCCGATAAATCAACCTGAGGACTCATTACTGCAATTTTCCCCACTTTTTGAGATTGCTGCCTTTGATAACCAGGGTTGAATGGGCGTTTGAAATGTAGCGGGCACAAGAATAATCACAGCTCCATCCTTAATTGAACAGAGACCAATTGACCTCCGAGAGAACTCATGATTATATCGATATGCGTATCTGGCCTTTGATTCAGGGAGCACAACGTACGAGCTATGTGCAAAACATGTATTCCTATAAGCTTGATCCACCGCATGTGACCATCTTTCTAACTTTAGCTCAAAGGCAAATACGTTATTGTTGTGGTCAACTGCAACTAAATCAGTTCGCCCACGAACATAGTTGAATTCCCTTATAATATTGACTTGACCCCATGGACTCTCGCTAGATTCAAGAACAGAATAGAATTCATTAACAAATATTTCTTCAGATGGATAACAATCTTCTTTGGTTTTCATTGATCTGTTACCCCCAGAAGTGTCAATTACTATTCCTTCGCATAATCCTACAAAATGAAGATACTATTGTCAACAAAGGAATTTCAGCTAAGCTAATTCATAAATGCCCGCTGTTTGCCAACTCTATACAGTTCGATTTTATAGTATTAAAGCTAATTGACGAGAGGCATAGATACATAAGGTCAAAGGCCCTCAGCTAAACCAGACTAAAAACTTGAATACGGAGAGAGATTCAAGGTCATACCCCTGAAAGCCTAAACTCTAACTCCGTTCCCGGTCACATATTTCTGACGGGGACTTTCCGTCAAGCAGTAAAATCCATATATTCTCAGTAATGTATAATCAGCAATCTATTTTGTCCCCAATTCTACCTCTAGAAACACTTGACAAAGCTCCTGTTTTATTATACAATTCGTATGGAAAGTATAATCAATAACAAAGGAGAGGAAACATGGGGCAAATCAAATATCTAACCAGGGAACAACAGGGGAACTTTCTAAGAGCCGTGAAGCAAAGTAAACACTCTATGAATACCAGAGACCTATTATACTTCACTTTTTGTCTTAGATACGGGCTTAGAGCGGCAGAGGCAAGAGATATAAAGCTTTCTTATCTGAAACTGGAGCATAACTCAATCTATATCAAGAGGGTCAAAGGTGGCAATTCTCAGTATTATCCCGTGAGGGAAGACGATCAGAAATTGATAGAGAAATGGTTGAAGGAAAGAGAGAAGATGCATAATTCAGACTCCCCTTTTCTGTTCGTCACTCCCAAGTCCGGGGATGGTCCTATCTCCAGACTCCTTCCCATAAAGCTGTTTGAGAAATATGCAGAGGTAGCCGGGATTAAGGGGCATGGTTGCCACTCACTTCGACATTCATGCGCGGTGAACATGCTCGATGGTGGAATTGATCTCTTTGACGTTAAGCTTTGGTTAGGTCATTCGAGCATTAACAGCACAATGGAATACTTGAAGATCGGGACATTGAAGACTAGAAAGAGGATGTATTCTATTCTAGGATCAGTGTGATTGTTTCCCCAAATACTACCAATATCCGTCATTTCTCTAACGAATATGGTTGACTTGTTTATCTTTTCATGCAATTCTCCCTAGTGCAAGGCTTGTTTCTTGCTGGTTTTGGTCAAAGGTAACTGGTTCAAAAGCTCTATTTCTGAGCGATAATCACATTTAAGTTAGACCCTGTTTTATACACAGGTCGTGGCTCTATGGGCCTCTCAGGGCCTAGAATGGAGGTTTTTATGACTGAGACTCAGGCAAAAGGAAGAGATGATCGAGGAAGGTTCTTACCCGGAAACAAACTAGCGCAAACGCATGGGATTTATAGCTTAACAAAGGGAAAGGTTCCAGCTGTCAAAGGTGTTCGGCGAATCCGAAAACAGCTTGAGATTATTCAGCGGGAGTTGGAGGATCTCACCCCGAACATTGACACGAAAACCCGCCTATTGGTCTCTCAAGTCGTGAGAACCCAAAGCATAATTCTCTTGTTGGAAAACTACATGCGGCGGGCTGGCATCCTCTCACCGGACCAATGGAAAAAGGGGATTGTCGAGACTCAACCGGCAGCAAGAATCTACCTTCAAACTTTAGACTCCCAAAGGCGTTCAATAGCTGCTCTCAATATCGATCATTCAACGGCAACCAAGATCTTGACACCACTCGAAATCGTTCAAAGTGAGGAGAAACATACAGAGAAATGATCGGTATAATTCAATTCATTGAGGACGCAAGATTTATTGGAGATACCTCTCTCTCCCCCTATCAGAAAACGTTCCTCAAAACCTTTTATGGTGAGCCACTCGATAGACGTGAAAAGAGGATATTCAGGGAGTGTACGGGAATACGAAGATATAGGCCCAGGATCTACAACGAATCGACATTGAACGCAGGACGGAGATCTGGGAAAACGGATAAAATACTGACGAATTTAGTTTTGTACGAAGCTTTTATGGGACGGCACGAAGAGCATCTTTCGGTAGGTGAGACAGCAACCATCTTACTTATCGCTACATCAAAAAGACAGGCCCAAATTGATTTTAATTATGTGAGAGGCAAAATCAGAAACTCCGAGATACTTGAGGCTATGGTCGAAAGCGAAACTAAAGAAACAATCACTCTCACTAACCGTATTCAGATCAGTGTTTATCCGTGTTCCGAGGTTGCCCCCCGTGGACTATCTGTGTGTTGTTCGGGATTTGATGAAATCGGGCACATGAAGCATGAAGGAGTTAACATTGATAAACGGGTCGTCGATAGCGTACGTCCTGCCTTGATCCAGTTTCCAAACTCCAAATTAGTCAAATCCACAACCCCATCACGAAAAGCCGGAGTCGTTTATGAGGACTACAAGAATCATTGGAGCAAGGATTCTGAGGTTCTGTTTTTCCAGGCCCCCTCATTCAAAATGAACCCTCAAATCTCTGAGCATTTTGTCACTGGTGAGCTGAGAAAAGACAGGGCTTTTGCCTCCACTGAATACCTCGCTCAGTTTAGAGATGATCTAGGTGATTATCTTTCTCCCTCGGATCTTGCCATTGTTATCAGCGAAGGAAGACGTGAGCTGCCGTATGTTCCTAAAATGCCACTCTTCGCTTTCTGTGACATGAGCGGAGGGAAAAGGGATGATGCTACATTATCGATTGTGGGGAGAGAAGATTCAGGTCAAGTCGTTCAACTATGTTTACGAGTGAAAAGAGCTCCATTCAATCCCGGAGCTTGTGTGAAAGAGTTTGCTGAAACTCTGAGAAATTATAAGCTATCTCAAGTGACCGGCGACAGATACGCGGGAGCATGGGTTTCAGAATCCTTCGGATCGAATGGGATTTGGTACAAGCCAACAGAACAAAACAAGTCTCAAATCTATCTCTCATTTCTTCCTCTCATAATGCAGCAGCGGGTGACTCTTCTGGATATAAAAGATCAGACTATCCAGATCCGGCAACTGGAAAGGAAAGCTGGTAGAAATCAGGATGTTGTAGACCATCCCCGCGGATTAAAAGACGATATCGCCAACAGTTGCGCGGGATCTTGTGTTCTTGCTGCTAAAGTTGATTCTTGGACGTTGCCGCCGCCGTCCTATGATGCTGAACCCGTTGAATCCGATGTTCAGAAAATGGAGAGAGAGGCCCTGGAATGGATACATCCTGAGAATAAGAGGAAGAGGAAAAAGGAAGAGGATAAGGACGAGGACGCGGCTTTTGAAAAAGAATGGAATGTTGATTCAATGAGTTTGAGTGAGATTGACAAAGAATTGAAGAAAATGGAGGCCCAAGAAAATGAATAAATCAGAAATAAGAAATGTCTTAATTTCGAACCTGAAAGAGATTGCTAAGTTTTATCCCCATGTATGCGCGGGGATAGGTTTGGATATCAGCAATATGGGAGAGAGCGGATATTTGAGGTGTGTTCTCAAGCTCTCCGATGTGAGGGGATGGCTCGATTTTCCAGAGTATTCAGATCCCAAGATCCTAGCCGCCCTCGATGAGCTGACAGCCCAAAGGAAGATCAAAATCTTCATGTGCGCATCCTCCCGCAATATCCATTGGAATGATGTTTGGATCAAGATTGAAGTTGGAAAGGCTGTTCGAAGGTTGCAGCGTTTTGCGTGTAATTATGATGTTGATATTTTCTATTATTTCGATTCTCCGCTTTCGAAAGCTGACCATCTTATCGGCGGCATGACAATTCTAAAGATCAGTGAGAAAGTCAAAGCGATCCGGGCCCGGAGAGATAGGCATTTTGGTAAAACGTTTGGGACCAGGGATTTTCCAGCTGAGGAGAAACTCTACCGTGAGATCCGGCAAGATAATGCAGAATTGAACACGGCCATTTTAACGATTGCCAAAGATGTTACTGATCGGAAAAGGAAGGGAGAGAATGTTTGAGCTGGATTCAGCAAGCCGGGTATCAGATTGCTCTTACGCCGGTTTGTTGTTCCTTCATACTTGAATAGGGGGGGTCTGCTCCACCGGGCGGGCCCTCCCGAAATACTTTAAGGAGGTTTGAATAATGAAAATCCGATATGAATTAACACTTGAAATCGAGGGCCCGGGAGCGGCTGAAATGGCGGCAAGAAGCAAGGGCAGCGGTGAGATTTTGCGTAAATGGGAAAATCAGATCCGCGCAACCAAAATCACAGCCGGGAACGTCAGCGCTCGAGCGATCCTCTTTGAGGAAATCTCTAAGAAATGAATGAAGCGGAGATAAGACAATTTATCATTGAATATCTTGATAAGGGAGGTAGTAAAATGAGTTTAACTCTAAGCGAACTTAAACGGAAATATCCCCAGGTTGTGGCCGAGCTGAAAAAGGAACACCGCAAAGAGTACGATGCAGCTCACGGTGAGAGTTTGGAGATGAGGGCAGCTGAGCAGATCTCCAAGCAAGGGAAGATTGGGAAGGATCTCAACCTAAAACCAGACCACTTGAAGAGTGAAGAGGAGCGGGCTGCCGACCAGATCGCAAGCCGGGGAGGGATCAGAAAATAGCAATCAAAAGTTGACCTCCTGGCAGCTTGAGTTTGGTTTCATAGATGAGGGGGTTTTGTCTTTCATAGGGACAGGGCCCCCCGATCTCCTTCGGGGGCTGCTGCTGGTGGCGGTGGCCCTCTGACTCTCTCTATGGAGCGGTGAGGGTTTGATTGAGGTGAGGAAACAAAGTATAATGAATGATTGAGGATACGTTTTGATCTCCCACATCAAAACCGATTATCTTAAACTTGGAGGTTGCTTTCACCGGGCGGCCTCCATCTCCCCCCTTCATAATCCTCTGGTTGACAAGGAAACGCTTTTATGCTGCAATTGCATATAGGGTTTTTCAATGGATGATATTCTGAGACTTAGAGACTTAAGACTAAAACACGGACTGTCTCAAGTAGAAATTGCTAAAAGGCTCTGTTGTGATCGGACGACATATTGGAGATGGGAGAGTAAGATCCGAACTCCACGCCCGATTTATCGGAGAGAGATTAAGCGTTTAATTAAGCGGCTGAAAAAGGAGCTGGAGAAAGAGTCTTAGGTTTGTTTGGGCCTATGGTGAACGCCCGGTTTTATGTGATTGGTAACAGGTAATTCCACACTTAAAGGAGTGTGGAATTTCAGAGATTATGTGGGAGATCTAATGCCACAACAAAACGCAATCATTCTTTATTGTTCAATCCCCCTTAAGCTGGAGTTTGACCATCAAATTAAGTCGGGCCCGGTGAGAGGCTTTCTCTACTTGCACTCTCTCCCCGGCGAAAGAGACTTTAATACTCAAGCGGATTTAGTGAGAGATGTTAAGGAAAAGAAAGCCCTGAGAAAACTTGGGATCTCCGCTTCAACGTGGAGGCGTTGGCTCTCAGAATTGAAGGGAAGAGGTTGGATCTCAGTGGAGAATAAAGGCTTTAAATCAAATCGTATCACCCTTCATGGCCGCCGGAGAAGAGGGAGATAGTTGCTCGAAATATCACCCTTGAAATTTGGAAGTTGCATTTTAAGGGGGGTATTAAAAAGCAATTTCAACAGAGTAAAGGAATCATATATGATATGTTTAAACCTCTCATATATGAGAGGTCAATGGGTTAGTAATAGACAATTTCAACAGGGTAAAGGTATCATATTTGACAAAACTGTATAAATAAGAAGAAAAGATAAAGAAGAAGCTTTAGAACTATAAAGAACTCTTTACTCTTAAGAGAGACTCTTGTCTCTCTTACAAATTTTGATAAAAGGCTGTGTGTTTTGTATGCCCTCCAGAGAGGGCAAAAGACTGAGGACAAAGCCTCAGTCTTAAACTAGAAGAGACAGAGGATTTAATGATTAAGAGTGGAGATCACACCAGACCCGCCGGAGCGGGTCGAGGCCGGAGCCTCACAGGGAGGAAAGAATGAGTAAGACTCAGCCTCAGAAGTTTTATTATACAGCGGTTTGGGCGTTTCAGAGAACGGCTGCAATCTCACCTCACCGGGAACAGCTGTTCCCAAAACACGCCACGGGTTATGTGATCGGATCTCTGATCTTTGATAGGGAGAAAGATGCAAACAAAGCTTTGGAAAAGATCACTGATAGTTTCGACACTGAGGGAGATGTTTTCAACTTTATGTCAGCTGTTCATAAAAGGGAGGTCCACACCTCAGCGGAGAATATTCACGGATTTGCTTTAGAGGATTCTCTGCTCCAGGACGAAAGAGGGCGATTGAAAGCAGCTGCAATTATACACATTAAGAGGGCAATCGATTATATGAAAAGTGGAAAGTCTGAGGATGAGATCTCTACAGATAAGGAGCTGGCCGTGGTAGAGAGATTGCTTGCAGCTGTTGAAAGTGGAGAGTTTGATAATGCTGAGATCCGGGATCTTTGGGGTTTGGGAATTGAGATTATTGGTGATTTGATACACCGGACACACCGGCTAGAAAAGACCAGGATCTCCGATAAAGAGATTGAGATTTTAAAGCAGGTGGCAAATAGGACGTGGCAAACTGTGTCTCAGGATCTTTCACTTTCAAGCTACTCCAGGGCCCAGGTGTTCGAGTTTACTGTTGACGCTGATCGAATGAAGGGCTTTTGTGAGAATGACGAACAGAAAGCAGCGGTCCTCAAATTCTATAAACTTAGTTGGGAGCAGATGAGAAAGTTATCTGTCGTTTTCTTCCCGTTCGAAAACTATGAATAAGGCCAGAGAGGGAAAAGGGATCAGTAGTAGAGGCTAAATATTATGATCCTTGGCAGCTATGCAGGGCCCAGGGAAAAGGGCCAAGTTTCTGAATGTCTAGTGAGGGTCCAGTACCCAAAATGGATTGTGCGGCCTCTAATCGCCTTATTGTTTCTCAGATCCCCGGAAAATGGCGATTAACGGTGTTTGACCTCTAGAATCATGGAAAAGATAAATAAGAAAAGCTCTTACAAAGGACCCCTTACGTTTGAAATAGGTGAGATTGAGTTCGAAAGTCAAGAATCAGACCAGGAGAGTAGCGGGAAGAAAAAGATCAAGCTCTTTTTGTGGTTTGGATTCTGGGCCCTGATGATCTTGCTGTTTGGCTTTGGCTGCTGCTAGGAATAGTGAGCCCGGTTGACAATCTTAAAGGTTTGCATAAGTTTATTTGTAGGAATCATAAAAATGAGCAAAATTGCATTATGGGGATTTTGTTATATCGTATTAATCGCGCTGCCAATTTCTTCACAGGTTGATTTATTACCCGATGAGGCCCGCTCGTTTATTGAATCTGAATTATCTAAAAAAGGGTTTAGTGATCTTAAAGTCTCCTGTGTTCAAAGTAAACCTCTTCCCGATCACCCCCACGTGCTTATTGAACTTGGAGTAGAGGAAAGAACGACTGAGGAAGTTGATGATATCTGTTGTGAGGCTGCTTTGATAATCGCGGCATTACAGCCGATATCCCGCTATATTCCGAGTCTCGAGATTCATCCAGTTTTCAAAGTCGATACTCTGAGATTTATGAGAATGGGAAAATTGATGTGTTGGATATCCGCTGATGATTGCGTCAAAGCTATTTCACCCGGAATATTTACGAGGAAGGAACGGAAACAGTTTATACTTTCGCGCCTTCAATCCGGGAAATGAAGACCGCAAAAATGAAGACTAAGCGGATTAGAAAGGGAAAGGAATACTTCCAGGATCTTCCAAAGATTGACTTTGGGAAACTAATGGCCGAAGTGAAAGAAAAGGGATATCTGTTTTATAAACCGGCAAAGAAACAGTCAAAAGACGAAAGCAAAGACTGAGAAGTGTTCCACTTTATTCCTTTTGCTTAGCGTTTTGTTCTTTTCATTAACCGATATAGGGGCCGAGGTTTAAGGTTTGTCTCCGGCCCCCTCCCTTTCTCACAGTATTTTGAGAAATGCATTGACAACCTCTCCTCCGATCGATATTGGTATAGTGAAAGGAGAACACGTGGCGACCAAGAAGAAAGGTCGCCTACATTTTGACAACGGTGTTATCTTCACGCGAAAAACCAAAGGTGGGAGGATTCGGTTTTACATCGAGTTCTATAACTCCCGGGACAAGCGAACAAGGGAAGTCGCAAAGAATGCTAGAGACTGGAAGGAAGCTAAAGATGTCCTCGATGGAAGAGTTCGGCAAGAACATGACATCAAGTGTGGAATCCTTAAGAGAGCGCGGATCACATTTGATGCACTCGCTGATCTTTATACAGAGTGGGCCAAGACAAACAAACGTAGCTGGAAGACAGACCTTGGAAGGCTGAAAGGTATGCGTTCCTGTCTGGGAAGTATGTTCATCGATCACATCAGCGCTCAGGACGTGGAACAGTACAAGAAAATGAGAATTGACGAAGGTGTCAGACTCAGTACCGTAAACAAATCCATCCAGATTCTCTCGCGAATCTTCTCATTGGCTATCGAATGGAAGTACTTGAGGTACAATCCATGCTGGGAAGTGAAGAAGTTCTCGGAAGAGCAGTACCGTCGAAAACGAGTCCTTGACAGAGAGGAAGAACAACGCTTATTCACTGCGATAGTTCCAGAACACCTCAAGTCCATGGTCAGAATCTTCCTGAACACCGGCTTGAGAAGACAAGAATTGTTCAAACTCAGATGGGATGATGTTGACTTCAGGAACAGGCAGCTCTTTGTTCGAGAAACAAAGACAGCAAAAAGCAGGTATATTCCAATGAACAAGACTGTGTACACTGAACTGATGAAAATCTACGAGATGAGAAAGGATGACGGCTTAGTATACGTAAATCCGAAGACAGGCAAAGGCTTTGTCTGTGTACGGAAGGCGTTCCAGGGAGCGTGCAGACGTGCTGAGGTTAAAAACCTCATTCTCCCCGACTTGCGGCGGACGTTCGCCACAAGGCTCCTCGCCGGAGCAGATATCATCACAGTTCAACAGCTTCTCGGACACACATCAGTGAAGACAACGCAACTCTACACAATGACAAATCAAGAAGAGAAAAGAAACGCAGTCTCGCTTCTCGATGGCCCAAACCGGGCGAATTTGGCCCGTATTTGGCCCACGAGTGAAGATCAAGCTCTCCCCCACTTCGGACAAAACTATCCATTTAGCATGAACTGATATGGGGTACAAAGAAGAGAAAGGATTGGTAGCGGGGGCTGGATTTGAACCAGCGACCTCCGGGTTATGAGCCCGACGAGCTAC
>Ga0114922_10005299_pt1 | contig 11896 bp, 8 predicted proteins | sample AartaG_FD_100975 | JGI IMG/M metagenome (GOLD analysis project Ga0114922, IMG submission 100975) | Deep subsurface microbial communities from Aarhus Bay to uncover new lineages of life (NeLLi) - Aarhus_00045 metaG | ecosystem: Environmental > Aquatic > Marine > Oceanic > Sediment | place: Aarhus...
CACCAGCTAACGGATATCATGCGGTTCACCCTAAGCATGTTCGAGCGCAAATATCAAAAAGCCCTCGCTGTTCTGGATTCTCTATCTTTTGAATCTTATGAAGCTCAACATTTTCTGTTTCACAAGCATTTGGCTTACGCTCAGGCCTACAAGGCGGCAAAGGATTTTTCTCGAATGAGATCACATGCCGATGAGGCGCGCACGTTTTTGCAAACGGCTCTTCAAGACCATGCAGGAGATCCGCGATTTCACGCTGCCCTCGGCCTCGCTTATGCTTATCTTGGCCGGAAACAGGATGCCGTTCGGGAAGGAAACCGAGCTGTCACTCTTTATCCTGTTTCGAAGGATGCAGCCATGGGGCCTATCTATATTTTAAATTTAGCCAGGATATATGCCATCGTAGATGAATATGATAAGGCGATCGAGCATCTGGAGTATCTGTGTTCTGTCCCATCATATGAATTCTTGTGGCACATCGTTTCTGTCCCTTGCTTGAAACTCGACCCGACATGGGACCCGATGCGCGGACACCCCAGGTTTCAACGAATACTTGCAGGGAATGCGGATGACACCCGCATTCATTAAGTAGGGTGTCTCTAATCAGGTATCCCGTCACCTAATTAAAATCAGGCATTGTAGGCCAAATGCCTTTTATCGTATAATTCGGTACCTGTCCCCAAATTAAAAATGAAGTGTCCCAATTGCAGCGCCGACAATCCTGAATCCTTCCGCTTTTGCAAAGATTGTGGAACTCCCCTCCGTTTAAAAATCAAAGAGGATCCTTTCCTAGCCTCTAAAACCCTAAAGCTTGGGATGGATAAATTGCCAAAAGGCACCCTGTTTGCCGGAAGATACCAGGTCATCGAGGAATTGGGCGTTGGCGGGATGGGAAGGGTTTATAAAGTCCATGACACAGAGTTGGATACCCAGGTTGTGCTGAAGGTTTTGTTGCCCGAAGTTGCTGCAGAGCCTGAAACTATACCCCGGTTCAGGAATGAGCTCAAGCTGTCACGAGATATTTCCCACAAGAATGTCTGCCGTATGTTCGACCTGAACATATCCAGCGGATCCTACTACATCACCATGGAATACGTGGACGGAGAAAGCCTGAAGACCATTATTCAGATGACGAAAAAGTTGAGCGTGGCAACGGCTATTAGCAAAACCAAACAAATATGTGAGGGACTTGGCGAGGCCCATCGTCATGGAGTCGTTCACCGGGATCTTAAGCCTGGCAACATCATGATCGACAGAGTTGGCCATGCCAAAATCCTGGATTTTGGGCTTGCCCGGTCTATCGAGAGCAAGGGGATCACCGCCACCGGGACCATCATCGGCACTCCCGAGTACATGTCTCCAGAACAGGTGCTTGAAAAAACGGTCGACCGGAGATCGGACATCTATTCCCTGGGGATTCTCCTTTATGAAATGTTGACAGGACAGTTGCCGTTCGAGGGCGATTCTCCTGTCCGTGTGGCTTTGAAACATGTCAAGGAAAAACCCATCGAGCCGAACGAGATCAATCTGAAAATTCCCCAAGTTGTCAGTCACGTGATTCTCAAATGTCTTGAGAAAGAAAAGGAGGACAGATATCAATCGACTGAGGAGTTGTATGCGGAGCTGAGCCGGATCGAGAAGACCTTGACGAAAACGGAAAAAGACGAATTCCCAAAGAAGGTGAAATCGGGAAGAGATGGTTTTTTCGGGATCAGGAAGAAGTGGGCTGTTTTGGGCAGCTTCGCCATTTTAGCCGGCATTCTTGTGGCGGCGGCGATCGGCTTTTTTGGGAAAGGCGGAGGGAAAGTTTTTGATTCGATCGCTGTACTCCCTTTCAAGATCGAGAATATCCAACCAGGACAGGAGTCCGAAACAGAGTATTTGGCAGATGGGATAACCGAGGCCATCATCACCAATCTGGTCAAACTTTCCGGATTGAAAAAAGTCATCGCCCGAAGTTCTGTGTTTCAATACAAAGGCATGGACATCGATCCCCAAGCGGTTGGTAGAGAACTCGGCGTGGATGCACTGCTGGCAAGCCGGTTGAGCCAGTATGGGGAACAGCTTTCGATAAATGTGGAACTAGTCGATACTGCCGATAACAGCCGCATTTGGGGCGATAGTTATCAGATAGAAAGGAATCAAATTTTCGAGGTTCAGGATAACATAACCAATTCCATTGCGGAAGGTCTCCGATTAGAACTGACCGGAGAAGTACGGGAGCGACTGACCAAACACTATACGGAAAGTTCGGAAGCCTTCAAAGCGTTTGCCAGAGGGCAATATTTCTGGAACAAAAGGACAGAGACAGACCTTTTGAGAGCCATCGCATATTTCGAAGAGGCCCTCCGGATCGATCCTGACTATGCCCTGGCCCATACAGGGCTTTCTCTTTCCTATCTGCTGCTGCCTGAATATGGCACATATCTTCCGCATGTGGGATATCAAAAAGCCAAAGAAGCCGTAACGAAAGCTCTGGAGATCGATAATGATTTGGCCGAAGCGCTCACTTCCCTTGCCCAGATCAAAAGACGGTATGATTGGGATTGGGCTGCGGCCGAAAGGCAGTACAAACGGGCCATCGAACTCGATCCCAACTATGCCATGGCTTATCACTGGTATGGATATGACATGATGTGCATGGGCCGGTATGATGAAGCCATCCAGATGATCGAACGCGCCCATGAGCTCGATCCCCTCTCTATGGTGATCAACAGGAATTTGGGCCAGGTCTATTACCGGTCCGGACAGCACGAAAGAGGGAAGGAGATCCTGCAGGGGATATACGCAAAAAACCCGAACTTCAGTTACCTCCATTACCATCTCGGAAACATCGAGTTCCAGCAAGGCCGGTATGTGGAAGCCTTGGCATTGTTTCAGAGAGAGAAAGAGAACTCGAGAGGTTGGGCTCTCCATATCCAGCCCTGGATAGGGATGGCATACGCAAAGCTGGGCCAGACGGATCAGGCAAGAACGATATTGGCTGATTTGGTAGATCAATCTCAGCAGCGCCATGTCCCTCCCACTCCCGTAGCAGCCCTTTATTTTATCCTGGGCGAGAATGATTTGGGATTCCAATGGCTGGAGAAAGCCTACGAGAAGTATGACAGTTGGATTCGACTTCTCAAGACCGACACGGTATTCGATCCTGTGAGGGAAGATCCCAGGTTTTTGGAGATCCTTAAGAAGGTTGGTCTGGAAAGATAATCCCGTAAAATTTTTTTACATCCATTTCAAGATTCATTTGCTCTCTAGCCTTAACCTACTTGGCATGAAAATTGCTATTTATTATCACAGGAGTCAGAACAATTTGGTAAATTCAACGTATATATATATAGAGAGAGAGGAAACTTAGAGGACGCGTTGAAAGTTTAAAGAAGTAAGAAAACAAATGAAGAGCACATGTATGTCCTGCCAATTCGAAAACCCGCCGGATACCCGTTTTTGCGGAAACTGTGGAGAACCGCTGCATTTCAAGGTGGCGGATGATGCCCTGCTCGCCAAAACTTTGGCCTTGGACACGCCCATGGTAAATCTGGAGAGAGGGACGGTTTTTGCTGCCAGGTACGAAGTCATCGAAGAACTTGGCAGGGGAGGCATGGGCAGTGTCTACAGAGTGATGGATAAAAAGATCAACGAAGAGGTGGCGCTCAAGCTGATAAGGCCCGAGATCGTCGATAAAAAAACTATCGATCGATTTGGGGATGAGCTGAAGTATGCCCGCAAGATCGCCCACAGAAATGTGTGCAAGATGTATGATCTGGACGAAGAAGATGGGACCCATTACATCACTATGGAGTATATCCCTGGGGAAGACCTGAAAAGCATGATCAAAATGACCCGGCAGCTCGGGGTTCGGACCTCGGTCACCATTGCCAAGCAAATATGCGAGGGTTTGGCTGAGGCTCATCGCCATGGGATCGTGCACAGGGATTTGAAGCCTGGAAATATCATCATCGACAAGGATGGCAATGCCAGAATATTGGATTTTGGGATTGCCCGCTCCTTGAAAACGGGCCGAAAAACAGGCCATGGTGTTTTGGTTGGGACGCCTGAGTATATGTCTCCGGAACAGGCCGAAGCCAAAGAGGCCGATCAGCAATCGGATATATACTCGTTGGGCGTTATCATATTCGAGATGTTGACGGGTAGAGTGCCGTTCGAAGGGGAGGGCGCTCTTGGTATTGCGGTCAAGCACAAACTCGAAAAACCGCCCAATCCAAGGAAGTTCAACCACGCGATCTCTGAAGATCTCAATCGCCTGGTTTTGAAATGTTTGGAAAAAGACCGGATAAACCGGTATCAGAACATCCAGGAACTCAGTCGCGATCTGTCCAAAATCGAACAGGAACTGCCCACTACCGAACGGAAAATCCGGAGAAAAAGACCCATCACATCCAGAGAGATCACGGTCAAATTCAATGTCAAAAAACTTTTGCTTCCGGCGATCATTTTCCTGGCGACTATCGTAGTCGGTGTGATCGGCTGGAAGTTCTTTTTGGAAAGATCGGTTTTTGCGTCTCCCGCAGATATGGTTTCGGTGGCGGTAATCAGCTTCGAGAACCAGACGGGAGATAGTTCCTATGATTATCTGCAGGACGTTATTCCCAACCTTTTGATAACGAGCCTGGAGCAGTCAAAATCGTTTCGCATTACATCTTGGGAGAGGATGCGCGATCTGCAGGAGCAGTTGGGCCGAAAGGATGCCGAGGTCATCGACAGAGATCTGGGATTCGAGTTATGTCGGCTGGACGGCATTCAGGCAATCGTCCTGGGAAGTTTCACAAAAGCGGAGAATATGTTCGTCACCAATGTCAATGTTTTGGATGTCGAGACCAAAAGCCTGTTGACGAGTGTGAGCTCCAGGGGAGAAGGAGTGGACAGCATCCTGAAAAAACAGATCGACGAAGTGAGCCGGAAGATCGGGCATGGGTCTGGGATCAGTGCATTCATAGAGAGACTTGGGACCCAGCCGATCAGCGATGTGACCACGGATTCCATGGAGGCGTACAACTACTTCCTCAGGGGAAGGGAAGATTTTGAAAAGTATTACTACAACGATGCACGGAAATTTCTCGAGAGGGCAGTAGAGCTCGATCCTGAGTTTGCTCTGGCCCACTATTACCTGGCAAGATCATATGCTTATCTGGGTAACACAACCGAGATGGAAGTGGCTTCGGAGAACTTTAAAAAATATGGGAAGAAACTCAAAGGTAGAGAAGGGCTCTTTATCGAAGCGCTCCTTATCCGAAAGAAAGATCCTGAAAAATATCACAAAATCCTTGAGGACTTAGCAGAAAAATACCCTAAGTGGAAAAGGGTTCATTATGAGCTGGCACAAAATCACTATCTAGCGGGTGAGTATGATGAGGTGATTGCGCATTTGAATAAGGCGCTGGAACTGGACCCCAATTACGGGTATGCCCTCAATTTATTGGCCTATTCTCACAGCCACAAGAAAGAATATGATCAGGCACTGGAATATTTCAGGCGGTATGCGTCTGTTTCTCCTGGGGATGCCAATCCATTCGATTCGATGGGGGAGACCTATTTCCGGATGGGAAAATTGGATGAGGCTATACAGAAGTTCAAGGAAGCTCTGGAGGTCAAACCTGATTTTGGCTCCGATTGGAGAATCTCGTATATCTACGCCGTAAAGAAGGATTATGATGAGGCGATGAGATGGCAGGACCAATTCATCGACATGGCGGCAACAGACTCGCTCAGAGCACAAGGACACCTGTGGAAGGGATATTATTACTACTTGCAGGGGAAACTTGAGCGGTCACTGGAAGAAGTGGACCGAGCAGAAGAACTGGCCAGGGAAGCTGAAAACTGGAGAATGGTGGATGTGGCCTTTCGGTCAAGAATTTGGTCATGTTACGATTGGGGAGATATCGATCGTTTTCATGAATATGCAGATGCCAGGCTTGATTATCGAACCGGAAACGATAACTGGACTCCAGAGGAAAATACCCTGATTCATACATTTTATATGGGCATGTTGGATGTGCAGAGGGGGCAGATGGAGGCGGCGAAAGAGAAATTATCGGAAATAAAGTCTGCGTTGTCCCAGATGGATGAGGACAAAAGAAAGGCGATTGAGGTAACCGATCATGTTCTGTCACGCAGCATATTTCTTGCTGAGGGTTTGGCAGAGGAGGCCATTGCCGCCCATGAAAAAGTACATCAGCGCACGTTGGATTTTATGGATTTTTATTCCTTCATATATACGAATCTTCCCTACAGGATCGATTTTCGGGCTCAGGTTTTTCTTGCAAAAGATAATTTGGATGAGGCCATCGCAGAATATGAAAAGTTGACTACGACCGATCCTGCTGAGGTTGCCTTCCGTCCGTTGGTCCATCCCTTCGGCCATCTTAGGTTGGCCAAGCTGTATGAGCAGAAGGGCCTCACCGATAAGGCCATCGAGCAGTATGAATTGGCCCTTTCCTACTGGCAGGATGCCGATCCTGGCCTGGCCCCCGTCATCGACGCCCGCCAATCCCTCTCCCGCCTCCAACAATAATTAGGTGACGGGATACTTGATTACTTAATTCAATAATTCGCGAACAGGTAAAGAATTATTGGTATCCAATTATGCAATGTATCTGTATAATTAAGTAATCAAGTATCCCGTCACCTAATTATAATGAAAAGAAATCGCGTGCGTTTGATCCACTGGAAGCCAGCTGAAGCATTGGATAAAGTGGATATTCTTCAATCTGCTGGGTATGAAGTGTCTCATGAGACGCTTAGCCCTGGCGCGTTCAAAGAGATGAGGGAGAATCCTCCCGATGCTGTTGTTATCGATTTGTTGCGCATTCCGTCTCAAGGGAGGGATGTTGGGCTGGGCATCCGAAAATTCAAATCCACGCGCCATGTGCCTCTGGTCTTTGTCGAAGGTGATCCTGACAAGGTGAAACGAATCCAAAAACTTTTGCCCGATGCGGTTTATACGACCTGGGACCGAATCTTGGAAGAGATCAAGCTGGCCATCACCCATCCGCCTATAGCTCCGGTTGTTCCAGCATCGACCATGGCGGGATACGCGGACGCCCCTTTACCCAAAAAACTTGGAATCAAAGCCAACGCTGTGGTTTATCTCATCGATGCTCCTGAGGGTTTTGAAACATCGATACCAAATTTGCCCGAAGGTATATCATTCGAGAGAGAGATTCCAGAGCATCACGATCTTGCGATCTGGTTCGTCAAATCCCAGGAAGCCTTGGATAAGCACATAAAAAAAGTGAAAGCGAAGGTAGGGAAGGGGGGACTCTGGATCGCCTGGCCAAAAAAAACCTCGGGTGTCGCATCCGATCTTTCCCAAACAGCGGTGCGAAAAAAGGGCCTTTCTACTGGATTGGTTGACTATAAAGTTTGTTCGATCGATAAAACTTGGTCCGGATTGAAGTTTGCCCTCCGGAGAAGACGAGATGCCGAACTGGAATAAAATTCGTGAAGATTTCCCCATCACCAAAGATACCGTCTATTTCCAGAGTGCTGCCATGTCTCCCATCCCCACGCCTGTGTTCAACTCCATCGTAGAGAACTACCGAAAAATCCACCAACAAGGTGACATCCATTGGGATGAAGATTTGGATAAGTATCGGAAGCTTTGCGGAGATATCGCATCTTTGATAAACACCGAACAAAACAATATCTGTTTTGTGCAAAACACCTCTACAGCCATGTCTCTCCTGGCTCTCTCGATTAAAAATAAAATCGAAACACCGTATAACGTGGTCTCGACAGAAGACGAATTTCCAGCCTCGACTATCGGGTTCGAACACCAGGGGATCTCGATGCGGTATGTGCAGCCCATTGGATCCCGCTACTCCATCGATGCGATTTTCGAGAAAACCGATGATCAGACCGTTGCGGTGTTGACATCCTATATACAGTACTCCACCGGCTTTCGCCAGGACCTTCAAGCTCTTGGCAAAGCCCTCCATGACAAAGGCCTTTTATTCATCGTGAATGCAACCCAGGCTTTTCCCCTTTATCCTCTCGATATCGAATCCATGCACATCGACGCCCTCACCTGCTCCCTCCACAAATGGGGACTGACCGGTCACATCGGCTCTCTATTCTTCACATCACTCGATTTCCGGAAAAGGTTTCCTGTGCCATGGATCGGTTGGCTATCTGTGGATGCAGGTGAGGATGTTATCCACACGGCCAAAAACGCCCCCTTCCGCATCCATGATTCAGCCCGCCGCTATGAATTCGGAACCCAAAACCTGCAGACTATTCTTGCCTTTCAGGAAGCCCTGGATTATCTCAAAACCATAGGTTTTGAAAACATCCGGAAGCGCATCCTCGACCTGACAGACCATCTTATTCTCGGGCTGAAAAAACTTGGAGTGAAAATCGTCTCCCCGACAGATAAACCGGAAGAGCGATCGCCCATCGTCTCCTTCAGCCTCGGGGACAAAAATGAAGACTGTGTCAAAAAACTTTCAGAGGAATCTATCATGGTTTCCCTCAGGGCGGGATATATCCGTGTGGCCGTCAACATCTTCAACAACTTCGAAGACACCGACAAGCTGCTATCGATTCTCCGTTCAATGACGTTTGATTAATCCTCACCTTCACAGTTATAAATGCACTTCGTCACATTAATGCGATTTATTTTTGTTTGACATTCATGGTTTTTTTTATAATCATTTAGGAATAAAAAAATTTGGGGATATTCCGATAGTAATATTCACTATCGCTTTTGGATTTATTAAATTAAAGGAGGGACAAAATGAAACTTCAAAAAAACTTACTTATTATCCCGATTTTATTTGCTCTGGTCTGGGGAATACTCGGATTATTCTTTCCAGATACGGTTTTTAAACTCTTGGGCTTGCCTAAAGAAAACATTAATATCACTTTGAAATCAACTCAAATGATATTGGGCATAAGCCAAATTAGTCTTGGAATCATCGCCATCTGGATGCGCACGCTAAAAGATAAGGCTGCTATGAGCGGGGCTATGACTGTGGTTTCGGTGGCTTTCTTGCTTTTTGGCTTAGAAGCGGTCTTGGTGAATTTCTTGGTCGAAGGCTACACCATGAACATGATCCTTTTTGTCCAAGGGATTGTTTTTATCGTTTTAGGGATTCTTTTCTACGCAGTCAGAAAACCGAAATAACCAGGATTCGAACCAGTCTCTTTCCGGCATCCGCCACTTCTGTATTAGTGCGGGATTTTATTTTCGATTAGGCAAGTATTTTTTTGGGAATTTCGCTACCACGGTATATTTAGGATCGACAACATTTCCGATACGTGACCTACCAACCTGAGAGACTAACTGCAATGCATCCCAGCGATCATAGCCATAGTCTTCCACTAGCCAATTTATCAACTCAACATGAGCACATCTGAACGCATCGATGACGGGTCTGGTGCTGCTGGCGACCATGATATAATCATCATCCTCAAATCTAGGCCAATTTATGGTCTTTCCTTTGATAACATCAACCTTGACCGTCACATCCATAGAACATTCTAAGCCAGTCCCACAGATTTCCCCATCCCCTTGGGCAGCATGTCCATCTCCCAGCATAAAGAGCGCGCCCTCGACAAAAACAGGAAAATACAAGGTTGTTCCTTCTTTTGTCTCAACACAGTCCATATTGCCGCCATGTTCAGCTGGAGTCAGAGAAATAACGGCCTCCCCAAAGTTGGGTGCGACTCCGACCGTACCTAAGAATGATCGAAGGGGGATCTCAACTTTTTCTATCTCGCTTTCAGGAAAATCAAGTATGCCCATATTCCGATCAAAATCCAACTTCCATATGTATGTCTTCTCAGGTAGAGGATCTGTCAGCATGGCCGTGTAAGTTTCCCCTGTCAGAACGCCGAAATGGGGAAGATGCGCTGAAACCGCGTAATCTCTGTTGGGCCGGACCTTTAATAGATGAATCACAAGGGTATCTCCCGGCTCAGCACCTTCCACAAAAAAAGGTCCTGTCTGGTGGTTCACCTTTGGCAGATGAACGATCTCGCTAGCCTTTTGCTTGTTGCTCGAGATGGCGTTACCAAAGGCATCCAAAGTGCTTGTCTCGAGAATATCTCCAGGTTTAAGTATTAAGGCAGGTTCGTGCTTCGCGTCGTATGTGAAGTAATATTTTGTGGGTTTGAAGTGGTGGGTTTTCTGGGCAAACAACGTGCCCGTGCTGCAAATGAGTATTGCAAGACAAGCAACAATGGAATACCGCTTCATAGTTAAGTTTGGTGGTTTCATTGTATCCTCCAGTCCTCTCTATTGCCGGTTTCATTTCATGGATACGGTAATACAAACAGGCAGATCATGTCAAAACTTCCCCAATACAGACAGACTGTTACGTTGTTCCTGTTTATTTAAATTTTGGAGCTACAACACATTAAGTTCCCTGTTCAAAATAAAGAATGTTTTGTTTCGATATAAGTTGGTGCGTGACGTTTCCAAGGAAATTTTGTAAAATCAGGCCTTGTTAAAAAAAGGAAAAAAGCATGGATCTGCGCGAAGGAACTCAGGAAATCGGAAAAAGAATTGAATCTCTGGATGCTCTTCGGGGATTCGATATGTTCTGGATCATTGGAGGGGCGTGGATATTCGGGAACCTTCACACGATTTTCGACAGCCCTGCTACGGAATTAATCCAGCGTCAACTTCAGCATGTGCCATGGGAAGGATTCCGTTTCTGGGACCTTATCATGCCGCTTTTCCTTTTTATCGTAGGGGTGGCCATGCCCTTTTCCTTTGCCAAGCGTTTGGCAAGAGGGGACAGCCGCAAAAAACTTTACATGCACATCATCCTCCGGTTTTTCATATTATTTGTGCTTGGCATGATCGCGCAGGGCCATCTCCTGAGCTATGACCTTTCGAAAATAGCCATCTATTGCAACACCCTCCAAGCCATCGCTGCCGGTTATTGAATCGGTTCGAGCCTCCTGTTGAACCTCAACATCAAATGGCAGATCGGACTGACTTCGGGGCTACTGTTGTTGTTTTGGGCCCTTATGGCTTGGATGCCGGTTCCAGGCTATGGGACTGGGCAATTGACCCCTGAGGGAAACCTGGCCGTATATCTGGATAAACTGCTGCTTGGATCCTACCAGGATGGAACGACCTACACATGGCTCCTGAGCAGTCTGACTTTTGGCTGTACTGTGATGCTTGGGATTTTTGGCGGCCTGTTACTCCGGTCCAAAAAAACACAAAAACAAAAAGTCACATGGCTATTAGGAGTCGGAACCCTGTGCATCGGGCTAGGACTGATCTGGAGCATCTGGTTTCCTATCATCAAACACCTGTGGACCAGCTCATTCGTGCTGTTTTCAGGGGGAATATGTTTTCTACTCCTCGGCTTGTTTTATCTCGTCATCGATGTCTGGGGCTTCCGCAAATGGGCTTATCTGTTCAAAGTTATCGGGATGAATGCGATCTTCGTCTACATGATCACGCGCTTGTTCGATTTCCGCCATATCGGCGATATTTTTGTCGGGGGATTGGCGGAACGGCTCGGTTCCTGGAACGGCCTTATTCAAGGGATGGCAGGATTTTTGGTCATCTGGCTGATTCTCTACTGGATGTATAAGAAACAAACCTTCATAAAAATCTGAATTTCCCATTAGGCATACCCTCCGCTTTAGTTCAGATTTTTAACGCCATTCCCTCATCGCCCTTCTCGGCGGCTGCGGAACTCCGCATGTTCACTCCTAATCTCTGCAACTTTATCCTCTGTTTATCCGGCTCTCTCACCCTTTAGAGCAGCCGTGCTCAATACATCCTCGCCTCCCGACTTTGTCGGATTCCCTCGAAGATCGAATCGGAAAGGCTAAATCTTCAATGTCGCTGCGGGCACACCTAATAGCAAAAAAATTGGGCAATAGAGCCATATATAAAAAAGAGTTCCAAGCTTTA
>Ga0114922_10005300_pt1 | contig 11895 bp, 11 predicted proteins | sample AartaG_FD_100975 | JGI IMG/M metagenome (GOLD analysis project Ga0114922, IMG submission 100975) | Deep subsurface microbial communities from Aarhus Bay to uncover new lineages of life (NeLLi) - Aarhus_00045 metaG | ecosystem: Environmental > Aquatic > Marine > Oceanic > Sediment | place...
AACGTAAGTCATCCTTGACTCATTCCGGCCACTTGGAAGTATAATGAAAAGCCAGCGTCGCTTCGCTCCGAAAGGTGGCCGGATTGAATCGGAATCGGTGGCCGAATTGGCCGGAATAAGCAATAAAGAGGGAAAGGCAGGTTTATTCAGAAAAAAACCTATTGCCCGAAACCATCCAAGAAGCTTAACCCATGTCGTTGCCGCCATGAGTCCAAGACTCGATCTGGGGTGCGGTGGTGTCCGCTTCCCCGGGAGGACTTTCACCTCCAATCACTGAGCGCCTCGTGGCGCACTAAAACTATGCGCCGATCCGTGCGTAAATTATCACGCCTCTTAACATCCAACCTTTTCGGTGGCAACCCAACAAAAATCATATTTCAGCGAAAAACCAACGCTTAATTTCATCTCCTTACAGAAAAAATCACCTACTATTCTCTCATCTGCCAGACAATCTATATTTTCCGATTAAATGTAAAGATATAGTCTCTGTAATATTTTGAATTGTTACTTTAGCCATATCAAAAAACGATTTTGCGAGCATAAATTCACCCCAAGATTCACCTTGAAAGGTTATTGACCTGATCCAAGCACATATGTAATATCAAAGAAAATGAATCTTTATTGATGAGGGAAAAAATCACCGATGACACATTGTGATCTAAATAAAGCTCAATAGATAATAACAGGATAAAAAATGAATAGACTAATTTGCCAAAATAAAATATTCACCCAGTATGATTATGCATCAGAGAATGAATTTGAAAAGTTAATTATCCAATACTCCAAAGAAATATTCGGGATAAATTCTGTCTACATCGATATCAAGAAAAAAATCGGTGTTGACAATATTCTCACTATTCCAGACGGTTATTTAATCGATTTCTCTTTTGGGTCAGATCCACGACTCTACATTATTGAAAACGAACTTGCTATACATGATCCATACAGACACATTGGTCAACAGCTTTTAAAATTTGCAATTTCTTACAAAGCAAGTGGGAGAAATATCAAGAAGTTCTTGCTCGGCAATATATTTAAAGATGAATCACAGATTAAAATTGTAAAAAAGGGTTTAAAAAAAGCTGAATACAGAAATATTGATGAAATGCTTGATGACTTAATATTCGAAAAACCCGTAGCAGCGATTGTTGTAATTGATGAAATAACACCAGAACTGGAAAAAGTCTTAACTCAACTAACACTGAATACTGATATTATCGAATTCCAAACCTATGAATGCGGAAACGAAAAAATTCATAAATTCAATCCCTTCCAGCAGGAAATTCGAAGTTTAGTGGAATTGAAAGATAAAAAAGTAACAGCGGAGGAATTAGATACAATTGTTGTGCCGGCAAACGAAGATGGATTTAATGAGGTTTTTCTTGGGGAAAATTGCTGGTACCAGATCAGGATATCGAGTTCTATGCTAGAAAGGGTAAAGTATATTGCTGGATATCAGACAGCGCCAGTTTCAGCTATAACATATTATGCAGAAGTGAAAAAGATCGAAAAGTACAAAGATACAAATAAATTTATTGTTTATTTTAAAGATAAAGCAAAACGGATTGGGCCCATTAAGCTTCCTAAAAAAACAAAAGGACTGGTTCCATATGGACCAAGATATACAAGTTTTAAAAGGCTAATAAAAGCCAAAACACTTAGCGATGTTTTCTAGATTCCCGAGTCAACACAAAATGTAGCCGGGGGATAAAATGAATTTACTCATTCCTTATGTTTATATATACAATCATCCTGATCCTCTTTTCGAAGAATATGCTTATGGGGATGCTGGACCGAGAGGAAGAAAACTAAAAAAACTGAAAAAAGGTGACTATGTATTTTTTCACACAAGTACAAGAAATAGAAAATATATTACGGCTTATTATGTCGTGGATCGCGTTATAGACACTCCAGAAGCTGTTAAAGATAGAAATATCATGAACAAATTTAATCATCCTCATCTTAAAGAATATTTAGATCCTAAAGAAGTAAAACTTGAGAATGACTGTGTGCTCTTCGGCGATCCCATTCTGTCCAGAATATTAGATAAACCATTGTTGTTTGATAAATCATTAGCTGAAAAACTGACTCTTAACATCAATTTTTCTGAAAACAGAACTGAGACTCAGACGATTGGGTCCGCAACAAGATCATAGAGAACCATAACTGATAAAGATGTAAAAGTTCTTTTTAAGGAAATCAAAAAAGCCGAAAAAAGCGGAGAGGACCTTGGGACAATTCTTTCCACAGATGAAGTGGCAGAGATACTTGAAAATAACCTAGAAGATTTTATTCAAAAAAATCCCAGCATTTTGGGAAAAGACCTTATTTTTAAAACTAGACAGACAGCTACAAAAGTAGGGAGAATCGATTTGCTTTATGAAGATAAAGCAGCACATCCAATAATCGTTGAACTTAAGTTAAACAAGATTGGTTGGCAGGCGATTCGTCAACTAAGAGGATACATGAAATGGGCAAGTGACCAGACGGGGAAGAAAGCCAGAGGCATTATCGTATGCAAAGGCGTAATGCCTGCGTTTGAAAAAGATTTCAAGAAGCTAAAAGATATAAAAATATTGTGTTATGGCTGGCAATTGAAGATTTTTTCTTGGAAGAGAGCTGATTAGAATTTTTAAATTAAGCTCTGGATATTAGCGCAGTCTTAATAACGAATAGCGATGCTAAATGGCCGAATGTAAGCTTGTTCACGATCAGGAAATTTCTGTGACCAAGAACGACGTGATCGAAATGATTAAAGAGTCAGTAAAATGAGAAAAAGCTTCACCATCATTCTTGATCGAAAATAAAACAAGGAGAAAAATTATGTCTATTTTTATCGATGTCGAAAGAGGACGAAAGGTCGCAAGGCATCTCTATGATTCTTTTACCAGCACGGGCATTCATGGAAGAACGGACATGCCCGAAGACCTGGTTCCAAGAGGCATAGAAAGGGGGTCTCTCGAACATTTGCTATTTATTACTCTTACTGTCTCGATAGATTACCAGAGAGATGCTCCGCAACTATGGTCAAGTTCAAGAAAAACTTACGGGGACGAACAGACTAAATATTTATATTTCCCTAAATTATTGAATGAAATCTCTTCAAAAAAAATAATCGATGACATGCAAAAGTATATGCTCTCGAAGAAACCCATAAAAGATGCAAACATCTGGAGGACAGTAGCTCTAACTTTTTATAAAAAATGGGGAGGTAATCCTAAGAATTTTCTAGAAGACTGCAAGTGGGATTCTTTAACTATTCTTAATCGCCTTAGAGAAGACGTCCACATTTATAATGAAAGAAAAGTGCCGGATTATCCGTATCTGAGAGGCCCAAAAATTGGACCATTATGGATAAGGATGCTTCGGGACAATGTCGGCATAGAAACAATTAGAAATCTTGAAAGAGTCCCCATTCCAGTGGACATTCATGTGGTACGAGCGACCCTAACGACAGGGGTCGTTCGAGGAAAATTCGAAGGAAAATTGGAGGAGATTTTTGGAAAAATAAGAAAGGCTTGGTTCGAGAGTGTATCTTCTTTGAATGTCAAAAATCGGGCTATGATCGCATTAGATATCGATGAACCACTTTGGCACTTGTCTAAATATGGCTGCTCGAAAAGAGATAAGCAAACAGGATTTTGCCCTGTAAAAAAAAATTGTGAGGCCCGCGATTTTTGCGTAAGTGGGTTTATTAAATTAAAGAAAAATTTTGTGGAGTTAGACACTTGAGAACTCTGTGTATCGTGCCTTGCGGCAATAGAAAAATTTGGGATGAATATCCAGATGCTGGCCCAAGGAAGGCTAGAAATACATACACAGGACCGTTTGCATCGAAATGTAGACAGTATGCGGAAGTATTTTATCCTTCTTCTTGGTGTATTCTTTCAGCGAAATACGGTTTCCTATTTCCTGATGCTATAGTTCCTGGCCCTTACAATGTCAGTTTCAATGACAAAAGCACAAATCCAATTACTTTAGAAGAGCTAGTCTCGCAGAAGCACGAGAAAGGACTCTATGTTTATGAAAATATTATTGTGTTGGGAGGGAAAAATTACCGAGAGATAATAAAAGATGCATTTCCAGAAAGAGATATTCACTGTCCTTTAAAAGGATATAAAAACATCATGCAGATGATGAGAGCCTTGAATTCTTCTATTAAATCAGGGGAATTGATCTAGGAGATTCATACTGGAGCTGAACTTGAAGGATTTTTCTAAGGAATTGAAGGACTTCATCAATAGTTCAAAATGGATCTTTGCGAAAACTTATGCTGCAACTTGGCCGCATCATTATATTGTGAGAGAAAGAGTGGACGAGGATCTTTTTATTCAGATGGTTAAACATATCCGCCGCTTTGGGTATGAAGGACGGTTCTATAAAATGAAACTCATCTACTTTGAAGAAGATGGATATGTCTATTGGACTATGGGTGCGCCCATCGAAGAAACAAGCATTATTAATAGATGCACAAAAGAAAATACCTATGAATATCGATTAAAGATGGGAACTCTCCCAAAATAGTATTTAGTTAATTGATAGCTATCTGGTTTCTGTTTGAAATAAGAATTTAGATGTTCGGATCCAAAGATATAGATGAATTTCACCCCTTGATTCATCTGTAAGGGCGATTGACCGGTTTTCATAAGGGATGAAATAATAAATTTTACGAGGGACTAATCCGTTAGCATGTTAGTATTCGTTTTTGGGAGCAATGATGGGCCTATTTCCTAAAACATACGATATAAAAAGCGTTCTGATGATGAGGAGAGGCACATATGCTTAACGGCGGGAGCGATTGCTGCGGAATCTGTCCTTATGGTTAGGCGCAGACTTTTTTCTCAGTGGAGGACCTATGAAGATGGCCTTAAAATCAAGTTTGTTTTCGATCGAAGAATTGATTGAAACGATAAAATCTACCGATTCATGGAAACTCAGTATTGCTCAGCGACCCTTTGAATGGGAGAAACTTAGAATCACAAATTTAGTCGACTCTATTTTACGAGGATTCCCAATCGGGAGCATTTTGTTAGCTGGAAGCAAAGATTCATATTACAGATTTGAATCAGAAAAAGGGCTGCGTAAAAAAGTTAAAAATATCGAAAAAGCTGAACACACACACTTGATAGATGGTCAACAGAGATGTGCGGCTATATTAACGACATTTAATGGAGAAGGTTTTCAAGTTTCAAAAAATGATCCTTTAGAATATTTATGGATAAATATCAGCAGGTTCAATTTTGAGTATAAAGAGTATGACGAGAAGAGAGGACAGAAATACTTCTTTCATTGGAGTCCTAACAAACAAATCAATGGACTCACACCTGAAAAAAGAAGAGTAGAGAAATTTCCTCCAAATTCTCCCATAAACGGATGGATCCTTTTCCATGAATTGATAGGATTCGTCAAAAAGAATGGGGACAAAAAAGAAATTTATAACTATACAAATTGTAATGATAGTGAGGAAGTCAATGAAGAAGCATTGGACAAGCTTTTCAAATCGATAGAACATTCTTTGCATACAAAAAAAATTCCAGTCCATCGCTTGAAGGACGATGAACTCGAGGATATATTTCAAGTTTTTATAAGGATTAACACTGGAGGCCTTCCATTGGGACCGGTTGATGTATTTTTTGCTGGCGTGAAGAAGTACTGGAGTGACGCAGAGGAACATTTGAAGTGTATCGTGAATAAGGATTCGATCTTTAAAAGACAAGATGCCATAAGCCTCCTTGCAAGGTGTGCAGCTAATTCTCTGGAGGACAAGCCATTCGATCCTGTACGGTTAAAACTTCAGTATCTCACATATAATGCCTCAAATGGTAATTATCCTCTTATAACTCAGATGCAGGAATTGACTCCAAAAGAAAAGGTGAACGATTTCACCAGAGCAGTTAAGTGGGTTAGTGGATTGATCCGAAATAAATTCTATTATGCTGCCAATATTCTCCATAGGTTCAATGTTATGAGCGTTGTGGCTTGGGCTTATCAGTTCCAACAGTCTCAAAAACTTCCAAAATTCGATGAAAAAGAATTGATTAAGCCCATTGTCGGATACTTATTCTGGACAAACGTTTTTGGTAGCAGGTATTACGGAAGGAATAGGTTCGACAGGGACTTATTCAGGGCTGCGTGGAAAGCAGGGAAGAACGGCGAAAAGTTTCCATATTACACAACTGACATACAAAATTCTTGCTTCAATTATCACTATGTCCGGCCTTCTATCCCCCAAAATCCGATTCCAAAAACATTGAACTTGATTGAACTGAAGGAAGGAAGTGATGAATACAAAGATTCAAAGAAAATATTGGAACTAACGAGAGGTCACAAAGAAATATTTTTGAGCCTTTACCAAAAAACCCAACACCGCTATATCGATTTGGACCATCTCGTTGCTTACAAATTTGCAAAGAATCGCTTCAAGGAAGGCAGGAAATTCATGTGGGATTACATAGAATGGACTGGCAAACTGGGGAATTTTGCTATAATAGATTCACGAGCAAATCGAGTTTTACAAGATAAGGGGCCCTCATTTAAATTTGTTAAGCAGGAAGACAAACGCATTCGAAATTATTCTGACATGAATTTCATAAAAACCGATCCATGCCTAACAAAAAGTGAGATCAATAAGTGTTTACAAATCGAAGATTTACTTAAGAACAAGAAAAAAGATGAAGCAGGTGCTGTTCTTCGCGATTTCGCAGCTGAAAGGACCTTACTTATATGGAAACGTGTATTAAGAGCTGTGGGCCGACCACCAAAGCCATTTTTTGACTAGAATTTATTATTAAAAGCAAGAATAATTAGGGTTAAACGGAATATGGGAAAATTTAGAGAAATCTATAGTCCGGGAAGAAATCAGGGAGGAGTTAAGATGAAAAAAGAAGGATATCACAGAGCATTAAAAGATGGGGAGCTATCTTATACATCAATAAATAAGCTTCTGAGATTAATTAAAAAGAGAGGCATGAGCCTCGAAAAAGTGGAGAAAGGTACACTTAGAAAACTAAAAGTCTCAGGATATCTTAGAAAGCTCGAGCTCTACAAATGTAGAGGCAGCAGAAGCTGGGAAGGCCTAGTAGTCGGATTTCCTGGTACCATACACGATCTAACTCCAGAATATATTGGTACCCCTTATCTAAGGAAGATCCTCTACCCTATGCTCTACATGCATATGCAGTTAAATAAAGAAGAAAATTTCCCATGTCTTTATATATTGGGAAGCCGGTTCAATGATGTATTTCTTAGAAAATTCAGATTTCTCAATCTGTTAATACCTCATGTCATCGTTCTATCTGAAGATTTGAGGAACAATGCAGAAAAAAAAGAAAAGGACGTGCAAACTGGGAAGGAGTCTTTTAAAAGAGAACAATATTATCAAAAAAAACTATGTGACATGATGAGCACAAAAGAAGGAATGAAGATTTATTCAGATAAAAATAAGCAGTTAAGTATAGGCTTCCTTTCTTACGAATTTCCCACAGTTCAGGGAACAAAAAATCTAGAAAGGCTTGATATCTTAGGATACGATTTAAATGATCACTCTCTTGTTGCTTTCGAAATAAAGGGCCCTGAAGCTAGTGAAATTGAGATGGATAATCTATTCTTCCAAGGAATGGAGCATAGAGATTGGCTGGAAGAAAACAAAATGGCCGTTAAGTTCGCTTTTGAAGGCCCAAAGGGACAAAAAATTCACACACGTAAAAGAGTTAAACTGATACTCGGATTTTTTGGAGATACAGCTGTAAAGCGCTTTGAAAAATTGAAAATGCAAGCTATGAAAAAAGATAGATATATGGAAATATATAATGTCAATATAAATGAATTAGTGACATAATAAGCCCATTGAACCTTAAGGATTCGCCGTAATTTAAGGGGGAAAAATGAACCATAAACTTCATAAAACAATCGGAAAAATTATAAAGGAATATTTTTCAGATGGATTTGAGGTAATATTGGATCGAGCATGCGGAGGAAAACAAAACATCCCCCTTTTTTCATCTAGAAGAAAGTCGAGAGAAACCGAAATTTGCGATGTCGATATTTTGATTTTGAAGAACGGTAAAGTAAAAGTCATTTTCGAAATCGAGGAGTCGCATTCGAATCCCACACAAATATGCGGAAAGTATCTTACATCTGCACTGTCTTCTTGCTATATTTCCCGGAATAATAAGACACATGGCATGGACAAATCAGTTTTATTTATTCAGATATTAGATTCCTCTGGGCTTAGGAAAGATAAAACAAAAAAAATTGAGAAATGGGATATTATCGAAAAAGCGATAGGATTTATTGTCCCTATAAAACAAAGTAACATCAAAAAATACAAAATCTTACATGGAGAAACCGACGATTTTGAAACCAAGAAGGAAGGAAGAACAGAGCTAATAAATCTTGTCAAAAGGTTTCTGTATAAACCTGAGAATTCATAACATCTATACAGGAAGTGTATAAATTGAAGGTAAAACTTACATGGGAAAAAGTTATAAAAGCTGAGGAATTCGATTCTAATATAGATTTCTTAAAGGAAAACGGGGGTTTATACTTATGGATATGGCCAGGGAAAAATCCTAGAGTAGGCTATGTCGGAGAAACATTTAACTTTTATGATCGTATGCTCAGACATTTCTACAATATAATCGGCGGCGAATATCTTTTATTCAATCCTCCACCTGAATTGGACTTTTTAGATTATTTGAAACAACATTACGTCGGGAAAACCATAGAAGAACTAAATGATGATGATTCTATATTCTCACCTATATTAAATACAAAAAGAGATCTTAGTTTTTCTAGAGTATTTCTCAACGAAAATGAAATAAAATTGAGGTTAGAAAACCTCAGAAAAAGGGAATTCGCCTTTGCGACAGCGGAATTCTCAATAAAAACAGATAACGAAGCACCGTTGCGGAAACAGATAGAAGGGGCATTGATAAATGAGTTATTCGATAAATACAAATTTCTTAGTGATTCTAGACTGAAGTTAAAAGAGGCTGGCAAATTCTGTCAATGTGTTCTTGGAGATATTAGCAAATGGCCAGAAACTGACCTCGAAATTATCCATGAAGGCATTGTTGAAAAAATTCCCAAAGAAGTTATTGAGATTAAGGAGTTTAAATTAAAGCTTTAGAGGGACATTGCGATTGGATAAAGAAGAACGAAGAGCCCTCCGCTGGCTGATCAAGTGGATACTATTTTGGGGATTGGTGGTGCTGATCTTTAGTGTTCCGGCATTTTTGTTTTTCTGAAAATTTTGAATAAGGGGCATTCTATTTCGAAATCGAAAAGATGCCTGGCAGCTTTTCGATAAGGAGGTCGTGATGAGAATAGTATCATGGAATTGTGCGGGGGCGTATCGAGTTAAGCTCTTACCATGAACATTTTAAGGTAGAATATGGAAAGCACAATCATCACACCTTTTATCAGCATAGAAAAAATGACTTTAAACACATGCTGGACTATTGCTTTGTATCGAAGTCTTTTATTGAAAAGATCACTAATTTTGAAATTGGGAAATATGATGATTGGATGGAATTTAGTGATCATTGTCCCTTAATCATCGATTTTGATTTTTCTTGAATTGAAGATTGGATATGATTTTCAAAGAGGTTACACGGTTCATGACCGGGATAAACTCGAAATCCTCTCAAATTCACCCCAGGATTCATCTCAAACGGTTATTGACCAACAACTTATAACTTAGTAGCATTATATAGAAACAAAAAAGAACAGGCTTAAGATGGGGGACAATTAAAAGTCAGAATGAAACACGTCAAGAAAATTCTCTGGCCCATCCAAAGACTCCTCAAAGAATATAAGATCATCAGGCTGATTGCCCTTATTTTCTTCATCTGGTTATTGGGTGCCTCAATCTTATGGGTTAGCGAAGGCACATCGAACCAGGATTTTAATTCCCTCCCCAAATCCCTCTGGAATATCACCATCTATCTATTCAGCGGCCTTGACAGCGGCGTCCCTGAAACTGCCTTCGGCAAGGTGGTCGTCGCTGTCATTCTGATCATCAGCTTGGGGATTGTCGGGCTTTTTACAGCAACCCTTGCTTCTTTAATCATCGAACACCGCATAGGAGGTAAAAGAAAAATGCCTAGCTATGAATTAAAAGATCATATAGTCGTTTGTAACTGGAACGATAAGGGCGAGCCTCTAATAAAAGAAGTACACGCCAAGATTGTGAAGGACAAAAGGCCTATCGTAATCATCAGTGAACAAGGAGAGTCCATCCAATTTCCCGAACACGAAGATGCTCCTGAATATGAAGACATCTATGTCATCAACGGTGATCCGGCCAATGAGATCATTCTGAAAAGAGCAAATGTCCAGTATGCCTACACTACGGTCATTCTGGCTGATCCGACTCAGGGAGAGCTGGCCGATGCAAAATCCATATTGATCGCCATGGGAATCAAGAGCGTTTGTGAAGAGCTCGGCGTTCCCAAAACTTATATCGCTGTCGAAGGGATTTCTCCCCAGAATATCGAACATTTGAGGCGGGCCGGTGCAGATGAGATCATCTCGGCAGGAGACTTCAGTTCCCTTCTCCTGGCTCAGACTTCGCTCGTTCACGGACTCAGTAAGGTATACCAGAATCTCCTCACAATCTCTGAGGAAACCAACGAAATCTATCTGATCCCGGTTCCCAACGAATACATCGGAAAGAGATTCTCTGATTTAGGAGCAAACATCTTTTCTTCAAGAGATTCTAAAAATCCCGTGATTCCCATCGGCGTAAAGTCGGGAAACCGCGTTATGCTCAATCCCAAATTATCTGTTTTCGATAACTTTCAAAAGGGTGATGAAGTGATTGTGATCGCTTTTGAGCTTCCGCATAAATTGGTTTAGGGAAAAATGGTGAGGACAAATTCAAATGTCTGTTGACTTTGATCTATTGGACCGCCTTACAGAAGCCCAGAAAGATGCCGTCCAGTACCATGAAGGCCCTCTTCTTATCATCGCCGGACCAGGATCGGGAAAAACCGAAGTGATAAGCCGCCGTGCCGCATATCTCATAATGAACGAATACACAAAACCAGAGAATCTGTTGGTTACCACTTTCACCGAAAAAGCCGCCCTGGAGCTTAAGGACAGAATACAGCAAAATCTTCCGGAGCAAAATGTCGAACTCATGCAGGTATCGACTATTCACTCCTTCTGCAACGCCCTTCTTACCGAGTTCAGGGACGCCAGCCCTTGCCCAAAAGGATTTCACATCCTGGATGAAGCTGCACAACTCCTCTTCGTCTATTCCCACCGGAAGGATCTTGGATTGGGAGACATCATTAAAGGGAGGGAGAGTGACTTTTTCTCTGAGGTACTCGGCACCTTCAACCTGGCTACTGAAGAACTGGTCAGGCCCGATAAGTTTGTTGAATACTGTGAGAAAAAACTCGAAGAGGCGGAAGAAGATGAAGAGGCCCTGTGGGAGGAGAGGGCAAGTATTGCCAGATCCTATGAGCAGTACCTCGAGATGCTTGTTGAGTCCAATGTGACCGACTTCAGCAATCTCCAGCGGTACACCCTGGAGATGATCAGCAAACACGAGGAAATTCTCCGGCAGATTCAGTACCGGTATACGGATGTTTTGATAGATGAGTACCAGGATACAAACGCGGTTCAGGAATTGATATTGGGGAAAATCGCCGCACCCCACATGTATCTGGCAGTTGTCGGGGACGATGACCAGAGCATCTACCGTTTTCGGGGGGCGACGGTCAAGAACATCCTGAATTTTAGTGAAAAATACGAGCCTGTGAAAATTGTGATGCTGGAGGACAATTTCCGATCTCTGGAACCGATCGTCAGCCACTGTTCGCGGTTGATAAAATGCAACGAAGCCAGATCTGACAAAAACCTGCGCTGTGTGAGAGATGATATAAA
>Ga0114922_10005301_pt1 | contig 11894 bp, 15 predicted proteins | sample AartaG_FD_100975 | JGI IMG/M metagenome (GOLD analysis project Ga0114922, IMG submission 100975) | Deep subsurface microbial communities from Aarhus Bay to uncover new lineages of life (NeLLi) - Aarhus_00045 metaG | ecosystem: Environmental > Aquatic > Marine > Oceanic > Sediment | place...
AAGCTGCGCGCTCAACTACTTGTCGATACTATCATACAGTACTGTGAAGACAAGGGTATTGAAGCTACGCATAAGAAACAACCCAGCCTTGTCCATGAATTTAACTTTTTCAAGGACGGCAAGCACTTTGGACGACGCAGCACAAACGAGCTCGATATCAATAAGGCCGGGCACCGTACTATGGCGGGCAGAATGCTAGAGAGTGTTCTTGGAGAAGATCTGTTCTCGTGGAGCGATCTGCCACTACAGCCAGAGCCTAGAGAGCGAGTAAGACGCGATGTAGTAGGCGCACCGCCAGAAACAGCGTATCGAGAGCGTATCGATACCGCCCCGCCAAGAACACAACAGAGACCCGATGACGTGCTGGACGATACATCATTGGCTGCTCCCGTCGCTACAGACTTTTCTGCCGACTGGACAATTCGACAGCTGCGAGCCTGGGCAAGCAAGAACGAGACGCCAGTGCCTACCACAATCACTCGCAAGGGCGATATTCTTCAATGGCTAGCGAATGAGCATCCTGACGGAAGCTGATGAGACATTACTAGTCGCGGCGCTTAGGGAGAATCAAGGATACGGTCTTGCTTCGCAATGGTATCTTTATGGGACCGATCCTCTCCCTAAGCAATGGGCTTTTCACCATGCGCCAGCCGCCAATGTCACATGGCTTGGAGGCATTGCGTGTGGCAAAACGCGTGGCGTAGCGGCGTCGTACATGATAGACTGCTTGAGTATCCCGTATTTTAAGGCGCTCAATACATCAGTTACATCTGTGCAAGCCGAGCTGGCCTTTGAAATGGCCACAGAATGGGTTGAATCCAATGAACGTCTCGAACACCTTATTGACAACGTTTCCCTCCGTCCTTACCCACAGATTGACTTCAAGAATTACTCAAGCTGGATATTCAGAACCGCAGGTAAGGACGCACGCTTCATTAGAGGACAGGAGTTTGATCGTATCAATTACGATGAAGCTGGACTCGACTACGATGGAATATCGCTCAAAACTCTCCGTGGACGACTTAGAGGCATTAGACTCGATGGCAGTACTAGAGTGGCTAGACTCGACGTTACAACGAGCCCTACAGACGCCCCATGGCTTAGGGAACGTTTCTATAAGGGTGTTGCCGGTCACCATTCGGCGGAGCTGTCTCTCTACAACAGTATTAGATCAACCATTTACGAGAATACATTCCTCACCGAAGAGCAAGTCAGCCTTATGGAAGCAGATTACACCGACGAGATGGTCGATGTCGAGCTTCTAGGCGAGTTTCCGGACTATGGTATGACCACATTTCCACGCAGCCATGTTGATGCATGTACTTTCCAGGAGCTCAATGACTTGATGACCGAGGCTACACGTCCAGAGACTGGCAAGCCAAGGCCGGGCTGGAAAGAAGAGGTACATCCTCGCCATGGAATCACGCACTTTGAAACGCCTCCGGAGCTAGATGGAGTGTATCTTCTGGCCGGAGATCCTGGAACCGGCGATCCGCCAAAAAGAAACGCAGCGTGCGTTATCGTAATTCGGGTGGACCGCAAGCCATATAAGATGGTATACTTTGACTGGGTATACGGTCGTGGAGCGTACGCGCCCTTCCTATCCTCATTCAAATATGCGATCGACAAGTACAACCCTGTTTATAAAGGGATTGACACAACCGGTACCCAGAAATCCCTTGATGAACTAGCCTTTGAAAATGAAGGGATCATCGTAGACGGAATCAACTTTGCTAGCGATAAGCAGGCGCTTATTAACGCCCTTTCGATTGCCGTCACGAATCACTGGTTTCAATGGCCATTGATCAAGGGTCTTTTATTCCAGATGCGTCATTACCGACGCGATATGGATACCAAAAACAACAAGCAGCCGCAAGATATTGTGATGACTCTTGGTATTGCGGCCTTCCTAGCGCGCTACATGCCTGGAGAGATTAAGGAAGAGGCCCAGAGACGGCGTCCGCCAGGGCGCCTGTCACGCAAATTTAGATCTAAGCGCAGTAGACGAGCCAGAAGGTAACTATGTCTATTTATTCATACCGTTGTCCTAAGTGTAATAAGGTTTCCGACGTCGAAAAGTCGATGCTGGATCCACACCCAAAAGTATGTCCGGAGTGTGGCTACAAAGGAGTGCTTGGCCGCGTATTTGTGGCTCCAAGCATAACGTTTCGTGGGTCCGGGTTTCAGCAAACGGACAAGAGGCTCAACGAAATCACAGACCCCGAATACCAGCTAACGGAAGCTGAGCAGGTTGAGTACTATGACGAAAAACTCAGACATGGCGACGATCGCAAAGTTAGAGTCTTCACCTAATGGAGAACCAGGTGGGGAAAATTCGAATGTACGCAGATGGAAAAATTTACTACGTCTCTTCTTTGGCAGACGCCGTGTCAAAGACAATTTACGTGGGATGCATCCAATGCGCCCGTATGATCAAGGAAGGCGTTACAAAGTGTCCCAAGTGCGGACACGATCAAATCGCAAACAACGGAGGTAAGGCATAATGGCATCAGTTAAGATTGGGCCATACAACTACAGTATTGAAATAACCAATGCGCAAGACACAGATGGATTCGACAATGAGAGATGGGGCGACTGCAGAAGTGATAAGCTGCGAATCCGGATCCACGAGCAGGCAGATGGGGAAATAGCCACAGTTGTGCTTGTGCATGAAATGCTTCATGCGCTTGAGTATCTTATGGGGCAAGATTTAGGAGAGCCCGTCATACGCGCTCTGTCGCCACTACTCGTATGTGCCCTTGAAGACAATGGTGTTGATTTAACACCACTGGCTGATATTATCGGCGAGGCTCGCAAATAGTACCCTGGTGCTAATGGTTGCTTTTTAGCCCCAGACAGGCTATAATCAGGAGTTAGACATGGCTAAAAGTAAGAAATTGACGTTCGAAGAGAATGAACAGCTCGCTATTAAGGGAGCAATGTTCCAAGTTCTTAAGCTCAAGAGTGGCAATATGATGGTCCGCGCCATTGGCGGCTACGACATGGAGGGCAGTAAGATGGTATTGCGCCAGCCTCTGCTGGAGAAGAGCACACTCTCACGCAAGTCATCTGAAAAGATCGACGAATCCGAGGAGTAAACTATGGCGTCTTATGTTCACTGGCCTGAGTGGTCTGACCTCGGCGATATTAGCGGCGTTCAACAGAACTCTTGGGAATATCACGCTATGCAGCGGTTGCAGTACAGTAGGTATTTCACCGGTGCGATATTCGAAGAGCGTGTCCCACTAGAGGCAGGAATCGACACATCTGAACAAACTCCCCTGTTATATCCCGTGGGTGTGAACCTTGTAAAACTGCTGGCTTTTGCCCAGGCCGATGCTATTTTTGGCGAGTGGGAAGAAGACATCATCAGATTCCGTATCCGACAAGATGAGGACGAGTCCAAGAGTGGCGCCGAGGCCGTGAAGCTATGGGCACAGATCCTCACGGACAATAATGCACAATCTATGCTGCACCAGTGCGCAGTAGACCGCGAAGTATATGGCGGCACTGCCATTAAGGTTGCGCCAGATCTCATTTATCCTGGACATATCAAGCTCTCTAGAATCGACCTCAACTCATTCTTCCCTATATGGGATCCGGATGACGCGGACACCCTCCTGGAAGTTTATGTTTCCACTAAGATGACCAAGGAACAATGCAAGGCCAAGTATGGCTTTGATCCTGGCCCAGACAAGGACGAGGTGTGGAGAGTAGAGCACTGGACGCCTACCACATACGAGAATAGGATTGACGGCCGACGTATCGATGAATTCTCGGGCCTTAATCCATGGCGAATAGTTCCCTTTGTATATATACCACGCCTGCGATCGAATGAGTACTGGGGAGACGCCATTACACCTGAGATCATGCCAGTGCAGGACGAATTAAATATGCGGCTCGCCGATCTAGGCGATGCTATCAATTACAATGCCCACCCGATTCGATGGGGATTCAATATGCCAAGAACGTTCAATGGCGCTAACTTTCCTATCGGTCCTGAGTCCTTCTGGGATTTGGGGCGTGTGTTGGGCAATAACCCACCACCAACAGTAGGGTTGCTGGAAGCTCAAAATCCCGTTCCCGAGCCTGCTTTCAAGTTTGTAGAATTCATCTACGACTGGTCAAGAACTTCTGCCTTTGCTCCACCAATTGCTTTTGGTGAGGATACTGGCGGAGGGCAGCGGTCGGGCCGCACTCTGGAAATTAGAATGTGGCCGCTCCTACGAGCAACTCGTAGAAGTCGGGGCTATATGGCTAACGGTCTCAAGAGGATCATGCGCATTGCTGCGAAGATCTTCGAGCAGAAGAAGTTCCCAGGCATTTCGGAATGGGATATTCTACGCTCAGTGGACGGTACGGTCGTTCCAGATTTTTGGCCACTCATGCCGAAGGATCAACAGGCTCTTGTAGACGAGGTGGTTAAGCTACTCGCTTGCAGGCCTCCCGCGATCTCCCTGGATACAGCTCAGGTGCTTTTGGGTCGTGGCCCAGCTGAAGTAGAACGGATCATGACAATGATTCAGGATCCGGATATGAAAGAGTTTCTGATAGAAACTACTCAGCAAGGTACTCCTTCGAAGGCGGAGGCAGTATGATTATCAACCCCACAGAGGGTTACAAAGTAGCGTTTCCAACTGACGAGCACTATCCATTTCAGGACGAAGCAGCACGTCACATAGCGCTACAGATCACGCGGGACTTTTCGCCTGATCTACTGGTTTGTGGTTCGGATGCTATAGACTTTTACTCTATCAGCAAGTTTGACAAAGATCCCAAGCGTGCCTTTAATCTCCAGACGGAGATTGACTCTTGGAGAAGCGGGATGCGAGATTGGATCTCTGCAGCTCCCGACGCCCGAAGATTCTTTATTCCGGGCAATCACGAAGATAGATTGCGTCGTTACATTTGGCGCCATCCAGAAATGGCTGGGCTCGAGGTATTAAGCCTAAACAATCTTCTTGGATTCCGCTATCTGAATATTGAGTGCGAGGAGAGAGTCATCGGCGAAAACTATGGACAATCGGAGCTAGAGATTGGCCCGTTGGTTATCAAACATGGTACTGTGATACGAAAGCACAGTGCCTACACTGCTCGTGGAGAGATGGAGAAAGAGTTTTACCAAGTTCCAACTCTCTTCACCGGCCATACCCACAGAGGTGGAGTGCACTATGCCAACACGCGCAATGGCGTGGCCAGGGCCTTCGAATGCTTCTGTTTGTGTGATACTGATCCATCGTACGTAAATAGTCCAAATTGGCAACAAGGCCTTGTACTTGCGACAATTTATGGTACACTTATTCAAGTAGAGGCTATACCGTTCTTTAATGACGGTGGCCAGAAGCGCGCCATTTGGCGTGACTCCATCTACACGGCCTAAGGAGCGCCATATGTCACAAGCATCAAAAACTCCCTTTGGGCGACTAAACGAAAACGAGCGTAAGGAGCTCGAGTTTAGTATTCCAGCGATTGCTGATCTGGACCAAACCATTTCGACTGGTGGTCCGGATGCCGCTGAGGCGCAAGCCATCAGCGACAAAGTAGATGCTATACTAGCAGCACTTCGAGCCGTAGGACTACTGGCTTCATAAGCCTAACTAATGCAAGGAGGCATTAATGTCCGATCAAATTAAGCCGGGAGATGAAGCACCTGCTCCGGATCCTATTGTTCCGGAACCAGCGTCACCTCCCCCTGAGCCTACCCCTCAGGACCCGCCCAAGACGGACGATCCTTCTGAACCCATGGTGGAACAGAAGCGATTTACCGGGGCGATACAAAAGATACAGACGCTCACAGAAGAGCTACGCTCTAAAGACCAAGAAGCGGCGGCCTTGAATTCTCAACTCGAGCAACTCAAGACGCAACAGGCGGTCAAGGACGCAGAAGCTCAGGCTGGGTACGGTGAGCGGGACAAGAAACTTGAAGCTGCTTTACTGGAGAAAACTACGATTGAGGCCGAGGCCGCAACTCTGAAGAGCATGATGCGAAAGATTGAGATAGCGAAAGAGCTTGGACATCCCGAGCTTGTTGAGATTATCGACACTATTCCGACTTTCGATGACGAAGCTCTGCAAAAAAAGGCCATGGAAGATATCCTTGGGTTCTCCGAAAAGCGAGTTCAGGAGCGAGAGAAAAGCCTGCTTTCGGGTATTACTCCCGCCGTCTCGCCAACACCGGCACCTGGAGAGGTCCTACCTGCTACTAATGAGGCATGGACAGCATCCATCGAAGCCGAACCAGATCAAACCAAGCGCACTGTGCTATTTGACAAATGGTGGGACTGGCGACAGAAGAACGACCCGTCTAAACAAGGCTAATCGGCTCTGCTCCTATCTAAGGAGAAGCCGCAATGGCTGTATACGAAACCGGAGCAATGTGGTCAACGACCCACCCAAGTGGGCAGCGTGACTATTACGAACAAATGCTCCTTGAAACACTGCGAACGAAGTCAATCCTTGTTCCATTTACAACAATGAAGGAAGACTTTCGCGCACGTGACACCGGTACCATTATCTTCTCAGAAGTATATGATACCGACCCGAACTACAATGCTCTTTCCGAGACCGGAATCTGGCTAACAGGTTCGTACCTGGACAGCCGGACAGTTCAGATTGGTCTTGAGATTCACGGTGACGTGCTCAAGATCTCTGACTACAATGAGCTAGTAAACTTCTGGAATAACGGAGACCTTCGTGGTCTAGTCAAGGGAAAGCTAGGACAGAACCAGGTAGACTACCTGGACATTCTTGCTCGAAACGCTTTCCTCTCTGTTGATGACCGCTACAAGATCTTCACCGGAACAGCAAGCACCGATCGATTCGATGTCGCACAAGTCGACGTCTTCGATCCAGACCTAGCCGAACTTGTACGAGTTCACCTCGAGGAACGAGAAATCCCCGGCGTGGTACAGGTAGCCGACAGCCCAGGTCAAGTTGTTGTATGTGCAACAACCCCTCGTGTAATCTATGACATTCGAACCGATGCTGATTCAGATTGGCTAGAACTCCAAGAGTACGAACAAACGGGACGCAAGTTCACTGCTGAAGCAGGCATGTGGGCCGGCGTTCGTTTCATTCGAACTAACCGTCTAAAACTCTTCAACCACGGAACAGTAGCACTTGAAACTACAATCCCAACTGGCGGAGATACCGTTGTTGGCCAAGGCGCTTCGGCGACCGTTGACACTGTGTATACAGTAGGTCAGTCTGGCGCAACAGGCTACATCGAAGTAACCGACAGCACTGGGTTCTCAGTGGGTGATGTAGTAACAATCTGCGTAGGTGGCGATGACGGTGCTGGCGGGCACCCACCTGAGGAATCAGATGGTACCCAAGAAACACGTCGAATCGTTGCGGTAGACTCAGGAACAGCCAATACGCTGTCCTTTGATAAGCCGCTCCTAAAGCCTCACGATGCAGGCGCTTACGTAGTAAACGGCGTTGACATCAGCGCATCCATCTTCATGGGTGGACCGGCTGTTGTGTACGGTGTTGGCGAACGCCCACACCCAACAATGCCACCAAAGATCGACGACCTACAGATGGTCCAGAGATATGGATGGAGAGGTTTCCTCAAGATGCAGATCTATCGACCGGAATGGCTGGAAATCGTTGAATCTGGCGGTTCAGTAACATAATCGGAGGTTCGCATGAACTGGGGTGAAACGAAAGCTGATCTTCGCACATATCTTAGAGATACTGGTGCAACTCCCAGATGGACCGATAATGACCTGTACGTGTTCTGGACGGACGCTGTAAGGGACTACTCACTGTGGTTTCCTTTAGTGCCCGATAGAGTTGAACTCTCAGGAACTGGCACTGGTCCCTATACGCTTCCAGCTGACTTCATCAACGTTGTCTTTATTGAAGTGCCGGAGAACCGCTTTCTGGAAGAACGTATGCCGCGCCCCGGCGTGCGATATCCCTCCCAATCAGGTAGACCTTTTTATTGGTATCTGCTAGGGGGCAGCCTAATGCTAGACGTTGCCCCCTATGATGCCGAGGCAGTTCTGATGACGTATGCAGCAATGCATACGATACCAGACAATGTCAACGACGATACTAGTGACGTTACCATACCAGACGTTGACCACGAGCTGCCGCGACTCTACGTTGCTGCAAAGGTCTATGGCCAAATGCGCTCTCGACAGTCCGCTCTCGATCGCTTCAAAACACAGGTGTCTTCCGGCAATACGCGAGAAGATAACCCACTATCTCCAGAGGTTGCAAGTATCATGGATGAATATTACATGAAAATAGCCGAACGGATTGAAGGTGGAGCGGTTCGATTGAGCCGGCCTGGAAGGATGCGCTAATGACTGAGGGCATTGTCAACGAGATCATAACATACACCCGCGATCAGCTGGAGGCTGCTCTCATCACCAACATTGATGATAGCGACACAGCTCAGGCCGGTGTTGTCAAGGTCGGCCCGCTGCAAGGCGAGCCAGATCCCGACGTTGCTCGAATCTCAGTAGAGGTTCACCACAACGACCCAGAAAACATCGATGGGCAATGGCGGGACGTGGTTGCGATTGTGGAAATTGGCGGCACCGTAACATGGGTACGCCGGTTCACAATCAAGATCCGATGTCTGCTAGAGAACACTAGAGAAGGGCAAGCTGCTGCAATGGAAATCGCAGCTATTGTGAGAGACAGGGCAGAGCTGGCACTTCTTAAGGAGCTTTTTACAGGCATTGCCACCGATGACGAATATGTCAGTCGAGGACCAATGGCCACATCACTCAAATCCGATATGCTTCAGGGGGGTGGCCCTCCTGACTCATATGACTTTCACATCAAGATTTATTTTGATGTGTACACAACAAGAACAGGGGTTTACACATGACAGCTGCCGAACGATCATATCTAGGTATCGCCAAGCAGACAGCTAAGGGTAGCCCAAACTCTACTGACGCTGACTTTTCCTACTTCCTCTTCCGAGCTGGTGGGGTGGCACCGAACAACATGTTCCTGCCGCTTGACCAGGAAATCGGTGGCGGGGCTATGCTCCGCGATGTAGTAAAGGTCGGTATCACTAGTGGCGGAACGATGGATATCATCCCGCGTCCTACCAATCTTGGGAAACTACTTCTTGGCGCGATCGGAGAGGTTGCCAGCCCAGCTGACAACTCTGACGGATCATACTCACATGTATTCACCCTGCCAACGGATCAATTCAGTGCTCCGTACTGGACAGTAAGATCAGCACCTGGTGGAATTTGGGCCGAACAGCTCCAAGACTGCCGAGTGGCGGGACTTGTGCTCTCGTTTACAGGCGCGCGGTTTGTTGAAGGAGCAGCTACTTTTGTAGGTGGCCTCCCAACTCCAAACATCGACAGCACAGGCTGGGTAACAGCCTGGGCCGTGCCAACGTATCTTGACGCAGGACCACAGTTCCTGTCTCCAGTAACTGACATTGAACTACCAACGGGAACGGCTGCTAAAGTACTGAGTGGCGCAATTGCATTCGGTCTGCAGATCCCACTGGACGAACAGTTCATTGTTGGCTCATATTCTCCGGATGATTTCGCAATCAACCAGAGATCAGCCAGCATCACCTTGAATCTTAAGATAGATGATGTTGACCTATATGAGAAGATCATGTATGATCCCGCCGGTGCTGCAACAGCATGGACGGCAGAAGTATTCAAAGAGGGCGATATCAAGCTTGACCTGATCTCACCCGAGAACGCCGGCACAAGTACGGGTGGAGATACTCCGTACTCACTGACTTTTGACTTTGATACAACAGACGATAATATCGTTTGGTCTGCGGCTCCTATTGCCTTGCGGTCTGGTCGGCAGGTTGTAATGCAGGTGACTGGGACGGTTCTCAATAGTGAGAACGAACCGATCACTGCTACGTTAACTAACACTCAAAGTACTCAGTATTAATACTGGGCACTTAGGAGGCTTTAATTATGGCTGAAAAGAAATCACCGTTTGGTTCCTATGCAATTATCGAGAATATTCGATTTAACTTTGCAGACGAATCAGAATACTGGTGGGAGATCAAACCTCCCACAGCTGGCGATGAGCTTGCGCTTACTCGCTACATGAACACCGGAAAGGCAATCTACAACAAAGATGGAGGTATGGAGACAGAAGGTTCACCCTCCTGGCTTGACATACTTTTCTACGAGATTGCCCTCCTGTTTGGCGGCACTAACATTCCAGCGGATGCTGATAAGTCAGTTTCCGACGACGGAAAGCCATTTGTCTCAGAGAAATCAACCGCATCGGTCATTGAAGCCAAGCTAAAAACCATGCCGATGGAAATGGTTGCTGAGATCGCTGATAAAATCGCCGAACACGTTCCTGGGTGGGGCCCAAAAAACCCACTAAGCCGGGCGAATCAGGAAGAGGACTGAAAGAGAGATTCGGAGAGTTAGAGGACTACCTCAAGGATTACATTCTTGAGGAAAGCGATGACGATCCGATTCTCAATCAGTACATCTCCCTGGTCCGTTTAGAAGAAAAACTGGGAGTACCAGTCTTTACGGGTGGACTTCTAGACCGGCCGATCTTTTGGGAACGACATATCCGCCCTTGGATACTAGAAGGTTTCCAGGAGCTTCAATTGATCTCTGATCTGGCGAAGCCTCCTGTTTAACCCCAGCAGGGGGGAGCCGCCTCCCTCCCCCCTGTCACATCTCCTCAGGACACCCCATGACAGGATTTAAGAAAGATCCTCTACGTCCCACATCGGAAGAAGAGCGCCTTGACGAAGAATTTAGCAAGGGGCTTATTCAACATCATGAGCTACTGGGCAGAGAAGGAGTCAACACTGGCTATGCGTCAGCTGGACTCGTTCCTCCGGACCGTGTAACAGCAGAGCCTCGATCTACCCCGGCCCAACAATCCGTGTATGCTACAACAGACTATGGTATGGCCGGTGCTTATGCTGTCACTCGAACGCAGCAACATCTTGCTTCTGGGCGAGATGTGGTTCCGCGCGTTCATTACCAAGACGTGTCAACTGGCGCAACAAATTTATGGGCGACGCCGGGGCATCCTGAGAGCTATAAGGTGCCCGGCGAGTTTCAACGATACACGGGCGGGCTACCTGAACCTGCGCCAGGCCAGACGCGCATGTTTAAAGGCCTAGCCTGGGATTTAAGCACTGGCGCTCCAGCGGTTCCTGGCGGTCGTGTTGGTCCTGAAATGACACCTCCGGAACAAGCAATCCGACAGGCATTAGTGCAGCCCCCCACTGTACCAACCCCCAACCAAGCACTGGCCGATCGCCTGGGTGGCTTGCGGCCAGCTGCACCTCAAGAATTCCAGGGCGCAATTGAAAGTAGAGAGGCAACAGCACAGCGCGTAGGCGCTGGTATTTCTCGCGCCTTGGGCCTGCCATCAGAAAGTCTAAGCCTAGGCAACCTACAGTTTAGAGAAGACCCACAACGTGGCCTGATGCCAACCAAATACGTTGATCCAGAGACTGGTCAAATTAATGTTGAGTCTAGACATATTCAGGGTGCGCAACAGGCCCTACAAGCGACATATCAAGGCGTCATGAAGCAAGGCGCTGCGATGGATCCAAAGATGCTGTCTCAAAATCTCACGCGCGCATTGGGAGAGACAGCTCAGCAATATGTTAAGTCCGTAGAAGAAGAAGGCAAGAAGCTTGCTGGCGGAGATGCGGGTTCAGAGTTTGGTGCTCGCGCTGTAACCAACCGCGTACGACAGATGGTTGGCAAGATTGCATATGCCATTGTTGATCAAACCGAAAAGGCTCAGGGTGGCGCTGGCGGTGCAGACATACAGCGCGGCGCCCAGAGAATGGGATTCGAAGACCTGAAGCGCATGGCCGGTGGGGAGTTTGGGCCGGCCGCACAGGGAGCTGCACAGGCAGCCGTAGCACAGGTGGGTGGATGGGGGCAAGCCGC
>Ga0114922_10005302_pt1 | contig 11893 bp, 11 predicted proteins | sample AartaG_FD_100975 | JGI IMG/M metagenome (GOLD analysis project Ga0114922, IMG submission 100975) | Deep subsurface microbial communities from Aarhus Bay to uncover new lineages of life (NeLLi) - Aarhus_00045 metaG | ecosystem: Environmental > Aquatic > Marine > Oceanic > Sediment | place...
CACTTTCAATGGGATTAGTTTACGCTTTAGACGAAGATGAAAATAATTTAGGGCATATTGGTTATTTTTAAAATGAAATTAATGAAATAATACTAATTTTTATATAAGTGAACTGATTTTTAATTAATATTAAAAATCTTTACGAGAATTCCCCAAATGGCGACAAAAATAGCAGAAGAAGATTCATTAAGAAAAAAAGTTTGGAAGATAATTAATTTAACTCAAGCGAATCAATTATTTGTCCATTCCAAGAATCTGGAAATAAAATATCTAGATACCGAAACTCAAAAGGTTAAAAGATTTAAATACCTACGATGCGAAAACTTTTTTATTTTCCATGCTTATCCAAATTCCTCGAAATCCCTCTTTTCGAGTCTTTCCAATAAAATATTATTATATTTTAATGCAAATTGTTGTTGTTTTTTAAATTCTGAGCTTAATTTTGGATCGAATATGATCGATTTTTTCTTAAAATAATGATTTTGAATTTGGAGACTCTGCATTCCAATAATCCTAAAAAATTCTAGAAATGGAAGATCAAATGAGGGTGGAACCCACGATCGATTCTTTTTTGTAGGATATTTAATTAAACTGCCATCTCTATGATAGAAAATATTTCCGATTTTGGAAGACTTACTTATAAATATTTTTTCTCTGTGTTCATCGTTGATCATAGAAAATATCTGCTTTGAGTAATAGTCGCTCAAATTGGGTTGGTAAAATTCAGTACAATTCTTTTCGAAATTAAAATCGACAAGAGGGTAACTAATTTTTTGAGAGCCTTTTTTTATTATACCCGCACCGCCTCTTTTAAAAATAATGTCTTCTTGAAGTACAGCTAGACCGAAATTTTCAGACAATAGGAGATTTTTCGCTACATTAGTGAAAGCAAAATTATTTATTATTAAAGTAAAACAGATTGGATGCATTTGAAAAGCATGATAAACTCCAATGAAATTTAATCTTTTTTTTATAGGTTTATTTTTATAAATTAGAACCATTCTATCTCTTGAGAAAGTCCCTTGGTCTATATAGAAGTTAGGGTTTATTCCTAATATATTATTATAGTAGAGTGAGCCTAACCATAATCCAATTCTAACCTTGTCAAACCATGTTAAAATTATGTTAATATCTTTTCCATCTAAGGGTTTTTCATCTAGAAGTTCTAAAATTACAGGTTTTGTTTTAGCTTCTAAATCACTATATGTTTTATTGCATTTTTCGCATGCGGGAAAAGTAAAATCATTGAAACTTAAATGCATTTCTTTTGGGCCTTTATCCTCATTATAATAGCCGAAGAAACCGTAGCGCTTTGGGCTTCCTGTTAATTCTATTAACCATTTAGGGATAACATGTTCTTTTGTTTTATTGTATGGCCTTTGACCACAAAAAATACAAACTTTTTCCATAAATATCAATTGAAATCTATCAATATTTAAGTCTTTTTTAATATGTATAGCCATTTTATTAAATTTATAAAATTGATTTAATAAACAAAAAATTGTTGAAACAGTGCAGAATTATTGGAATAGAAGCTCTCCTTGTTTTTAGATATGTGAAGAAATAAATTCCTCGGAGAAATGAAATAAAGATAAGAGCATTTAAATTAGATTTGTATACAATCATGTGGACTGTAGCGAAACTAATTAAATTTATCAGTAGAGCCAAAAAGAACATGAACCTTTTAGAGCTTAAGCTCAAAAAAAATCCCGTTAAAAATAGAGAGAAGAATAATTCTTCACCAATCCCTGCATTTATTGTTAGCAAGACAGCATTAAAATCCCAGTCGTATCCTAGATTAAACTGAAATCCGGTAAAACTTCCATAAAGAAAAGTAAGGATTATCTGAATTGAAAACGCTACGAGAAATGTAAGTCCGTAATCATAGCTAAAAGTATCGTCCTTGATAATGACATTCTGAAACATATTCTTAAACTCTCCCTTTTTCAAATTCTTAACATTCATTATACCGGTAGATATACTCAATAATGTTAGACTAACTCCAAGTACTCCAACAAAACCCAGACCTAAAGCAAGCTTTCCCAATTCCTTTAAACCTGGGTCGCTACTTTGTAAAAAGGAAATTTGGAAAATAATTGAAATACCGAAATAGCTCATTAATAGCAAAAATACTACATCAATGATCTCCTCTCGTTCCTTGGTGAATGTCGACTTCATTTCCGATCTTATTTGCCTTTATTCTTATTCGTATTTAAAAAAAAAATTGAGCTTGACACTTTTTTTTCCCTTTATATAGTTATGATTGTATTAAACTAAAAAAAGAAAGATAAAATTTCAATCGAGATTTGAAATGTCAGAAACAAGATACGATAAAGAAATAGAGCATTTTGGTGAAGAGAAAGGAATAGAACAATTAGAATTATTGTTTATACTTCATACCGAGAGAGAAAAAAGGAACGAGTTACTGAAAGAACTTGATCGAGCTAAAAAAGACTTGAAACACGGAAACGTTAAAGAGACATCTAGTAAAGTAAACCAATTGAAGCGAGCGATTCAGGAATATAAAAACAAATGTGAATCTCTAAGTTCTGAAATCGGAGAATCATATAACATATTCGATATTAAGAGAGAAGTCAAAGAAACTGCAAATTATATGAAGAACCTAGCCAAGGAGTATAAAAAAGGGAACATGGAATTAACTGCTTACGAAACAACTAGGATCGATTACGCTCAAAAATTAGAAAAGGATCTTAGATACATTAAGCGTTTAAAACTACTAGCGCGACCTTTCTTTAATGATTTGAAGTGTGACGCATATATACTAGAAGAAGAAAGACAAAAATTAAGGTCTGAGAGATTAGAACGAAAATTAAGCAAAAGCGACTATTTAGAGAAAAAGAAAGAAATTGAAAAGAAGAAAGCGCTTATCAGAAAAAAGTTAGCATTTCTCAACTCAGAAATCTTCGATTATTATTACAACACCTAGAAATTCGTGGTCTTCATAACAATTTTTCTTTAAATATACTAGTAAACAATTTATGTTCAAAAAAAGGAGTGAAGAATTGAAAAATCCCATTCAGATAAAAATAAACATAGTTTTTCAGGATTATCTAGCGTTAGCGTTAGCATTCATTAGTTCCATAAGTGTACCGTTATTTTTCCCTAAGAGTCTTTATATCTATCTTTTAGCCTTTACTCTATTATTGTCAATCTTTGTAGAAAAAAAAGTTCAAATACTTATCCTCGTTAATTCCTTAATTTTTCTGTTTACATTTCGTATATTTCCATTAAATATTTCAGAAATAAGCGTAATAGATTTCATCTTATTGAGTAACTCGTTCATTTCTTTATTCGGATTAGGAGTTTTATTCGTGGTTCTCTCAATAACTATTATTTGCAATCTAACTATTGTTTTTAAACCTAAAAATCAACAATATCTAGATTACTGCAATACTTTCTCTAGCGTAAGCTTCATCGTGATAGCTCTAATCTATTCTGTTTTATTCGTCCAAAATAACGATAATTTCGTTTTCTCTCCGGCGACTTCCATGGAAGTGAATTTTTCTTTCCTTACAACGATTTACCTATGTTTCATACTCATAGTTAATATATATTATGTATTTTTCTCTCTGATTTTTCTATTTTTTTTTGCCTTTAATAAATTAAGCTCTCTCGTGAATCCACCTCCTAAAAAAGGTAAGGAGAAGAGAGTTAAAAAAAAAGTGAATAAAAAAAACAAAGTTAAAAAATCCAAAGATCATAAAGTTAGAGGAGTATAGAATGGTAAGAATTCTAAAAGTTAAGGAAGAAGAAGTTGTAGAAACACAAAAAAAAAAATTATCGCCCAAGTGGAAAACCATAAGCTTAGTCGCTTTTATCGCGTTAATCATTTTCGGATTAACATTTGTATCTTCCTTTCCAGGTGTAATTTTTAATCCCTATCAAAAAGATTATGTAATTGGTTGGGCAGACATACGGGTCCAATATGTTACGTTTAGTGGAGATTTAGAAGAATACAATGGCCCATGCTCGATCGACCTTTATTACGCCGTAAATGGAACTCAGTATGAGGAAAACTTATCTTTAAGCGATTTTCCTTACTATATTGATTGCCCCACAACATTTCTAATAAACGATACAAGTAATGAGTTCCAATTTCAATACGCAATGTTACTTGGTAATCTCGAGAATGCGGATCCTTTTGTTAACCAAGTTTTATTTAAGAGAGAAGCTTACGATTATATGATTAATGGATACGCAACAATTATGAATTTCACTTATAATAATTACTCTAATATAGACTTTTTTAACCCAATCGTTTCCTTGTACGATTTAGATTACAACTTATCAGAAGCTCAACAGTTCAGTTTTGGCAGTTATAATCCGTTATTGAGGTTTAATTTAACGGATTTACCGTTTGGATATACGTGGGGAGCCTCAACTTATGTCCCCCCAGATATTTTTGAGTCGTTGAAGGGTAATTACGAAATCGCGTATAGAAACGGATTTAACCGTATAGGACTCTATTTAGCGTTTGACTGCGATGTGAATCTAAGTATATTGTTATATGGAGCAGAAAATTACAACTTTTTTTGCGAGTTACAAACCTTCCAAGTCAATATAACACAAGAACCAGAACCTGAGAAATTATGGGTTGTTCCTCTTCAGGATATTGACTGTAAACAAGAAAAAACTTTTCAATTTGAAACCAATTGCAACTTCTCCTCAATATATTACTGGTCGGGGTGGTTGGACGATTACAACTCGTCGTTTATTTATAATAGTTACAATTTAAGAGAGGTGTAAAAAACTTGAAGAAATTAATAATAAAAAGAGAAGTCAAAAATATAATACTCCTATTAACAATTACTAGCTTAATTTTTATTTCGAGTTTAATATCAATAACTGCGTTAGATTTAAAGGAAGATGGATATGATCTCACGAGTTACGACGCTGAAAGTAACCTTCTTGCTTTTGTACCCTATGCAGATAGTGGTTTAAATTCCTTCGTCATTAATAAATATCCAAAAAGAGATTTGATAGCTTCATATGAGGGAGAAGAGAATGTTTATGATTCTAGTGAAAGAGTAAATTTTAAGATAGGAGAGTGGAAGTATCTTGGATGCGATAACGAAAGTAGGCAAGTTTATTCTTTAAATAACGACACCGAACTCATAAGATCAGAGTTTTGGTTCGAAACAGATGTAATAGCTTGGACTGATTTAGATTATACTGATGTTTTTTCGGATGGATCGGGCATATTTGAAACGAGTAAAAGATATCGATGGCTTCACATTGACAAGCAACACAATTTTGGATGGGATGCAGCATCTTTAAATAGTGTGTTTAGAATTACTGCTTGGGATTACGATTTGTACAAGATTTATCAAAAGGTTGGGAGAAATCCTTCCGACAAAGCATTGGATCCTTACATAAATTCTTGGCCATTTAACGAGGGAAAATTGTATTGGCATCGCTATGGATTAAAACAACTATTAAGCAACCCTATAAATTATATGCCTGAGCATTATAATAAGTATCTTAGTTGGAACCAACTAAAATTTCCCGGAAATCCAACCAATTTACGAGATTTTTCTCTCAGTCGGTACAACGATTATAAGATAAATGGAGACTTGTTCTTTGAAGTAAAGATGAAGGAAAACTTCTGGAATCGTTTAACTTTTCCAGATACTGTAACCGCAGTAGATAACGTAACTGGGGACCCTCTAGGATTGTATTCAAAAGATCGCGTAGTATACTCGATTGATACTACACTAGTGTTAGGTCCTAACGATCCAAATTACAATTCGAGTCGGACACGGATCGTAGACCTTCAAGAGTTATACGACAATCTCCCAGACGGAGGTTACTCTGATAATTCCGCAGAAGGAAACATGCTTGCTTCCACCGATAATGACGGTTCTAATAATGTTACTACTAACGCTGTAGACGAGATCGAGGACTTACAGGATTTAAGTAATAGAGAGTCGTTGGTGCCAAAAGATGTTATAGGTGACGGAAAGATAGTTTTAGGCGTTATTGACAGAACTGCTAATTGGAATTGGGAATACGATCAAATCGAACAGGGACCAAACGCGCTTTTACCCGGCACGGGTTCCGTAGATCCTTTGATCTGGGCACACGAAGAAAGACCCGAAGTTGTAACTGAACAAGAGATTTACAATCTTAAACCTCTTGACTTAATAGATAAGCAAGACCTATTGTACGGCTACGACATTAAAGATAGAGACGAAGCAGTGTTTAAAACCCAGTTCAAATTTGGACCTAAACTACAGATAAATTACGCGTCCTTAAACATTCAAGAAGTTGCGCTAACTATGGAAGTTGGACTGTGGGGCGGATATAACGAATATTACGCAGTAACAGATATTAATGACCTTACGCACGTACCTTACTCTGCAAATGTTCGCAACATCGGGGTGTGCCAGACGCTTAGATTGAAAGTTATAGTACTTACTACTTACGATTACGAACCGTATGGTACCACTGAACCCGGAGAGAATATTCCAGAATTTCCTTTGGATGATACCGAAGTGGAATGGCCAGAGGAAGTAGATACGGGAGGAGACACGAGTTTTACATCTTGGGAGACGATGTATGATTTATTGGACGCAATTGTTGGGTGGTTTCTAAGCATTGGATGGGTATTTATACTAATAATAATTGCAATATTGGCTTTAGTTGTAATCCTCCTTAAGACCTTCATGGGAGGTGGAGCCAAAATAGCCATGAGAAAAATGGAGCAAATTCAAAGCATGTCGTTAGGAAAAAGTCAAAATAACTTTGGAAGAGTTCGTCATATTCAAGCTGGAAAAAAATCGAAATCAACCCTAGTAATATCATTATTTACGATAGCTTTTAATGTGACTATGTTAATCTTGGTTCTGGTTGCATTGTTTTAAAATTGAAATAGGTGAGCGCAAAAATATCGACTAATAACGAAGTGCAAATCAAAATTGGCGTTCAAGACATTATAGCTGTTGCGTTTGGCGGGATTTTAATTCTTATTTCTGTAAATTTATATGGTAGTAAAGAAATAGATTATGAGTATTTATTATTCCACATCGTTCTAAGTGGCACCTTAGTTATTAGTATGTTTGACAACAAGATAACTCAACTATTTAAAATCTCGATAATATTGATTTATCTTTCGGTATTCTGGATAGTTCGAAATCATCTAGCTCTTGAAAGCATCTCTCTCATCGTTAGAACGTTTTTTACTCTTTTGGATACAAATCTAGTGGTTAAGATCTCCTTTGGGATTTTGTTAGGATTCTTTAGCTTAGCGTTGTTTTTGTACGACAACGCAATCGTAAACTATTGCTCTTTTCTAATACTAATCTTTAGTATTATCTGTTCCCTTTTCTCTGTTCAGTTACTTTTAAATCAAATTACTTCTATAAGCTCCTGGATTATAAGTTTTTTTCAGTGTTTTCTTCTCTCTTATGTTATTTTTAGCTTTTTTAATTCTCTACTACTTTCTACAGCTCATTTATTTCACAACAAAATTGGATTGTTTAAAAAGCATGGAGTGGAGGATTTTTCGTGAGATGACCTCGTATTCTCTATTTATCCTTCCCTCGTTCGCCTTATTAACCGTTCTATTCTACATAATTTTAAAACTTATAACTAATAATCCAAACCGTAAAAGGACCGCGATCCTGAATAGTTACTTAAAAAACACCAAATCAAAAATAAAAAACGGAGATTCGCTCGATTACGAAGAATATTCACAAAAAGTGAACGAAATTATCAATACTTCTGATTTACTTGATAATGATTCAATTCTTGAGAAAATCGCTAATTACAAACAATCACCAAATTTCTTAATCTTGCGAGCTAAGTTGATATGTATTATCCAACTTTACTTTATCCTTATGATTTTCTATTTACCCCCAATAATCTTAATTTCTTACTTTTTTAACATTGATCTTATGAGGAATACCTTATTTTTATCGATTTTTTCGATAAGTTTACTTATTTCGACAGTTCTCATTATTACAAAATTCAGCACGCTTAACAAACAATTTGTCCCTAAAGCAATTGCAGCAAAGAAGGGTAATATTTTATCAAAACTTAAAAAAGTCAAAGGTTTCGTCAAGTTATTAGAACCTAAAACATCCAGTGCGACATATTACGAACCTGAACTTAATTCGAAGTTCTACATGGTCAAAAGTTTTATAAAGTTTTTAGTCTTTGGTTTGCTATTAGCAATTTTGTATTTGTTTTTAAACTCTATCCTTAAACTCCAAGATTTAGAGACTCAATCAACCCTAGAAGTTATTCGATCGAGTTTTTTACTAATAGCACTTTTCGGTTTTATATTTAGCATTGTTAGATTTAAGAACTCAAAGTATGAAAATTTCTCTTTATTCTTTTTGGTTATGTCTATCTACGAGTTAACTCGAATTGAACTCACTTGGAAGTTTATACCAATATTATTAGAAATCACTTTTTCTATAACACTTTCAATTTTATCTTGGATGAGTTACCTTAAAAACCGAAAGACTCGAGAGCGTTCAGTTTCTTCGGATAGCAAATTTTTGAATTTAACGACCGTCGATTTTTTAAAAAGAAACATTTACAATCTAATTCCCCTTCTCTTTCTTCTTATTGATTTAGAGATATTTATTAGGTTTTTATTCAATTTAGGTGAATCTTTCGATCTTCTATGGTGCGTAGGATATGTAATTTTGTTTATACTCTCTCTAAAATCACTTATATATTACCTTAAGTTTTACAGATTCTTAATAAACGGAATTTTTCGACCGAGAATAAGAACGATTATATACCGAATGATATTTTTGACGCTTTATTATTGCTTAGTGCCTTACATCTCTTCAGTTATAGGTCCTCGGGCTTATTTTTTGATTCTTTCGAGCAACTTTTTCCAACTGGTCGTTTTTATGTCGTTTAGGTTTTTCAAAAATCAGCAAGTTGAACCTGACATAACCTCAGAAAATATAAGTAGAATAAGCGTTAGAAAAATAAAATCCGCGAGCGAAGAACGAGATTTTCAACAATTTATTAAATCTAAGCTTAAAGACAACGAGCGCTACACGCAAATAGATAAAGGAGAATACATTTTAGCGCCTTTATATAGCCGGAAGTCAATTTTGATGAAAAAAATTGAACAAGTAAAAGAAAAAAAAATTGTAGAAATGAAAAAGGAGCTTGAAGAAAGATTAACTTCTTTAGGTTATGTTATCATTCCTAAAAAGAACTGGGCTGGAAATTTTCAATTTTTAGATATCGATTATTTAGCTTTAAAAGTTAACGAAGTGAGCGATACGATGCGTCTTCTAGTTTTAACACCTATTACCATTACTAATTTGAAAGGTAAATATATTATATCTGAACAAAATACATATTACGAGCCTTTAGAACAAAAAGTTACAAAAGATAACAAGAAATTGGTAATTAACCTTGAAACAGAACACTCAAATTTTAACCAAAGCACAATAATTCACCTTTTAAGGACCGATGGGGACTTTTGTGGCTATATTAATAAAAAATTTAATTTGAATTTGACTGTGCATAAATCCAAGATAAATTTCTCTACGTTCAATACCTATTTTCAATCCGGTCCAATTCACATTAAGGTAATAATCAACGGAATTTTGATATCACATACCAAAACCGGCTTTTTTAACCAAAATTTACCGTTTCCATACCATAAACAGTCTAATACATACTTCACACAATTAAAAAATTTAACCGCTCTCGTCAAATATTTGGAGAATAAATATGTCGTTATAGAGAGCGTAGTAGAGGATAATAACTATGTTGAATTTGAGCAACATTCAAAAGAAAAATATCGTCGAAGCATAAAATTGCTTCGTTATTTACTTCTTATTCTTGGCTTGTTTGGTGGATCAATCGTTTTCTTACAGTTTCTATTTCCCGATATTTTTACGCCTTACTTCGATATCTTCCGCTATATATCCGTTTTCATATACCCAATATTATCAAGCATATACCTGTTATTCTATATTAATTATTTAAAAAAGATGATAGGGCTTGTAATAGAATCACTTACGCCCTACTTCAAAAGAAGTATAAATACGGACGATCAGACCTACAATTATATTTTAGAACTCCAACCTAAAGAACTATCCACTCAATTCAATTATGAACATTTTTAAAAAGAAAATTTGTCTTTAAATATATTCATTTTCTTGAATGTCATGCTATGGAATTGTTTTCATTCTCCATACAACTGAATAGTGCAAAGTTCCCCCCATTTGTCCACCTGTTCCTGCGATTGACATGGTAAAAATTTCATAGTCAGGATTCTCCATCCTAAAATTATACACATCTTTGTTTAGTTTTTTCAAAGAGGTTCGCATTATTTTAAATTCTTCTGGATAAACTTGTTTATCTTTTCCCATAGATATCTCCTCTATTATTTTAATATTTGTTTAAAGATAATAATTAATAATAAATAAGGTGTATGTGTTAACTCCATTTTTTTAATAAAGCGTGTTAGAATTACCATAAATTTAAAAATTTTACTTTTGCAGGGCGTTCAAAGCAATCTTAGTTGAAATCTGTGCCTCTTCAATCCCCACCATCCCAATTGCTACGGCACAAATGTTATGTTGGGAAATGTATTCAAATGCCTTTTTTGGTTCTAATCGTCCCGTATCTAGGGTTTTCATAGCCATAAAGTAACAATCCTTATTCGTATTAACCAATTCTTCTAAAGCTAATTTGTCTCCCATCATAAACCCATTAGCATTGAAGGGGATTAAAAATGCTTTCACATCTGGAGCATTCTCAAAAATGTATTGTATTGTAGAAAGTGGATTATGAGTAGCTACTCCGGGGATGACTCCTCGAGAAGAAATATCATCTAATAACTTGAGGAGAGTTTCATTTTTTCGATCTGAATACGCACCATGCACAAAAATTACTTTTGCTTCAACATCAATTAAATCATCTACATTAGGATTAGGCCCGGGCAAAGTAGAACCAGTCACTACATAATCATTGTGAGTTTCTTTCATTATTTTGGTAGCCTTACAGACAGCACCACCAGGTACAGCTTCAATACCTCGTCCTCCGGCTTCATAACATGCTTCCATGATTTCAAGCATCGCATCAGCATTCGTCATAAATTTTTCTCGGTAAGCTTGGGCTCTGTTTCCAAATGTAGGAGGTCCGAAAAAAGGTCATGTTCCTGTTGACACAAGCGGAATATTAACTCCATTAATTTTACAATAAATTCTCTCTACACCTTTAGAAGTTTTTTGTTATTAATATTAAATGAATATATTTTATAGTTGATCTTACTCTATAATAGCTTTTTACTTTTTTGTATAATAAAAAAAGTTTCTAATTATGGTAAAATTCACACGATTTTTGTATAAGTTCCTTTGAAATGCAAAATATTATATACAATTATGTTATTTTTATCATGAATTCAATTATACAAATTTGTATAAATGCTCTAAATTAGAGCAGTGATTTAATAAAAATTAAATTCAAAAGAGTATAAATTAGATGAAATTTAAAATAAATTTAATAAGAAAGAATTTTCCGGTATTTCGGGCTTTAATAATATTGGGTTTAATCTTAGGGGCTTTATACTTACCACTTGTAAAGAACTGTACAACTAATTTCCGTATTAATCATGATACTGACTTAGAGACACAACCAGAACCTAGTAGTTCTCATTCCTATAGTTATGTTGAAGATTTTACTAGTGATACTTATATGGATTCCTTAAATACTAACGTGAGTGGATGGGGAACTGGAAGTTTACATCTCCCAAATAAACCTACAATAATTGGTACATGTGATACTCCCTGGAGAGCTGATGACATTTATGTCTCTGGAGATTATGCATATATGAATGATCTCAGACATGGGTTACAGATCATAGATGTTAGTGATCCTACAAATCCTG
>Ga0114922_10005303_pt1 | contig 11892 bp, 12 predicted proteins | sample AartaG_FD_100975 | JGI IMG/M metagenome (GOLD analysis project Ga0114922, IMG submission 100975) | Deep subsurface microbial communities from Aarhus Bay to uncover new lineages of life (NeLLi) - Aarhus_00045 metaG | ecosystem: Environmental > Aquatic > Marine > Oceanic > Sediment | place...
ACCGTGCTAGCGCAGCAGCACTTCGCTACTTTTCGTGAAAGGCTGCAAGCTTTCCCGGTGAGAGTTGAAATGCTGAGCCGATTCTGTTCGGAAAAAGAACAAGCCAGCATAGTCGAGGGCTTGACTGCGGGTGTAGTGGATATCTGCATCGGTACCCACCGCTTGCTGCAAAAGGATGTCACATTTAAAGACCTGGGGCTGATAATAATAGATGAAGAGCAACGCTTCGGCGTGGTACATAAAGAGCACTTCAAAAAACTGAGACAGGAGATAGATGTCCTTACACTAAGCGCTACGCCTATTCCGCGCACTCTTCACATGTCGCTGGCCGGGATTAGAGATATGAGCACCATGGAAACTCCGCCCGAGGAACGCCTACCGATTAGGACCTATGTTGGTGTTTATGATGATGCGTTGGTTCGCGAGGCGATACTGCGTGAGTTGGAGCGAAATGGCCAGGTCTTTTTCGTTCACAATCGAATTCAGAGCATTGCCTTGGTTGCTAGCAGACTGGGCAATTTGGTTCCTGAAGCCAGGGTATCGATCGCCCACGGGCAAATGCCCGAAGAGGAACTGGAGAGAATAATGACAGAGTTTGTTAGCCACAAGAGCGATGTTTTGGTTACCACTACCATTATCGAGTCCGGTCTGGATATGCCGAATGTTAACACCTTAGTCATTGATCAATCGGACAAACTAGGCTTGACTCAGCTCTATCAGCTGCGGGGGCGTGTTGGGCGCGGCAGCAACCATGCCTATGCATATTTCCTGTTTGATAGAGGGAAACAACTGACTCCTCAAGCTCGAAAACGGCTCAGAACTATCTCTGAAGCCACTGAACTGGGGGCTGGGTTTGCTATTGCCATGAGAGATTTAGAGATTCGGGGGGCCGGTAACCTGTTGGGGGTGGAGCAAAGCGGTTATATAGCTGCTGTAGGCTTCGACCTTTATTGTCGCCTGCTGGCTGAGGCGGTAGAAGACGTAAAGCAGAGACGGGCAGGAGAAGGCAAGAGAAGCATACTTCGACCTCCAGCTTCCGCTATAGCGCTACCGGCGACGGCCTATATTCCAGAAGACTATATCTCGGCCACGAGCACCAGGCTGGCCTTCTATCAGCGACTATCTGTGGCAAAGCAGGCAGAGGAAATAGAAGGCATAGCCCGGGAACTCAGTGATAGATTCGGGCCAGTCCCGCAGCCAGTCAAGAATCTCCTTTATGTAGTAGAAATAAAACAGCTTACTGCCGAGGCAAGGGTAGAATCTATTTCCACAGAAGATAAGCAAATTGTATTGCGTTTCCACAGTGCGAAAGAACTAAGCGGACTGCCTGTGTCGCGGAATTATAAAGATGGGGTTAGGATAGGTACCAGGCAAATAAGATTAGATATCAAGCGGCTCGGCAGCAGGTGGCAACAGGTGCTGAAAGAGATTCTTCAAGAGGCGGCCACAAATACATAGCTACATTGGATAAGCTGAGAGCGGAGGACGAGCCCTAATCCCCTATCCCATAATCGTGAAGATAATCGATGAGGTCTTGAACTGCAGCAAGTTTCTGCGTGTCTTCGTCTGATATTTCCAGCTTTCGTCGCGGGGTGCTGAATTCTTGTTCTATGGCAGTCACAAGCTCAGCCAAATCAGCAGGGGCAATATTAAGGTCAGCAACAAGGGATGCTGAAGGCACTATTGATTCCTCTTCAACACCAAGTTGCTCGGCAATTACCTTCTTAAGTCGCTCAAATGTGGTTGTCACCCTCTATCCCTCTAGGAGTCTGATTTGCTTGCTCTCCCTCAATCAATTCCTGATTTCTTCTTTTCTGAATAGAATCAGCGGCTACTGAGCCCAAAACTCCATTGATGAATCTTGAGGAAGTGTCGCCGCCAAAACTTTTCGCCAGCTCGACAGCTTCATTAATCGCCGCCTTAACCGGCACTCTATTATCGAATAAAACCTCGAAAATGGCAAGGCGGAGGATGGTCCTGTCGATAATAGCTATTTGATCTATGGGAAAAGCAGGGGCGAATTTTCGAATCACGTTATCAATGTCCTGGCTATTCTGAAGAACCCCTGTAACCAGTGTTTGACTAAACTCAGCCGCTTCCTTAGGTAAGGGTTTCTCCCGGAGCAAGCGAGCTGAAACCTCCTCTGGCTTATGAATAGAACAATCAGTTTCGTAAAGTGTCTGTAGAGCAACAATTCTAGCTTTCCGTCTAGGCCCGATCATTGCACTACTCATCCCTTAACAAGTGAATATTGCCTATGCGCACTTGGCGCAATCCCGCATTTTTGGCTGCCTTCAGGCACCGCTCAGCATGCTGGAGCGAAGTAGTTGGCAAATCTGTCATCAGGAAATCAGGGTGAAAGCCAAGAAGGACATAAGGTATGTTCTGATCTAAGGAAGCGATAAAGGTGGCAATGTTAGAAATTTCCTTTTCATCTATATAGCCAGGTATGAGCAGAGTACTAGCTACAAGGAAGGGTATCGAAGGTCTGCTGTTTATATAACCAGCCAGAAGGCGGAAATTCTCCAGTGTCCTTTTGTTGCTTACTCCGCAAAGGGCAATATGTAACTCCTCGGTCCAGGCTTTGAGGTCGAACTTGATACAACCGCCCGAACTAAGAGAAAGCTCGGCAGCTTGCTTGAGCAAAGCTGGATGCATCGAGCCGTTAGTCTCCCAGCAGATACGGAGGATGCGACCTTTGCTTTTGCCCAACGCCAAACGAGAAGCACGTAAGGCATGAGGCAATTGCGGTGTCGGGTCACCACCGAAATAGCAGATGCAGGAGGTGCGGTCATCGACGGCGTCAGCTAGTTCCGCAGCACCAACCCAATTTTGCTGTCCTGCTGCCGATCGATAGTGCCAATTCTGACAAAACAGGCAATCGAAGGAGCACGCCTGGTAAAAAACAGCCAGGTTCTTATAACCATGTTCAGGTCCAGGACGATAGGCGAAGTCAGGATAGCCTGAACCCGTGCCGCCGGGGCAGACCCAGTCAGCAACACAGTTCGTGGGTAGCGGGTCATGATACCAGCTTACGTTGCCTTTGTCAGCGTTGGCACCAGAGAGCTTGCCTGCTGTGGATAGACGTAAGCCGCAATAACTCTTCTCGCCCTCAGAGAGTTGGCATTCATTGAAGCATAGATGACAAGCTGCGACATTCGCTGCCTTTGGTGGTTGTGGCGGTAAATTGAAAGGTTGTCTTGACTTTCGATGGGCTTCTTGGATGATAGGCTCGACTTTTTCAAAGTTCTGGCGGATACAGTCAAGACATAGACCGAGGGATTGAGAAATGAGGATAGATTCATTGCCACAATGCTTGCACCTGGTGGCACTCTTGAGCGGTGAGCCACGTTTCAGCATTCTTGACTATAGCTCTGAGATTTGACGAATCTGACGAAGCATGACGACCACTCTTGAAGCTGGTAAAACTGCTAGAGCTTTGGCAAGCCTTGTCTGCGGTCGGGGCAACGGGCAATCATCCTCTGCGCCACCTTGTTATCTCACCAACAGTTTGGACATTGCTGACGTTGAAAGTCTGCGCTCCTGGGCTAATCCGTTTGATCAACTTGGTCAGCAGCTCACCCGGCCCCATCTCGAAGAAGGTAGTTATACCCGTGGCAATCATGGTCTCAACAGATTGCTGCCACTTCACGGAATGAGTGATTTGACTAACTAGCTCTTCCTTTATTGCTTCCAGGTCAGTCAGTGGTTGGGCAGTGACGTTAGCCATAACCGGGATTGATGGTTTGTTGAACGTAAACCCTGCAATGGCATTTCTCAGTCTGCCCATGGCTGGCTCCATCAATGGAGAATAGAAGGGGCCACTTACCCTCAGCGGGATAACCCGGCGAGCGCCTTTTATCTGCACTAGCCTTCTGGCTTTATTCAGAGCCTCTTGAGTACCGGTGATGGTAAGCTGATCCGGGGCATCGATGTAGGCGATCTCAGTCGCTGCAGACAAACAGACGTCTCTAACTGTTTCTGCGTCGAGACCAGTCATTGATACCATCCCGCCGGGTGTTCTCTGCCCAGCCTCGTTCATCAATCGCCCTCTCTCACGGACCAGACGCACTGCATCAGACAAGCTCAGTGCGCCAGCAACCACTAGAGCCGTATATGCGCCTATGCCATGCCCAGCAACAAATGTGGGAGGTGGCAAGCCACCCTGGCTGACTTCTTGAGCCGCTCTGAGACAGGCAATGCTCATCGTTAGTACTGCCGGCTGAACATTAATGGTCTCTCTAAGCTCCTGCTGAGGACCTTCGAAACACAAACGAGACAGAGCAAAGCCTAGAGTCTTGTCGACTTCATCAAAAACCTCCCGGGCTGAAGAATAGTGAACATACAGGTCTAACCCCATCCCTACTGAGTGAGACTCCTGTCCAGGAAAGACATACGCAGCTTTTATTTCTTCGACCATGCTTCCTCCTTTGATTCAACTTCACCTGATGTATCAATCATCGTTCCGGCTTCGCTGAGCCGGCAGCTTTGAGCGATGGCTGCCCGCTTAAGTAGACTTACCCTCGCTTAGCCGGGCTTTTTCTTCGGGCTCTTAATCTCAATCACTTCCCTGCCATTATAGGTGCCGCAGGTGGGACAAACATGATGAGGCAATTTGAAACTGTGACACTGAGGGCAGTCAACTAAAGCGGCAATGCTTAGAGCCAGATGACTGCGCCTTTTCCCTTGCCTCGCTTTGGCATATTTTCTTTTTGGCAGTGCCATTTAGACTTCACTCTCCTTTCCCAACCGGACTAATTTTGACCAGCGTTGATTATGAGCGCCAGACAGGCATTGACAGGGGCCTTGATTTAAATCATGCCCGCAGGATGGACAAAGCCCGGCACAGTCCGGGCGGCAAAGCGGCTTGGCAGGTATAGCTAACAAGGTATATTGGCGTATCACTTCGCCTAAGTCTAGCACGTTGTTGTCATCAATAGTAGTGGAGTCATCAGCTTCTCCAGGCAAGGCTAAGTCGCTGGGTATGTCTGCTCTGGGTAAGAATTCCTCCTCGAGGTTAAAATCCACTGTACAACTAATCGCGCTGAGGCACCTACAACAGACTTCCATCACATTGGCAGTCATTGCACCTTTTACCAGAATGCTATGATTGGTACGGGCTAGAGTTACGTTGCCCTTAACGGAATCTAAGCCTTCCTTACCAACGCTCTCATTTATTTGGTATCTACGACTTGAGCCAACTGGTTCTTTGAGCAATTGGGCGACATTAATACGCATTTCAGTATACAGGATTTGCAAAGTTTGTTCATTATAAGTGGAGATATTTTTGAATGTCAAGCTGCCTCCCACCGTTTCAGTAATGAGCAACTTTTTAGCCCAACGCTTCTAGAATGTCCTTGGCTCTTGGAGTATAATTGCTACTTGCAGGGGACGATGTCAAAAGTGGTGAAAAAGGCTTTGGCGAAGTCGGAACTGAAGGCAAGAATAGGTAAGCAAGTCGAGTATCATCGCCACGAACTTATTGAATTAAGCCTGAGAATTCATGCGAATCCCGAGCTAGGTTTCAGGGAGGAAAAGGCATCAACTTGGTTAACCGGTTATCTGGAGAAGAACGGCTTTCAGATAGAAAAAGGCGTGGGTGGCTTGCCTACCGCCTTCAAAGCGGTCTATGGTAGCGGTAGGCCGGTAATTGCTTTGCTCGCTGAGTATGACGCCTTACCTGAACTCGGACATGCCTGCGGACACAATATCATAGCCACCTCAGCAGTAGGAGCTGGCGTGGTCGGTAAATGTGTCGTCGACAGCCATGGTGGGACAGTTGCCGTCATTGGTACGCCTGCGGAGGAGCTTTTTGGTGGTAAGGCGACGATGGTGAAAGCTGGAGTGTTTGACGGAGTAGATGCAGCTATGATAGTACATCCTGGAGTGCGCAATATGGCAACAATCGAAGCGCTGGCTTGCGTCAGCCTGGATATTGAATTCTTTGGTAGGGCGGCTCATGCTGCTGCCCATCCTGAGCAGGGAGTAAATGCTCTGGAAGCCATGATTTTGGCTTTCAATGGCTTGAACTCGCTGCGCCAACATATTAAAGATAAAGCTCGTATTCATGGCATAATCACCCACGGGGGTGAAGCCGCCAATATAGTGCCGGCCTACTCTGCAGCCAAATTATTGGTCCGTGCTCTTGACAACGCTTACCTTGATGAACTAAAAGAGAAGGTTCTGAATTGTTTCGCTGGAGCATCACTAGCTACAGGCGCCCGGTTAGACCACAAGTGGGCAGAAGCGGCCTACTCTCCAATGAAAAACAACTTGTCGTTGGCCCAACTCTTCTCGCAAAACTTAGAATTTCTAGGCCGCAAGATAGTCCCGTTTGAGATGCACTTTGGTTTTGGCAGCACCGACATGGGCAATGTCAGCCAAGTTGTACCTTCTATTCACCCTACGGTTGCTATTGCACCTCCCGGCGTATCACTCCACTCAGTGGACTTTGCCCTAGCTGCTGCCTCTGAGGCAGGACATGAAGGGCTACTGGATGCAGCCAAAGCTCTGGCCATGACGGTGGCTGACCTTCTCGGCGAACCGGAAGCACTAGCCAAGGTTAAGGAGGATTTTGCCGTCCATTCATGACATACTTGGTTATCTCCATAACGGTGGTCTAGCGGCAGAAGTGATGAATAAACACCCAAACCAGGAATATCAACCAGACTTGAGGTTTTTTGTCGACAGGCTGAGTTTTGGGCGAACGAGAATTAGAAATCGAGAGCCGAAGATTGTAAAATAGAGCGTGAAGAGCTGTCCTGGCATCGATGTTGGTTTGATAATTACCAAGCTATCTCTGCTTGACCAAGACAGTCAATTTCTGACAGCAGCTTATTTACACATTCAGGGCAAACCGGTTAAGTTTTGGCTAGAACAGAAGGTATCAAATAAGTTCAGGAGCAAAGTTGAGGTAAGAGAATGAAGGTTGTTTTTCTGCAGGACGTATCAGTTAAGGGCAAGAAAGGAGAGATAAGCGAAGTAGCCGATGGCTATGCTAGAAACTTTCTCTTGCCTCAAGGTCTAGCTGTGCCGGCAACACCTGCGGCTATCAAAGTCGCCAAGACTCAATCTGAAGAGAGGGCACAACGCCAAGCTCGTCAGAAAGAGGAACTAGGTGAACTGATTGAACGTTTGGAGGGGAAAGAGCTGCATTTCAAGGCTCGGGCAGGTGTCAAAGGTCGCCTACATGGTGCCGTTACCAGTGCTGACATCGCTGCTGAGCTCTCTCAACTTGTCGACTTCGAAATTGACAAGAAAAGGGTTGGGCTAGACGAGCCATTGCATCACCTTGGCAGCTATGAAATAGCAATTAGCCTCGGCACAGGTTCAGAAGCCAAGATCAAAGTAGTCATTGAAGAAGAGATTGGAAATGACTAGTGAAAACTTGCCGCCGCACGATGTTGAAGCTGAAAAAGCAGTAATTGGCTCTCTCCTTGTTGACGGCGAAGCCATATTCAATGTTGCAACTTTTCTTGAACCTCAGGACTTTTTCACGCAGGAGAACCAATGGATTTATGATGTTTGTTTTGGGCTATACCAGCGTAATGAGGCCATAAATCAGATAACTGTGGCCCATGAATTGGCTCAGCGAGGCAAGCTGGAAGAGACTGGCGGCGCTGCTTATCTTAGTCACCTGGTATCTATAGTACCGACATCTCTCCACATTGTAGATTACGGGCAGATTGTTTCCAGGTTGTCTGTAATGCGACGACTGATCAGCGCTGCCAGCCAGATTACCACTATTGGCTATCAAGCCGACGCGGATGTTGATGCTGCTCTCGGCAAAGCCGAAGACGTTCTTTTCAAGGTGAGGCATCGGCGAAGTCTTTGGGATTTCATCCCAATACGCGATATTCTTGGTCAATATTTTGAAGAAGGTGGACCAACCCAGCCCGCGGAGGGGAAGATTGCACATATTCTCACCCACTTCGCCGCGATAGATGATGTCTTAGGCGGGCTACAGCGTTCTGACCTGATTATTCTGGGTGCCAGGCCAAGCTCAGGCAAAACAAGCTTGGCCCTTAATATTGCCAGGAACGCTGCCGTCAATCAGAAAGCCTGTGTTGCTATATTTAGCTTGGAAATGTCTCGGCAAGACGTTGTGCGGCGCCTCCTAGCCAGTGAGGCCAATGTAGATTGCAGGAATGTTCGCCTGGGCGTCTACAATGAACGAGAAGAAAGAAGAATCATGGAAGCCAGCGGCATCCTTTCAGAAGCGCCTATTTATATTGATGATTCACCCCAACTACGAATAATGGAGATGCGAAGCAAGGCACGGCGACTTCATTTCGAACACAATGTTGACTTATTCATTGTTGATTACCTCCAGTTGATGCGGGGAGAAGTTAGGGGCGACAGCCGAGTGCAAGAGGTTGGCGAAATAACGCGCGCTCTGAAGGCACTTGCCCGAGAGATAGATGCACCAGTGTTAGCTGTGTCACAACTAAGCCGAGCTATAGAACAACGGATATCTCATAAACCCCTGCTTTCTGACCTCAGAGAGAGCGGGAGTATCGAGCAGGATGCTGATGTGGTTGTCTTTATCTCTCGAGCTGAACTGCATTTTACCGAAGACGAATGGAAGAAAGACCACGATATTGAGAGTGAGCCCTATCCCAGAGGTATTGCCGACATCAGCATAGCGAAACACCGGAACGGTCCTATCGGTGACAGCAAATTGCGCTTTGTCTCCAGGGTTACCAAATTCGAAAGTCTGGAGACTGAACTGAGCGCGGCTTAAAGATTATCGGGGGGCACGAAGGAGCATGACCAAGAAACCTTTTTCTGGTTTCCCAGCAAGAGCGGAGGTTACCCCAATACCCAACCTGTTCTTCGCTACGGTGATGCCACAGGTTGATGACATCGCTGAGCTCAAGATGATATTGCACGTTTTCTGGCTACTCAGCCGTCGCCGTGGCTATGCACAGTTTGTAACCTATAACGAACTTTTGTCTGACCCCATACTTATGGGCGGCATGGAGGGAGAAACCAAACCCAAAGGCGAAGTACTTCGTCAAGCGCTGGATCAAGCTATACAACATGGTACTATGCTCCATCTGAGGGTTGATAGAGATGGGCAGCCTGAAGATGCCTATTTCATTAACAGCGAAACTGCGAAGGAGACGATTAACAAAATTCAGCGAGGTAAGCTTCCACAGCTGGTTTTGGCACCTAGGAGAAGTGAGGAAGCGGAAATTAAACCGCCATCGGATATTTTCAGCCTTTATGAACAAAACATAGGTATGCTGACACCAATGATTGGTGAAGAGCTTCAAGAGGCTGAGAAACTGTACCCGGCAGATTGGATTGAAAGTGCTTTTAGGGAAGCCGTTAGTCTGAACAAGCGTAGCTGGAAATACATTGCGCGTATTTTGGAACGATGGGCTATTGAAGGGAAAGATAATGGAAAGCTTGGGAGAGATTCTGAAAAAGAAAGAGACCGTGACAAATACATCAGGGGCAGATACGGGCACATGGTTCAGCGCTGAGCAGCGGGAAGAAGGCTCGCCTGATCCCGATTGCCTCCTGTGTAAGGGGGCTGGCTTTGTTTATCCTTTGTCAGCTTCAGGGCGTCCCGATTTCAGTCGAGTTGTCCCATGTCAGTGTACTCGACAGGACCTGAAAAAAGAGAAGCTGACTCAGCTTCAGCAGTATAGCAATCTGGGCGCCCTGTCTCGACTCACCTTCGACAACCTTCTACCTGACGGGAGGCATAGTGAAGCTACATCACAGCAGTATTTCACACAAGCCTATGAAGCGGCCAAAGCCTTTGCCACGGACCCCAAAGGGTGGTTAATCTTAGCTGGCCCGAACGGTTGTGGCAAAACACACTTGGCTTGCGCTATCGCTAATCACCGTCTAAGTCTAGGTCAGCCCGCCTTTTACATAGGGGCCGCTGACTTGCTAGACCATCTTCGCTCCGCTTTTAGTCCCAACAGTGATGTTGCCTACGATGAGCTGTTCGAACGAGTGAAAAACACGCCGCTTCTGGTTCTGGATGACTTGACTATGACAGTCACCACTCCTTGGGCTAAGGGAAAACTGGAGCAGTTGCTTGATTATCGTTTCAACACCCGGTTGTCTACAGTGATCACCACCAATGTGCCAATTGAGGAGCTTGAGGAGAACTTGGGAGGCCGTCTAACCGACACTGAACTCTGTCAAACATGTGTAATTCGAGGAGAATCCCCGTCGTCTCTAGAGCGCCTTGGAGATTTAGAACTAGAGCTATTGCGGAAGATGACCTTCAAGAATTTTGATTACAAGGGGTTGAATCTCCCGCCTGAGCAGCGCGAGAATTTGGAGCAAGCCTTCCGCCTGGCCTTTAATTTTGCGCAATCTCCCCAATACTGGCTCGTTCTTCAGGGGGTTAATGGCTGTGGCAAGACACATTTGGCAGCCGCCATTGCTAATCATCTGCGTCGAGAAGGTAAGTCAGCATTGTTCATTGTGGTTTCTGACCTCCTTGACCATTTACGCTCCACGTTTGGTCCGGAAAGCAAAGTCTCCTATGATAAGCTCTTTGAGGAAATCAAGAAGGCTCCGGTACTGATTCTCGATGATTTTGGTGAGCAGTCAGCCACACCATGGGCTCAAGAGAAGCTGTATCAATTGATTAGCTATCGTTATAACGCCAGACTAGCCACGGTGATTACCACCTGTCTTTCCTTAGAACAGATTGAGAGACGAATCAGCTCTCGTATGGTAGACCCCAGCCTCAGTACAGTCTTTGACATTATGGCTCCCGATTATCGGGGGGATGCAAAAGCAGCCCGGGAACCTAGGCCCCAGCAACGATATCATCGGCGAGCTCGCTTCCTGTAGACAGTGCTCTCGTTCAGATAGATGATTGAGATTGCTCTCTTACTTCGAGATTGGTCCAGCATTGTGTCCTTTTCGATGACGAAACAGAAAGAAACATCCGCCGCTTCTATGGGATTAAGAGAAGACAGATGTGATACCAAGGTAGGCAAGGAGTGCGAACTGTTGTAGGTCTGAAACTTTCCTGCTAAAATAGCCTAGATTTGCTGGAAGAAAACTGTGGTAAACTCGCCAGTTCTAGTACTTAATCAGGACTACGAACCGCTCAATATCTGCATAGTGCGCCGGGCTGTCGTTCTGCTGCTTCGTGACAAAGCTGAGGCTCTAGAGAATGGACGAGGCAACCTCCGCTCTGTTTATGATGTCTTTGATGTTCCTTCGGTGATTCGCCTCGTTTACTTCATCAGGCGACCCCGGCGCCAGCGGAAATTGACTAAGCTCGAAGTTTTCAACCGTGACCAGTATGTCTGTCAGTATTGCGGTAGAGAAAGCAAGGAGCTGACTTTAGACCACGTTATACCCAGGCGGCGTGGTGGGGAGCACAGATGGGAAAACGTGGTCAGTGCCTGCGTACCTTGCAATCGGCGAAAGGCCGGGCGCACACCAACCGAAGCCAGAATGCCCCTTCTCCGTCAACCTAAACCCCCGGGCAAGGATGGTTTCTACGTCCCTTATCACTACCTTCGTGTGCACACTGAGTGGCAGAAATACCTTCCTCAATAGCTATCTCCTTCTTTGTTGTCCCTCAATCGGTGGTTTCTTGTGCCAGGTTATCTCGTCAAGAGGCAATTCCACAGTGACCCCGGTTTCCAATTCTACTGCTACCGTTTCTTTCAATGGGTTGCTGCTGACTACTTTGGCCTTTCCCAAAGATGTAGATACTTCTTGACCTAGCTGAGGTAGTTTCTCTTTCATATCACGGTATTGGTCGTATTCATATCCCAAGCAGCAAAGGAGTCGACCGCAAATACCGGAGGTTTTCATCGGGTTAAGGGCGATATCTTGCTCTTTCGCCATCTTAATAGAAACCGGCGCAAACTCAGAGAGGAAGGTAGTGCAGCACAGAGG
>Ga0114922_10005304_pt1 | contig 11891 bp, 11 predicted proteins | sample AartaG_FD_100975 | JGI IMG/M metagenome (GOLD analysis project Ga0114922, IMG submission 100975) | Deep subsurface microbial communities from Aarhus Bay to uncover new lineages of life (NeLLi) - Aarhus_00045 metaG | ecosystem: Environmental > Aquatic > Marine > Oceanic > Sediment | place...
AGAAGGACTCGGTGATGGAGGCATTTAGGGCCCGCGAGATAGATGTTCTGTGCACCACAACGGTGATCGAAGTGGGAGTGGACGTACCGAATGCCACGATCATGCTGGTCTTGAACGCTGAGCGCTTCGGGCTATCACAGCTTCACCAGCTTCGGGGCCGCGTGGGTCGGGGAGGCCATGAGTCGTACTGCATCTTGCTCTCGGACCGGAAGTACGATCCGTCGCGGGCGCTGGACCTCGATGCGGAGGAGCTGCTGGGGCAGGCGCAGAGGCGACTGCGCGTGATGCAGGAGGAGTCCGACGGATTCACTATTGCGGAGGAGGACCTGCTGCTGCGCGGCCCCGGGGAGTTCTACGGCACGCGCCAGCACGGCCTGCCGGACTTCCGGCTGGCGCGCATGGCCCGGGACGTTGGCGTGTTGGAGGAAGCGCGAGAGGCGGCTAGGTGGGTGATCGAGAGCGATCCAGTCCTCGAGAGGCCGGAGCACGCGGGGCTGCGTCGGCAGGTGCAAGCTCTGCGGGTGCGGATGGACAGCGTGGCGGGTTGAGAGATGCGGATCATTGCGGGGTCGGCGAAAGGACGAGTTCTGCGATCTCTTCGCGGGCGGGCGCTCCGGCCCACCGCGGATCGGGTGCGGGAGAGCCTGTTCGCCGCGCTTGGAGCCCGCGTGCAGGAGGCGCTATTCCTTGATCTCTACGCAGGTGCGGGAACGGTCGGGCTGGAAGCCCTGAGCCGCGGCGCAAGGGAGGCCACCTTCGCCGAATCGCACCGGCCGGCCGGAGCGATAATAGAGGAGAACGCGCGCCGCTGTGGATTTGAGGAGTGCGTGCGAGTTATAATCGCGCCGGTAGCGCGCGCTCTGGCTCGGCTGAGACGGGAGGGTGCGAGCTTCGATCTGGTGTTCGTCGATCCGCCCTACGAGAGGGGCGAGATTGGAGCCACGATGGCCCGGCTCGGGCAGTGGCAGCAGATGGTGGCCGATGGCGGGCTGGTGATCTGCCAGCACTCGCGCCACGAAGGGGCGGAGGAGCGGGTCGGGGGATTGGAGAGAATGAAGCGGATGCGGTACGGCGAAACGATAGTTGACTTATATCAGCATGGAGGGAAGGCGGTTGATAACGGCATTGTACGCGGGGACCTTTGATCCCGTGACCTACGGTCACCTCGATGTGGTACGCCGCGCGGCGGCGCTGTTCGACAAGGTGATCGTGGGGGTTTCGGTGAACCCAAGAAAGGTCCCGCTTTTTACCATGGCGGAGCGGGTGCAGATGATCCGGGAGTCATGCGGCGACTTCCCGAACGTCGAAGTAGCGGTGGTGCCGGGGCTGGTGGTCGAGTTCGCCCGCGCAGCAGGAGCACAGGTAATAGTGCGCGGACTGCGGGCGGTTTCGGACTTCGAGTTTGAGCTTCAGATGGCTTCGACCAACCGAAAGCTGGCGCCGGAGGTGGAGACCGTCTTCTTCATGCCTGCGCCGGAGTATCACTACCTGAGTGCGAGCATAGTGTCGGACCTTGCGCGATTCGGGGGCGACGTAAGCGACTTCGTGCCGCCCCACGTAGAGCGCCAACTGAAGGAGCGCCTTGCGGGCGATGAGGGCCCAGGCGGAAAGGAGGAATCCCCATCGAAATCCTGAAGCGCCTGGAAGAGCTGGAGCGGATGGGCGAGGAGCACCATCCGCAGTTTCTCCACCGCGCGTGGGGGTTCGATCTCGACCGATTCTTCGCCCAGGTGAACCGAATCCGCGCCGCCCTGCCGGAGGAGATCAAGGCGGCCAACCGGGTAAGCCACGAGCGGGAGCAGATCCTGGAGAGCGCGGAGGCGGAGCGACAGCGCCTGCTGGAGGAGGCCCGCGAGCAGGCGGCCCTGCTGGTGTCCAACGACGAGGTCGTGCGAAGGGCGACGGAGCAGGCAGAGGAGATCATCCAGAGAGCGACCGCGGAGGCGAATGAGATCAGGCGCAGTGCGGAGGATTACGCCACGCGCGTGCTGGCCAACCTCGAGGAATACGTGACGCGGATTCTCGGAGCCGTGCGCACCGCTAGAGAGCGACTCAGCGCGGGTCCGCAGGAGTCCAGCGGCGAGTAATAGACCGATCCCGGGAAGGTTGCGAGGCATATGTCAATCCAGAGTGTGCGGCGGCACTTCGCCGTTCATTTGAGGGTCGTCATCTACGTTGTCACCGCGATGTTCGTCATAGGGCTGCCGCTCGTCTTCGTGCCCGGCAGGTTCTTGGGCAAGAAAGAGGAGCCGCAGGAGGGGTCTGACCCACAGCAAGCTGTCATCGCCAGGGTAGGGGCCGAGTCCGTGACCAGAGCTGAACTGACGGCGCAGTTCAACGGGACGATGGCACAGATGCTGCCCATCTACGCTCAGCTTGGTCAGAGTCCCGGGGTCGAGAGGCTGTGGCGGTTTCGACTGGACGCCGCCGAGCAGGCGATCACGCAGAAGGCGCTCGCGCAGAAGGCCCGGGAGGAGGGACTGCGCGTCGATAAGGATGAGGTCACACAGAGGGCCGAGCAACTGGTCGAGCAGGAGCTGTCGCGGTGGAAGAGCCAGTACGACGGCGAGCAACTCGAGAGGATGCTCGCCTACATCGCGTCCGAGACCGGGGAAGTACGCAAGGACCGGGTCAGCGAGAGCTGGTTCCGGAACTGGCTCAAGAAGCGCCTCCTCAGGGAGTCGGACCGATTGGAGCAGGACCTGATTGTCCAGAGGCTGGGCCAGCGCGTCATGGCGCAGGTGTCGGCCACCGAGCAAGACCTGTTGGCCTCCTACGACAAGGCGACGGTGCGCGAGATCACGGTCGCGCTGCGCCCGCCGAGCGGCCAACTTCGGACAAAGGAAGAAGCGCGCGAGCGCGCTGACGATCTTCTGGCCCGTGTGAAGGCAGGCGCGAACTTCACGAAGCTGGCGAGCACCGAATCCGACGCTCCGGACGCGGAGGATAATGGAGGGCTTAGGGAACCGGTTCGCCGGGGGCGCATGCCCAAGGAGTGGGACGACGCCGTTTTCTCGCTGGGGCCGGACGAGGTCAGCGGCCCGATTGAGCTTCCTTGGGGATACGTAATCGTGAAGATGGAGAAGATCGAGCGCGAGCTGCCGGACGAGCTTGAGGCGGAGAAGGACGAGCTGCTCAACCGCTTCGTTGACCAGAAACGGCAGGAGGCGTGGCGGGAGTATGAGACCGAAGTGCGGGAGCAAGCTGAGGTCGAGATAGTGGATCCGGAGATACTCGCCTACAAGGCCTATCGGGAGGGAGACCGCGAGAGGGCGCTCTCGCTGTTGGAGGAGGCGGCGCCCGCCGCGCGGGAGATCGGCGATCTGGCCGCTGCCTCCGTTTTCTATCAGCTCGCGACGCTGCTGGCCGCCCGCAATGAGTGGGAGGAAGCCGCGGACGCCTATGCCCAGAGCCACGACGCGCTGTCGCACTCGGAGATGAGCATTCCCGCGGGACGCTCGCAGGCCTTGATGGGTATGGGACGCTCGTACGAGAACCTGGGCAATATCGAGGATGCCGTCACATGGTACCAGGCCGCGGGCGACGCGAGCGAGACGCCCTCCATCCACGAGCAGTTGCTCGCAACCTACAAGAGACTGGACAAGGCGGAGCTGGTCGAGCGCGAGCAAGAATGGCTGGCGGAGTATCGCGAGGAGGAGCTCGCGCGGCAGAGGCAACTCGAGGCGCAGCAGCGCGCCGCCGAGGAAGAAGAGGCCCCCCCGACGCCTCCCAAGGAGTCGCAGTAGGGTTCGGGACATGTGGGAGGGATGCCACATGCCGTCGCGTGTCACGCGGCCGGAAACCGGGTAGCATGGCCGAGAACATGCCTGCAAGGTAGTATGGCCGATGAGCAAGAATGGGTTGACTCGGCGAGAATTCATGAAGCGAGCGCTCACGTTGGGGCTCACTGCGTACGGGGTTGCGGAGCTGGGCGGGCCCGACGAGCTGCGGGCCGCAACGACAGGCGGCCCGACGATTGCGGTTGCATCGAAGAAGTCGCCCGCGGAGCTGGTTCGCGCGGCTGTCGGGGCGATAGGGGGGATACACCGTTTCGTCAAACCCGGTGCCAGTGTGCTGGTGAAGCCGAACATCGGCTGGGCCCGCAAGCCGCATCAAGCGGCGACGACCAACCCGGAAGTAGTGGCCGAGATCGTACGCCTGTGCAAGCAGGCCGGCGCGCGGGAAGTGAAGGTCATGGACCACGCGGTGGACGGCCCTGACGCGCTCGTGCTCAAGATCACCGGCATCGAGGCCGCTGCTCGGGAAGCAGGGGCCAAGGTGAGCTTGGCTTCTTCGCCGGCCCTCTACGAGAAGGTAGATCTGCCGCGAGGCAAGGCGCTGAAGTCGGTCCACGTTCTGCGCGACCTCCGGCGGGCCGACGTCTTCATTAACGTGCCCATCGCAAAGGTTCACGGTACGACGCGTTTGACGCTCGGCTGCAAGAACCTGATGGGTATTGTGTGGGACCGCGGCGCATGGCATCGGAGCGCCAGTCTGGACCAGGCCATAGCCGACTGTGCGGCGGAGATCCGGCCCCACCTCGTGATACTGGACGCGATCCAGATCCTGCTGACGAATGGGCCCAAGGGCCCCGGCCGCACCGAGAAGAAGGACATCGTCGTGGCGGGCACCGATCAGCTCGCTGTGGATGCTTACGGTGCAACGCTGTTCGGGCGGACGCCAACCAGCATAGCCCACTTGAAGCGGGCCCATGAGATGGGGGTTGGAGAGATCGACCTCGACCGCGTGAAGGTCAAGCATGTATGAACGGCTGCGCAGGCTCCGGCGAGCCTCCCAGCTACTGTTCTTCACCGCCTTCGTTCTGCTCTTCGCCTTTGCGGCCTATCCACTGAGATCGCCGATCCCGGTGGATCTCTTTCTGCGGGCGGATCCGCTCATCGCGCTTTCCACGATGCTCTCGCTGCGCCGCGTTGTGTTCCCGCTCCTCTGGTACGCGCTCCCGGTCGTGGTGCTGAGCTTGGCGTTTGGACGTGTCTTCTGTGGGTGGATCTGCCCCATGGGGACGGCGATCGACATCTGCGAGCGAGCGCTCAACATCCGCGGCCGGCGTCCGGAGCGGGCACCGCAGCTTTCCCGTCTGAAGTTCTACCTGCTGATTGCGCTCATCGTGACCATGCTGCTGCCGGCCGCCCACCGGTCGGCAGTCGATCTCTCGCTTTCGGAGAGCGTAGGTCTTTCCGCGGTCTACCTGGTGGACCCCATCGCCCTGCTGACCCGCACGTTCACATGGGTGGGCCTTCCCGCGGCCCAGTGGGCGCTGCGGCTTGGCGGCGACACGGTTACCGCGTGGAGCTACTCCGACTTCCTCGGGGATCACCCAGCGCTCGCGCGCGCTCTCTCCCCGGCGCAGCTTGCTTTCGGCTCGGTGGCGCGCCCGGCCTACTTCCGGCTGGGGGTGACGAGCTTCGTGATATTCGCGGCGATCATAGCGCTGAGCCGATATGCCCGGCGGTTCTGGTGCAGGAACCTCTGTCCGCTGGGCGCGCTGCTCGGATGGCTGGGCAAGGTATCGCCGCTGCGACTCGCCGTCTCCGACAAGTGCACTCGCTGTCTGCGCTGCGTCAGCGAATGCAAAATGGGGGCCATCTCCGAGGATCCGCATCGGTATGTGGGGTCTGAGTGCATCGGGTGCTGCACGTGTCTCGCGGTGTGCCCGGAGAGTGCGATCTCGCTCACGGCGGGCCGTGAGGAGACCGGACGAGAGGATGGACTGCGGCTCGACAGGCGGAGGGTGCTTCAGGCGGTGGGATTCGGGGCGGCAGCCGTTGTGCTTCCGAAGGTGGAATGGGCTGCAAAGCGGAGCGAGGCCGGCGAACGCGTTCTGAAGATCTCCTCCGAGCGTCTCATCCGGCCGCCCGGGGCGCTGGCCGAGAACGAGTTCGTCACCGCCTGCGTTCGGTGCGGGGAGTGCATGAAGGTGTGCCCCACCAATGCCATCCAGCCAGCGCTCGGGGAGGGGGGCATTGAGGCATTCGGCACGCCTGTGATCGTGCCCCGAATCGGCCCGTGCATGCAGCCGTGCGATCTTTGCGGGCGGGTCTGTCCGACGCAAGCGCTCCAGCCCTTCGACGTCGAGGAGAAGCGCCACCTCTACCTGGGAACCGCTTCGGTGGACCGGAGCACCTGCATTGCGTGGGCCGAAGATAAGCAGTGCCTCATCTGCGACGAGGCCTGCCCCTACGATGCCATCTCGCAGCGTGTGATTGAGGGGCTGGGAAGGCCGGTGGTCGATGAGAGAGTCTGCGTGGGCTGCGGTATGTGTGAGTGGGTATGCCCGGTCGAGCCGCTCGGTGCGATCCGAGTCGGCTCCTCAGGCGACCGCCGACACCTGACACTGGAGGAACGTCGGCACCTGCGAGAGCAGGCCGGGAAGGATACCGCGAGCGAGTCGCCGTATCCCGGTTTGTGATGGCCGGAGTGAGGAGGTCAACGAACGGTGAGGTGGTGGCGACTGGCGCTGGGCGGGGCACTCCTTTTCTGGGTGCTGGGCACGGCCTATGTTCAGGCCCGACGGCGCGGCCGAGAACTCGGCCTCGCGGTGCTACTGGTCGGGGGCGCTGTCGTCGCGTATGTCGTTGCGGCCGTGCTGCCGCGGCCGCCAATGCCGGAGGCGGCGGCAATGATTCTCGTTGTTGGGTCCCTATTGCTGCTGGCCGGAGCGATGGGCGTTGTGTTGTGGCACGGGTTCCGGCAGTAATGGTGAAGCGGTGACTTCGGTTGTCGGCCAGGTACTGAACGATCGGTACGAGGTCCTCGAGAGAATCGGCGAGGGCGGCATGGCGACCGCGTATCGCGGCCGCGACCGAGTGCTGGGCAGGATCGTTGCCATAAAGATCATGCGCCCGGAGCTGGCGGCCGACGACGCGTTCGTCGCGCGGTTCCGCCGAGAAGCGCGGGCGGCGGCCGGGGTGGCGCATGAGCATATCGCGAGCGTGTACGACACAGGCAGCGACGGGAACCTCCACTATATTGTGATGGAGTACGTGGAGGGGGAAAGCCTGAAGGAGCGTCTGCGACGGGAAGGCTCGCTGCCCCTCGACGAGGCGCTGCGCATCGCCTCGGAGACGGCTGAAGCACTGGCCGCGGCACACGCCGCGGGGGTCGTGCACCGAGACATCAAGCCCCAGAACATCCTGCTCGGCCACGACGGCAGGGCCAAGGTCACCGACTTCGGGATCGCCCGCGCCGCCTCCTCGCCGGGGCAGACCGACACGAGCGCAATCATCGGATCGGTCCATTATATCTCGCCAGAGCAAGCGCGCGGCGAAGCTGTGGGGCCCCAAGGCGATATCTATTCTCTCGGCGCCACCCTCTTCCACATGCTCACCGGGCGTCCGCCCTTCGAGGATGGAGACCGGCTCGCCATTCTGCACAAGCACGTATACGATCGCCCCCGGCGGGCGAGCGCGCTGCGACCGGGTCTGCCTCCGGAGGTGGACTTCGTCGTCGGCCACTGCCTCGCGAAGGACCTGTCGCAGCGTTTCGCGTCCGCGCGCGAGCTGTCGAGCCACCTGGCTGCCTGCCCGCGCGCCGAGGCGGTAGGGGGCAAAGGTCGGCTGGCCAGATGGCGACACAGCTGGTTCGGTCGCGGAGCCGACGCCGCGGGATGGTGGGTGCGCAGACGCGGGGTATGGGGCCTAGCGGCAACCATAGCCTTGGTGGCGACCGTCGCCGGAGTGACCCAATGGGCCGCCGCCCGCGGCCGCGCGGAGATGGTTCCGGTGCCAGACGTCGTGGGGATGAGCGCGGGGGCCGCGCGCACGTATCTAGAAGAACTGGAGCTGGAGTATCGCGAGGTGGGAAGCCGTCCGAACGAGGATGTCGAGGCCGGGGCCCTGCTGAGCCAGGACCCCGTGGCGAATCTCGAAGTCCGCGCCGGCACCGTGGTGAAGGTGGTGCTCAGCGAAGGGCCCAGTCACGTTGTCGTTCCCGCTGTAACACAGATGTCGGTTGCGCAAGCACAGCGCAACCTCGAAGCAGCCGGGTTGACGGGTGGAACGGTGCAGGAAAGCTACGATGCGAGCGTCCCGCGCGGATACGTGGCCAGCACTCTCCCCGCCGCGGCAGCCCGCGTGGTGCGCGGCACCGCAGTCGACCTCGTAGTGAGCCTCGGGCCGAAGCCAAGCGAACCGGGCGGCCCGCCACCAATGGTGCCCCCCGGTCCCCGGGGGCCGCGCGAGGAGACCCTGACATACATGGTCCCGGCCGATGCCGGCGCCGACGGCGAGGCAGATGTCGCTATCGAGATCATCGACGAGAACGGCCGCCGGAGAATATATCAGGGCCGACACAAACCAGGCGAGAGAATACCGCCACAGAAGATACGCGTCACCGCGAAGACCAAGGCGCGCATTCTAGTTGACGGCAAGGTGAGAGCGGAGCGGGAATACCTTCCCTAACGCCTCAGACGACGAATCGCGCACGGCTTACCGCGCCCCGCCGATATCCCCGGCAGGGCGCTTTCTTGCACACTGAGCGGAGGCGTTTCTTGACCGTTCAGGGGCGCTTCTGTGCCGATGGTAGGTTCCCAGACAAATGTGGAATAAGTCACTGGTTTTGCGGCAGCGCGGGCTCGCGGCCGAGGGGCTAGCCGGCACTTTGGAGGCTGGCCGAGTCGGCAGCCATCCCCTCTAACAGGCCTCGAGTATCGGCAATCCAGGCCGCGCAAGCGCGGGTGCTATGCGTAGGGAATTCACCGCGATCAGTGTGCTTTCGATGTTGATCGCATTCATGGCGGGGACGGTGATCTGCATGCAGATCGCTAACGTGGAAACGCCCTCCGGGTGGGAGGTTTCCGCTTCGGTTCTGTGGACGCTCGAAGCGGCCATCTTCGGCACTGCGGTCTACGCGTGGCGTCCGGCGGTATCCCTCGTCGGATGGGTTCTCGGAATCGCGGGTTTGACGCTGGTGCGCGTGGGCCTCACGGTGGCGGCCGCGGCGGGGCTCACCGCAATGAGCGGCGGCGAGACGATCTATCCGGCCATGCAGAACACCGCGGACGCGGTACCCCGTGTCTCCGCCATCCTTTTCTCCGCAATGATCTGCTACCCACTTCGCTTGTTCCTTCCAGAAAGAGCCCCGCGGAGGCCCGCCGACGCGAGACGATTCGCGGAGAGCGCCGCCGTCAAGTCGGCGACCGCAGCGGCCGGTGCCGAAGGCGGCGTGCTCATCGTGACAGTGAAAGACCGCGGGGCGACGGTCGAGGATGAGTCGAGGATGGCGGCTGAGACGCACCAGGCTCCGCCCCTGCCGGTGCCTGACATGGAGGGAGCTATCAACCTGCCGGCGTCGGCGATCTTGGCGCAGCTTCCGCGGGAAATGGTCACAGAAAAGGCACTCGCAGTGGCCGATTCGCATGACGTGCCGATCCCGCTGGAGGCGATTCTGGGACAGTTGAGAGAAGCCCGCGTTGTCGTCAGCATCTCTCAGGTGATGGAGTGGCTGCCGTCTCGAGTCCGCAAGGCACTCGTGCAGCCGGCCGAGCTCACCCTACATGAAGACGCGGTCGAGCTGCCACTCAACCTAGTCGTTACTCGTCTTCCGCCGGAGGCGCTCGCGCTGCCACCGCCCTCGCCTCCTGCGTGGGCAGACGTCGGGACATCGGAGGGCGTGGTGTTCGCCACCACGCAGTAAGCTGGAAGTGAAGAGGGATCGAGAAAGGACCGCGCGGCGATGGCTTCGATCAACTACGCGCTGAAGGAGATCAGCTGCAAGATCGTCTACTACGGCCCCGGCATGTGCGGGAAGACGACGAACTTGCAGTTCATCCATCAGCGGACGATGCGGGAGAAGCGCGGGAACATGGTCTCTCTGGCTACACCGGGAGAGCGCACTCTGTTCTTTGATTTCCTCCCGCTCGAGGCCTCGCAGATTCACGGCTTCCGCACGAAGTTCCAGCTCTATACCGTGCCGGGGCAGGTGATGTACAACTCCACCCGCAAGCTGGTGCTGCGCGGGGCGGACGGGATCATCTTCGTCTGCGATTCCCAGTGGGAGAAGATGCGGGGGAACCTCGATAGCTTCCACAATCTGATCGGCAATCTGTCCTCTTATGGCTACAGCCTCGAGAGCACTCCATATGTGGTTCAGTACAACAAGCGCGATCTTCCCAACATCGCGCCGATTGAATACATGCAGTACGTGGTAAACCCGCGGCAGGTGCCGAGCTTCGAAAGCATCGCCATTCACGGAAACGGCGTCTTCGAGAGCCTGAACGCAGCCTGCACGATGGTGCTGGCTCACCTGTCGCAGAAGCAGAAGGCCGGAGTTGTGTAGGAGAGTGGAAGAACAACGATGGCACTGACGGGCACTTTCCAGGATGTTAGCTTCGCGGAGCTGCTTCAAATGCTAAACGTCGGACACAAAACGGGCAAGCTGACCGTCTCGCGTCCGGGAGAGCAGGCCGTGCTCTACTTCACGAACGGAGAGATCGCGCGCGCCGACTCCCGGATGGAGCACGGACCGGAACTCGTGTATCGCATCCTGGGGTGGAACGCGGGCGAGTTCGCCTTCGAGCGAACGGAGAAGCCTGTCGTCAAGAACATAAAGCAGAGCACCGAGGAGTTGATTCTGGAAGGCATGAAGCGCTTCGACGAGTGGGAGCGGGTCGAGGCGGAGATGCCAAACATGCACGTCGTGCTGCGGCAGCGGGCCTACGCAGTGAACCAGCACTACGACAGCCTGAGTGAAGAGGCGAAGACGGTGTTGCGGCTTGTGGACGCGCGGCGCCAGACGGCTACTATAGTGCGGGAAAGCGGGCTCGAGCCCGTCGTCGCCGTGAAGGCCGTGACCGAGCTTCTGAGCGAAGGGATTGTTGAGGAGTGGCAAGGCCCGCGCCAAAGCGGCAATGTGCTTCAGACGGGCGGCAAGCTGCCGGAGGCAACCGGAGCTATCGATTCGAGTGCCGCCAGCTACTTCTCCTCGAAGGGACAGCTTTCGGCCCGGCGGCAAGGCTCGGGGAACGACACGAAGACACTGGACTCGGATTGATGAGGCGGCATCGAGGAGTCGATAGGCCATGGGCTTACTACCGAAACTGGCTCAGAATAACACATCGATAGGGCTGGACATAGGCAGCAGTGCCATTAAGCTGGTACAGTTGCAGGAATCGAAGAGCGGAATCGCCCTGCATAAGGCGGGCAGCGCGCCGACGCCGCGGGAGGCGGTGAAGGGTGGTGTCGTGGTGGACCCCTTGGCCGTTGCGAAGGCCGTCCAGTCGCTTCTGGAAGCCCTGCAGGTGGAAAAGGCTACCGTCGCCGCAGGAATCGCGGGCCCGACCGTGGTGGTCCGGGAAGTGCCACTGCCGAGCATGTCTGACCGACAGCTTCGTAAATCCATTCAGTGGGAAGCGCGGAATTACATTTCGTTCCCGGTGGAGGACAGCGTCGTCGAGTTCCAGGTGCTGGACCGGCCCACGACAGACGAGGGCAGTCAGATGTGCGTGATGTTGGTCGCAGCACCTCGAGACATGGTAGATAGTCAGGTGGAGGCTATAGAGCTGGCGGGTCTCGACCTGGCCGCGGTCGAGATACAGCCTTTCGCGTCGATGCGAGGCATTCTGGCGGGCAACGGGCAGTTGCAGGGAAGCGGGGACACAACGGCCGTCCTCGGGATTGGCGCGACCTATACAGAGATCACGATCATGAAGGACGACCAGTTCGTGTTGACGCGCATGATACCCATCGCAGGAGACGCCTTTACCGAGGCGATCAAGAACGCTCTGGATATCGACACGGAGCAGGCAAACCAGCTCAAGGAAACGACGATGCAGGTGGTGTCGAGCGAGGAGGAGCGCGCGACTCTGGACCCGGCCACCCAGCAGGCGAGCCGCTCGATAGAGCCCCTGTTGGACGAGCTGATCCGCGAGGTGC
>Ga0114922_10005305_pt1 | contig 11886 bp, 5 predicted proteins | sample AartaG_FD_100975 | JGI IMG/M metagenome (GOLD analysis project Ga0114922, IMG submission 100975) | Deep subsurface microbial communities from Aarhus Bay to uncover new lineages of life (NeLLi) - Aarhus_00045 metaG | ecosystem: Environmental > Aquatic > Marine > Oceanic > Sediment | place: Aarhus...
GTCTTGTACATCTGGTAATAACTGGAATAAATGTATGGAATCATCCTGTATCGCAACTTGTCATAGGTTGTGAATATTTTCATCGCATCTTCACCATATCTCCAGGGTTCTTTATAATTGGGGTGTTCCATACCGAAAAGCATGGCTATCGGACTGAACATACCGAACTGGCACCAGCGGACATACAATTCAGGATCAGCAATATGTTCAAAACCACCCATGCAATGGGTCCATGCGCCTATTCCGGAAAGGCTGATATTTATCCCTCCCCTGATAACGGGAGCAAAGTATTGCCATTCAGAAGGCCAGTCACCCGCAAAAATAAATGGATAGCGCTGTATTCCTGCATAGCCTTCGCGTGTATGATTCATTCCCCTGATGCCATTGTATTGCTGAAATTTCAGATATGGAGTCCGGGCATATGCAACCGGAAAGATATTATGCAGACTTCTGATAGTTTCTCCCTGTGGTCCAATCTTGTCACTTTCATTTGCCTTGCGTCCGAATGCACTTCCTTCGTCTGTTTTTACAAATTTACAACCCAGATCAGCCAGTGGCTTCATGCAATTATTCCACCACCAGTCAACAGATGCTGAATCAAAATAATTCAAAAAATCACCTGTTTTTCCATTTTCCGGGTATGTAAAGCCCAATTCTCTCGCCTGATAAAGGTATGTTTGTTTATCTCCGTTATCAATTCTGGGTCTGATGTGCAACCCGACCATCTTATAGTTCATTGCATAAAGGCTGTCAAACATTTGTTTTGGTTCGGGAAAGCCCGGTTGCCTCCATTCAAAACTGGTACCTCCTTTACCATTTATTTTACCAAAGATTCTCCAGGTTGAGTCAAGGTGTAAAATATCCACAGGAATTCCAAGTTTTCTGAATTTTCTTGCAAGCTCTGTTACATAATACTGTGTGGTCAGATCCTCATAGCCCCATGTTCCTCCGCTATAGGTACCGACATGTAATCCCATGGCAAATCTTGGTAATAATGGTGATGTTCCTGTCAGGCTGGTATATTGTTTCAGGATATCCAGAAATGCCGGTCCATATATAAAGTAATAGTCCAGTTCGCCACCTTCAGCTGAGAATTGATATTGCTGAGAGGAAGAATATCCCATGTCCCAGGTTGTCTTGTAAGAATTATGAAAAAAAATCCCATAACCATGGGTACTCATGAAAAATGGCACCGGGGAATAATTTGCTGCAAGGATATTATAAGCACCCACCTCATGCGGCCTGCCAGTTCCCCTTCCAACATCTAGCTCCACAGTCTTTCCAAGCTGGTCAATAAAGTCCATCCGTTCTCCAAATCCAAAAAAATGTTCACCTGGCAGCAGTTCTTTCATACAGGATGGGCTCCCATTCTCATAAAGCATCGAGTTGTTTTCATCCTCAAAATCCTTATTGATGATCCTGCCATATACATCATAGAATAAAATTTTAACCGGGAATTTCTTGATGACAATTTGAAGCAGGTCTGTCGTAATATAATACTCATCATCAGTTTCTGTAAAGATATGGTTTACATCCGGCCAGTCATATTGCTGAACCATCCAGTATTCATTGCTTTCAAATCCCTGTTTACCTGCCATCCTGATTCTTACCATGGTTGGCGTACAAAGTATTATCTGGTAAGTCTCCTGCGGGGAAACGAGGTTGATGACATTGCCGTTTCTTTGAACAGAAAATTGAATGGTATCATTGGCTATGGAAGAAATACATTGAAATAAAAGGAAAGTGATTAGCAATCCTCTCAGGGCAGGTGTTTTCATCATTGTCGGATATTTGTTTGGCTTCAATATTATTAAAATTATGGGTTATACAAAAATTATGGAATGTTTTTATCAGGATGAATGATCAATTTTTATTGTCATTTTTGGATTATAAATCCAATATTATTCGATTCCGGATTGCAAATCCGGAATAGCGGATGCAAATAACCGAATACCAGCTCATCCGGAATCCACGAAGTTTATATCCTGGATCTCGTCTTTTCAATCAGATACCGGATCAGATCTTTCAATGACTCCGGAACTGATGTCTGGCTGAATTGTACCGTGTGTTTTTTTCCTTCTGTCTCAACAGTAATCTTATAAGTGAATCTATCCGGGTGGGGCTTTGCGATTTCTTTGTAAGGTAAAGTGAAAAAATCTGAATGGTCGATCATCATACGCAGCATTTCTGTTTCTTCCTGTTTCATCTCCAGGCTGTTAATGGTTTTATCAACAGCGATTCCGGTAAATCCGCCACTTCGTTCAAACCTGATGATAAATGCATTACTCATAATGGATCATATTCAAAAAACTTCAGGATCTCTTGAAGAACATACCAAATAGCTTTTTACAATCGCCTTTTTATACAGGTCCGACAGTTATTCCCACATCTGCCCATCCCTTTTTGGTTGCATTTTGCTCTGCGCTTCCTGTACCATACTCTTCCCCTGCTATCTGGAATGTAATATCTGCAGCTTCCTTGAAATCTGAGCCTGCCTTTAACCGGTCACGCAAAGCGATGTACCAGATCTTTCCTGCTTTTTCCCATGCATATCCTCCAATTTCGCTGGCACAGATGTAAAATGCCCTGCTGGGTATGCCTGAATTGATATGAACACCTCCGTTATCCGATGTGGTATTTACATAGCCGCTCATATGTCCGGGTTGAGGATCCTTTCCCAGCAAGGGATCATCATAGGCGGTTCCCGGCTCTTTCATTGAACGGATAGCCTGTCCACTGACATTGGCGGTGAAAAGACCCTGACCAATCAGCCAGTCAGCTTGAGCTGCGGTCTGGTTAAGCATCCTTTGTTTCACCAGTGAGCCAAAAACATCAGAAAATGACTCGTTCAACGCTCCGGATTGTCCATAATAGGCAAGTTTGGCCTCAAACTGGGTGATACCGTGTGTCAGTTCGTGACCAATAATATCGATGGCAATGGTAAATCTTCTGAATAATCTTTCCGCTTCGGGCAGATCTTCATCACCATCTCCATATACCATTTGTTCTCCATCCCAAAAGGCGTTGTCGTAACCTTGTCCGTAATGTACCGTCGAAACCAGGTGCATCCCTTTATCATCAAGTGAATTGCGTCCGAAGATATCGTAGTAAAGATCCCAGGTATGTCCTGCACCATCATAAGCTTCGTCGGTGGCAGCATCACCGGTTGGATCCTCTTCTTCTTTCCGGGCAAGATTACCCGGAAGGTTTTCGGTAAATTCGCCATGATATACCAGCCTGTGCTTCACCGGCTGCAATGTCCGGTGGACTGGAAAACTGATATTTGCAAGCGATTGTCGCCGTCCGCGAAACTGAGCTGAGATGGTCAGTGCTTTCAGCGCTCTTTCCTTTTGTTTTGGGGTACCCTGCTCAAGGATCTTTTCTATCATGTGTGGCGGGGTGATGCAAAAAATACAATTACATGGTGCGGTCATTGGTTGTGTTTTTGTTTTTTAAAATTAAACAAGTGTGTCAATATTTTCAAATAAATTAAATTGAAAGTCGCTCAAAAAATACTTATTTGTTGAGATGAATGCAATGAACAAAATGATTGGGAAACCTGGAATGATTATTTGACATCCGGTTAACTGAAATGATTTGATTTTTTTTTAACTTCATGTTTCTATTTGTTCCGAATAGGCTGTCATATCCTTAAAATATTTTGCCATGAAGATTTATTTTGGATTCCTGATGATTATTAGCCTGATAAGATGTCTTCCATGTCTTTCTCAGAGGTACCAACCTGACGGAGATGACTTTGTTATCATAAACGGGGAAAAGCGTTTCAACCGTGCACTTTACGGAACAAATACAGGTTTCAGGGTGGAAGCAGGCGATTTGCCTGAATTTGCCCTTTATATGCCCGGGATGGGAGGAAATCTGAAGTTCGGACTGGTAAAGCCGGATTCAAGTAAATGGCTGATTAACTCGGAGTTTATCAAAGCCCGTTACCGGCCAGGATCGATGATTTATGAAATCAGAGATGCTTTTCTGGGAGATGGCACCATCCATTTAACTGTCATGGCCATGCGTGATGCTGAAGGAGTTATTCTGAGGCTGGTTGCTGATAAAACCTTTGATAATTGCCAGCTCTTCTGGGCTTTTGGAGGAGCTACAGGCAAGAGGTTTTCGCGTGAGGGAGATATCGGAGCGGACCCTGAATCGGTATTCTATCTGAAACCAGGGTATTGCACAGACAATGAGTTTATCACTCAGGGAAACCTGTTCAGCTTGTATTATGGCTCCGGAAGGTCTCAGTCTGAAGATGAGTTGTACGAAAATAATTATCAGCTGACTGGCAAGGAAAAGGAAGCATTACGCTTAAGAAACAAAAGGAAGCTGAATGGGATGGTGCCGATACATTCGTCAATGAAAATATGTGATGCGCACATGCAGGACTCACCATTGGAATTTCTAAGTTCAGATGAGTCGGAATCACCGGCAATTGCCGGTATCTTAAAGATAAATCAAGGTGATGAGATGTATTATATCATCTGGAATCCTGATACCAGGGATACATTGATATATGATGATGCCCGGTCAATATTCAATGAGGCTGAAGCTGTCAGAAAAAAACTGGCAGGAAGGATCAGAATAAACACACCTGATCCTTGCATGAACACAATCGGAGGTGCATTAAGTATTGCTGCAGATGCCATATGGGAAGAGCCTTCTTATTTACACGGAGCAGTAGCATGGCGAATGAGGCTTCCCGGATGGCGCGGGGCATATGCAGCTGACTGGCTTGGATGGCATGACAGAGCCAGGATGCATTTTGATGCCTATTTGAGATCGCAATATACCTCTCCTGATTCAGGACCGGTTGTTCCTGATCCGAAAACAAATTTTGCGCGCCAGGAAGAGAGGGCAGGAAGTGCTATTTTTACGAGCGGATATATCAGCCGTCATCCGGGACGTATTTCCGGGCCGCACCATTATGACATGAACCTGGTGTTCTTCGACCAGTTGCTCTGGCACATAAATTGGACAGGAGATACAGCTTATGCCCGTAAGATATGGTCTGCGCTTGAGCGCCATCTGGCTTGGGAAAAACGCTGTTTTGACGGTAACGATGACGGACTTTATGATGCATATTGCTGTATCTGGGCGAGTGATGCCCTGCAATACAGCGGGGGAGGGACTACCCATTCATCTTCATATAACTACCGGGCAAATCTGATGGCAGCTGAGATTGCGAATTTAATCGGCAAAAATCCGGAAATCTTTCTCAGGGAAGCTGAAAAAATACATCAGGCAGTTAATTCAATATTGTGGCTACCCGATAAGGGATGGTATGCAGAATACAAAGATCTGCTCGGCCTTAAACAGGTTCATCCCTCTGCTGCACTCTGGACAATTTATCATGCCATTGATTCCGACATACCGGATGCCTTTCAGGCTTATCAGTTACTGAAATATATCGACAATGAAATACCACATATTCCGGTCGCCCCGGATAGACTGTCTTGTAACAATTATCATGTCCTTTCAACAACCATCTGGATGCCATACACGTGGTCGATCAATAATGTTTCGTTGGCTGAAAATCTGCATTCAGCACTGGCATTCTGGCAAGGTGGGAGAAAAGAGGAGGCTTTCAGTCTCTGGAAGAGCTCAATACTCGAAAGCATGTACCTTGGCTCCAGTCCGGGTAATTTTCAGCAGTTGTCAGGCCTTGACGCCTTCAGAGGGGAATTGTATCGTGATTTTGCCGATCCCATTGGAATTGCCGCAAGAACAATGGTTGAAGGATTATTTGGCATCAGTCCTGATGCTTTGCATGATACACTTACAATTTGCCCTGGCTTACCTGATGAGTGGCATTTTGCTTCGCTGGCTACTCCGGATATCACATTTGATTACAGGAGACATGAAGCCACAGAGATATATTCCATAAAGCCTTCCTTTCCCCAAAAAATGAATATGAAATTGAAGATCAATGCGAGGGGTGAGTTTGTTGAATCGGTATTGATCAACGGCAAAGCAAATGCCTGGCGGATTGCAGAGGAAGCAACAGGCAATCCGCAGATTGAGGTTATTGCTGAATACACTCCTGAATGCCTGATATCTGTATCATGGAAAGGAGATCTTCCGGAAAAAATTACCGGACCAGGGTACATGGCTTTTAACCAGGAATTAGATATCAGAACGGATCGTGCTATCATTAAAAAAATCCATGATCCGCAGCAAATTCTTCAAAATCCCCTGATTGGTCCGCATCGCATAGTATCTGGTTTTAACGAAATTACCGGTCATAAAACCTTTTTTATCAAGCTGAACCAGGGTGTATTTAGCTGGTGGGAACCTTGTTGTATTGAACTCAGAGAACCCGTTGAGATAATTGCAGATCTTCAGCAGGAACATGATGCTCTGAAATTTCAAATCAGAAACAACACAGATAAATCAATCATTGCCGGATTTACTGTCAATCCCGGAATTGATGGTTTTACCGGAAGCGAGGAAATTCCCCCGTCAGGTACTTCATCTGTAATCTCTGTTCCTTATGAAAATATCATTCCCGGAAGCAACCTGGTGAGGATAGAAACCGACAGCATGGTCTGCAATCATATCATTGTTAACTGGAAAGTGGACAAGAAGGATAATGATTCCTATACAGCTGTTGATCTTACAGATTATTTCAATGATGAGGTTGGCAATATTTTTAAAAACCGGTATTTGTCACCCAGATCACCTTACCCTACACTTCAAATACCACTTCAGGGTATAGGGGACTGGTGTTCATTCAACGAAACAGCAGCCATCGATGACACGGGATTACGCAGCCTGGCAGGCAAAGACAACAGGATATATCTTCCACAGGGTATACCATTTGCCACACCCGGTGAAAAAAACAAGCCCAACATCCTCTTCACCAGTATTTGGGATAATTATCCTGATAAAGTTACAATACCTCTGGAAGGTGAAGCCTCGCATATCTATCTGCTTTTGGCCGGATCGACACATCATATGCAGAGCCGCTTTACAAACGGTAGAATTACAATAGCTTATGCCGACGGTACCCGCGAGATACTTGATTTGAAGAATCCTGAAAGCTGGTGGCCCATCGAACAGGATTATTACATAGACGGACTTGCCTTCTCTGTAAATGCAGCAAGACCATTGAGAGTGTATCTGAAAACCGGTGAGACAACCTCAAAACCATATCATGTTCTGGCAAGAAACAAAACCATTCATATCGAAGGTGGTGCTGCCACTGTTCTTGATCTGCCTCTTGATTCAGAGAAAGAACTAAAGGAATTACAGCTGGCGACAACAGCGAATGATGTGGTGATCGGATTAATGGGCATTACCCTGTCTGTTAAATAATCATTACTGACAGCCTGCAATGTTAAATTTGCTGCTTATAAAAGAGACAATGCTTTTGAAACCACACTGAATTCAGGGGAGATATTACTTGTGAAAAGAAGACAAACCAGAAAGGATATCATCCTTTTTAAGATAGAACCCAACCAGCACACCATCTATGATAAATCCATGAAAAAGATAACATTACATAAAGAAGAGTTGGTTTCTGAGATGGATACAAGTGATATTGGAGTTATAAAATCGGTTGATGCTGGTCCAATTCCGCAAAAAGTTGATAAATTTGAGAACAAATATACCTCATGGATCAATGGCAAACTTATTGTAAGGAATGATCCGATGGATGAGGTTGTCAAATGTCTGGGAAGATGATACAATGTTGATGTTCAATTACAGAGAGGACAATAAATAATACGATAGAATTTCATGAGGCTTTTATCTTTTATAATAAAATTGAAGCACGCAAAAATTTCAACCTAACACAATAAAAACTATGAAAAAAAACCTGATTTATTATTTAACCTGCAATTTTGATTGCTGGTTAAAAAAGACAATCCTAACTATGAAACTAACGGTTTTTCTTTGCGCTTTGTCAATCATGAATGTATTGGCAATTGACTCTTATCCTCAAAATGCAAGGCTTTCTCTGGATCTCAAATCTGCAACAATTGAACAGGTTTTGCAGCAGATCGAAGAAAGCTCTGAATTTTTCTTCCTCTATAACAGTAAATTAGTGGATGTAACGAGGACTGTGGATATTCACTACAAGGACATGAAGATAATCGACATCCTTGAAGAACTGTTCTCAGGTGAAAGCATTGAATACATTGTCAAAGACAGACAGATCATCCTTTCACCGAAGAATTACGATGCATTGTATTCAAACCCTGTCCGGAAACAACAGATTGAAGTTACCGGAGTGGTAGTGGATGCAAACGGAAATACCCTGCCCGGTGTCAACATCATTGAACAGGGAACGGAAAATGGTACCATTACAGACGCAGATGGAAGATATACCATTGGGGTAGCCGGACCTGAAGCAACACTCGTATTTTCTTTTGTTGGATATCTTCAGGAAAAAATGAGAGTTGGTTCCAATACAACCATTGATGTAACCATGATCGAGGACATCCTGAGTTTGGATGAGGTGGTTGTTGTAGGATATGGGACAGTCAAAAAGAGCGATGTTACGGGAGCATTAACCAGTATTACATCAGAAACCATTCAGGAGCGGCCGTTGCAGAATGCGCTTCAGGCCATGCAGGGTAAAGCTGCAGGTGTTGATGTGATGTCAAATATCAGGCCGGGTGAGGCTGCCAATGTAAGAATACGCGGAAACAAATCCCTTACAGCCACGGAAGCACAAAAACAGCCGCTTTATATCGTTGACGGGAATGTTCTTATGGGAAGCATTAACACCCTCAATCCCTATGATATCGCTTCCATAGATATTCTGAAAGACGCTTCTGCAACAGCCATTTACGGATCAAGAGGAGCCAATGGTGTTGTTCTGATCACAACAAAAAAAGGATCTGAAGGAGAAGTAACTGTCAATTATAACGGGGCAGTGAGGCTGGATAATATTCACTCGGTGACTGACTGGGCCAGTTCAGGTCATGCACTGGACCGCCTGCGGCTTGCCTACCAGAACGGAGGACCCTATCGCATTCCATATCCTGATCCGGCAACAGATATTCAACGGTTCGGGCACAATGATTACTGGACCATCGATGCAATCCGCAAAGGATATGAATGGGAGGATCCGGGAACGTACTCATCACCCGTGATGAGAGAAACATCCCAAGCGGAGCGGGATAAAGGATGGCCCGATCAGGTGCCGGTTTATAACTCAGGCAATATACCAACTTACGACTGGATAGATTTGCTGACCAGGACAGGTGTTACCCATGATCATAATATATCTGTATCAGCCGGAACCGAAAAATCAAGCCTGTATCTTTCAATCGGTTATCTTGACAACGAAGGAACCCAGCTGAACCAGTCATATAAACGTTTTACTACTTTGCTTAACGGTGATGTCAAACCAACAGACTGGTTAAGCGTGGGAGCATCTCTTAATATATCCAAGGGAGAACAGGAATACGGATCGATTTACAGAACTGGAAGTGCCACAGGTGCCAAGGATTTATTCGGCATGGCACTTGGTATGTATCCGATGGGGCAGCCCTATGATACACTGGGAAACCTGATCGATTATCCAGGTGGCAATGCCGGTGCCCCCGTGTGGAATCCCCTGTATGATGTTGACAATACCGAAGACAAGAGATGGGGTTCCACTTTCCAGGGTAATTTGCATGGTGAGATACAATTCACCCCATGGCTAAGATACAGGGTCAATTTCGGAGCAGGTTTGCGATATTCCAAACGGGGTCAATGGCAGGGCAAAGAGTCAACGTATCAGAGTGGTGCAGAAGTCCCTTCAGCATCAGCAAGTCTTGAAACAGATGATTATTATCAATGGCAGATTGAGAATATGCTGTATTTCGACAAGACATTCGGAAAGCATACCATTGGCGCAACCTTTGTTCAATCTGCATATGACCAGCAACATGAAGAAGCAGATATGTCAATAGGATATATCATAAACGATTCCCCGAAGTGGAATGACCTTGGCGCCAATAGTGTGGGTGACATGAGCGATTACAAGACTGCTTTCACTGAGTCTCAACTTGCATCCTACCTGGGACGTGTTAATTATTCATTCATGGATAGATATTTGCTGACGGCTTCCATCCGCTATGATGGCTCTTCAGTGCTTGCACCGGGAAATAAATGGGATGCTTTTCCCTCTTTTGCCGTAGCCTGGAAAATGCATGAAGAGAATTTTATGAAATCAATCGCACCAATAAACCAGATGAAGCTTCGTGTGGGTTACGGGGTTACAGGTAATGCCAGTGTTGATCCTTATGTTTCTTCCGGGCCGTTAAAACAGTATAAATATATATTTGGCACTAATGTTGCAACAGGATATATACCAGGTGACATGCCCAATCCGGACCTGGGATGGGAAAAGACCGCGCAGATCAACATCGGCCTGGATTTCGGTTTGTTCAGGAACAGGATATCCGGTACCATAGAATTTTATCATTCAAATATTTATGATCTCTTAATGACAAGAGAAATACCTGCCATTACCGGTTTTACCCAGATGGTCGATAACATTGGCAAGATGAAGAACAGGGGACTTGAGATAACCCTGAATACAGTCAATATCAGTACCAGGGATTTCAGCTGGAAAACCAGTATCAACTTTGCCACCAACCATGAAGAAATCGTTGAACTGGTTAATGGCAAGGAAGATATGCTTAGCCAGGGCCTGAACGACAATGGCTGGCTTATCGGGCAGCCGGCCAATATATTCCGTACTTATGAAGTCGACGGAATATGGCAGGATACACCGGAGGATTCTGCCGAAATGGTTCAATGGAGATCGGGAGGTCTCTTCTTTTCACCCGGTCAGTACAAGCCCGTTGACCGGAATAATAATTACATGCTGGAAGACAGCGATAAAGTTGTTGTCGGAACGCCCAATCCAAAATGGGTCGGGGGCATAACCAATACATTCACATACAAAGACTTAAGCCTGAGTTTTTTCATGTATGCACGCATTGGCCAGTCCTATTTTGCAAAACTTGCTCCCGGAGGAGTAGGCGAGAACGCTTATGTTAGTTATGTCAGGGAAGAAGAACCCGGCAATTTCTGGTCACCGGAGAATCCCGATGCAGAATATCCGCAACCGACCATCGCCGCTGCGAACACCAGTATTAAACAGGCTACATATATCAATAACGGTTCATTCGTTATCGTTCGGAACATTTCGTTATCATATAACCTGCCCAGATTGATACTGGACAGAGTAAAAGTAGCGAACGGCGAGTTTTATGTGCAGGTGCTCAATCCGTTTATCTTCGGAGGGAAGGTTGTGAAAGCCGGAATCAATCCTGAGGATGAAAACAACTGGAATAATATAAACTCAATTGGAGAGCCTGTGGGCGGTACCAACAACAACACCATTCTTATAAGAAGCTGGGTGTTTGGCGTCAGGGTAAGTTTATAACTTGTAACAATTAAATTGAAAACCGATGAAAAAAACTATTTTTATTATATCAATCGTATTTACTTTTCTGGCCTGCCAGGAGGATTTTCTGGAAGAAGAACCGGTAACGGTTCTTACCCAGAATTTTTACAAAACAGCTGAAGGACTTGAAGCACTTGTCAACGGATCATACCAGGTATTCCGTTTTGAGACGGATTATAACCCGGGAAATTTTTTATTCGGTTCTGCCAATGACTGCGAGGTATTTCTGGCCAATGAGAATGAAACCCGTTTAGGCAATGGTCTTTACAGGCCTGATTGCTGGGGTGAAGAGGCGAGTGGTACTCTGCCCATGGCAGAAATGGTTAACAATTTGTTGGGAGAGATTTCGGGTGATTATGTTGAAGGAATGTACCCTGTGATCAACAGGTGTAACGTATTTCTCGAAAACTTTCCTCTACTGGGTGAAGAAGGCAGGAAAAAGGTTGCTGACAGCAAAGGGGAAA
>Ga0114922_10005306_pt1 | contig 11884 bp, 8 predicted proteins | sample AartaG_FD_100975 | JGI IMG/M metagenome (GOLD analysis project Ga0114922, IMG submission 100975) | Deep subsurface microbial communities from Aarhus Bay to uncover new lineages of life (NeLLi) - Aarhus_00045 metaG | ecosystem: Environmental > Aquatic > Marine > Oceanic > Sediment | place: Aarhus...
CAGCTAATAGCCGATTGGTGAGTTTTCTGTATTGCCCGCCAAGAAAGCACTACGTCAACGTCTTCGGGGTGTTCTTTCCGAGCTAACGCGCGAGGAGATCGACGCGCGGTCGCGGCAGGTCTGCCACCGGCTCTTCGAGCGGCCGGAGTACATCAAGGCCGAGGTCGTCATGGTGTTTCTTTCGGCGCCCAACGAGGTGGACACCACCCCGCTGGTCCTGCGGTGCTGGCAGGACCACAAGCGGGTTCTCACGCCCAAGGTCAGTTGGGAACAACGGCGTATGCTGCCGGTGGAGATACGTTCCCTCACCCACATCACCGAGGAATCTGAATTGGGCATTCGCGAGCCTATCGCGGGCGTCCCATTCCCAAGCTCGCTGATTGATCTGGTCACCGTGCCCGGGTTGGCCTTCGACGAATACGGCAACCGCCTGGGGCGCGGCAGGGGTTTCTACGATCGGTTTTTGGCTCACCCGGAGTTCAAGGGGGTCGCCTGCGGCATCGCCTTTGAAGTCCAGTTGACCGCGAGTGTTCCAGTCGGGCCGCTGGACCGGCCGGTGGACATACTGGTGACCGACGCGCGGGTGCGGAAGTTCGGCCGATCGACCGGAAGTAGGGCAGGACGAACGAGGTGAGACCTACCGTGACCTGACGGGGTGCAAGAGAGGATTCTCGCACCAGCAAGCGTGCACGTTTCTGTTCGAGGTCACCGGTCTGTCTTTCACCAGTCGGGCTTCACCCAGGCGTCGGCAGGTCTCACCACGGCGAGCCGGTGTTCGTCCTGCCCTGCGAATCTCTGCCGACCATTGCGCCGATCGCACCGATTGGTCACACCGGCCTTGCAACACCACCTGATCCGTTTATGCTATGCCCAGCAGCAGCATTGGCCTTACATCCCTTTCGGAGGCGTTTTCGTGGCAAGGCGATATCGACGGCGCCGTAGCGCGGTTCGTAATCTTGTTTATGGTTTGGCTGTTGTGGCGGCCTGTTACGGGGGATACATCCTCTTCTTTCGGGAGGGACCTGATGAGGCGTCGCTGGGCAATGGCGGTCGCCTCGTCCAGCGCCCTGATCTGCGGACGGATCGTCCCGTCACGCCGTCCGACCAGAGCTTCGACCCGGTGGTCACGGAGAAGGGGGCTGACGAGCCGAGCGGGACGGAAGCCGACGGTGCGAGCGTGGACGCCCGCCGCGCGGCTTCGTTGCTGGCTGCCGGTCGAGAGCAACTGGCTTTGGGAAACTGGGTGACCGCAAGGCAGCATCTTAGCGAGGCGATGCAGTTGGGTGTCGAGGCGGGCGAGTTGACGCAGCTTCGTGCCGACCTGACGCGAATCGGCGACGAGACGATCTTCTCTCAACGAGTCCTGCAGGATGATCCGCTGGCCGACTGGCACATCGTTCAGGCGGGCGAAACGCTGGGGAATATCGCCAGACGGTTCAACGTGACGGCGGAGATGCTGGCCCGGATCAACGGTATCAAGGACATAAACCGCATCCGCGAGGCGCAGACGATCAAGGTGCTTCACGGACCGTTCCACGCGGTGGTGAACCGGAAACGATTTACGCTGGACGCCTATCTGGGAAACACGTTCGTGCGGGCGTACCGCGTCGGGCTGGGCGCGGCTGACACCACGCCTACGGGAACCTGGAAGGTCAAGAACAAGCTGGTCAATCCCACTTACTACCCGCCGCGCGGCGGCAAGATCATCGGTGCCGACGACCCCAACAACCCGCTGGCTGAGCGCTGGATCGGGCTGGAGGGTGTCACAGGGCAAGCCCTGGGCCAGCTTCGTTACGGCATCCACGGCACCATCAAGCCGGATTCCATCGGCCGTAGTGTGTCGCTTGGTTGCATCCGAATGCATAACACCGACGTTGAGTTCTTCTACGACATGATAGTGGTTGAGTCGTCTACCGTGAAGGTCGAGTAGGCGGCCAGAGGCTTACATGGCGGGGCGGTGTGCCCGTTTATCGGGCTCAACCCACCGCGCGGTAGGACATCGCCGGCCGGAGTAGCTAGAATATCTGTGCATCCGGTTTGCGTCGGATTGACTTGTTGTCTCAGATCCGGGCGTCTGCAATTTGACGGAGATGGATCGACATGGTTTCAGATACACGTGTTTGTTTCAACACATGCCGCCCTGGAGCTGCGCGCCGTGAGTCTTTGCCCGTTCGAGCGATTCTCATGGGCCTCATCGCGGGCGCGTGGGCGAGTCTCGCGACAGGTGAAACGTACTTCAATGACGAGGGCGTGGCCTTTCACTCGTTCGAGACCCCAGGCCGTCAGCGCCAACCACTGTGGCGCCTTCTGGATGCGAAGAAAACGCACGCTTTTACCTCGTCAAATGCTCTTAAGAAAAAGCTGATGGACCGGGAGGGTGCGGTGTTGGAGACCAGCGGGATATACGTATCCATTATGGAGCTGGAGGGGATGGTCCCGTTATACGAATTCAAACGCAAGAAAGACTCTCGCACCATCCTGATCGTCGGTGAGGAGGGTCGTCGCGATCTGCTCACCCGGCCTGATGAGTTCGAGGAGATTCCACAGCAAGTCTATGTTTTTCCGCCGGAGTTTCGCGGCCCGGAGAGCTCGCCGGTGCGCCTGCTCCGCAACCCGTTTACCGACGTCCGTATTTACACGGTAAGCCAGGAGGAGATCGAGAAAGTCCTGGTCACACGAGATAAGCGGATGAAGCGCCTCAGGACTGCAGCCAGAAAAGCAGTCAAGGAGGGCAACGGTGTGGAAGTCGTCGCGGTTGGCGAGACGGCTGAGTTCGGCAACTTTGGCTGGAGGTTCCAGCACAGCGCGAGCCTGGGGCGTGAAGTTGACGTCGGCAACGGCAAGGTGCACAAAACCCGAGGCCAGTTTGTCTCATTCGACGTCACCGTTTCCAATCGCGGTTCAAAGTCGATCAAGCTTCGAGCGCCGTATCTCCTGACGGGCCAGGGAACCAGGGTCCCGGTGTCCCAGGAAGTAACCGACGCCTACGTTTCGCCGGAACTGCGATTCGAGCCGGACAAGAAGCTGGGGCCTGGTGAGCGCAAGCGATTTCAATTCGTGTACGACATTCCGATACGGGCCCATGATGTCAGCATCGAGGTTTACAGCAGCGATCCCGCTGTGGTTGATGTGATGGTATTGGACACTGGGCGTTAGGCTTGGACGGCGAATCCGTCGGCCTTGATCGTCGTCATCGCAGGCGGTTACCCACCTAAACCAATCGCGGAGGCGGACGCATAGTGTTCGGTGTGCGTGATCGACAGCAGAACGTCGCCGATGCCTAACGACTCGGCGACGCGACGGGCCTGACCGGCTAGCGTTACGTTCGGTTGCCCGGCGGCGTTGTTGAGAATCTCCATGTCCGTCCAGGCGATTTTTCCGCGCCAGCCGGTTCCGATCATTTTCAGCAGCGCTTCCTTGGCCGCGAATCGCCCCGCGATGTGCGGCACCGGATTGCGAAAGCGGGCGATTCTATCTTGCTCGGCCGCTGTGAACACACGATCCAGAAACCGCCGTTGATGACGCGCAAGCAGCGTCGCGATTCGACGGTTTTCCACAAGGTCAATTCCGTGGGCCAGGATTGACATATCCATTCTCCACATCGGGGCCCACAATACTTGGCTGACATCCAAAACGCATCAGGTGCCCGGCAAACAAAACGCCCGGTCGGTTTGACCCGGCCGGGCGTGGATGTTTCGTTGGCTTTGAAAGATGCGGGCGTTGGTTGTGACTCTGTGCTGAAGCGCCTCGGCTGACCTGGTAACAGTCACTCATTAATGTGGTCAAGCCCTTGGCCATTAGTACGGGTCAGCTAAACATATCTCTATGCTTACACTTCCCGCCTATCGACCTGCTAGTCTTGCAGGGGCCTTCTGTCCGCACGTAGCGGACACCGAGACCTAATCTTGAGGGGGGCTTCCCGCTTAGATGCATTCAGCGGTTATCCTTTCCGTGCATAGCTACCCAGCGGTGCCCCGAGCGGGACAACTGGTACACCAGAGGCACGTACCTCTTAATCCTCTCGTACTAAAGAGATCTCCTCTCAAGTCTCGTACGCCCACGGCAGATAGGGACCGACCTGGCTCTCGCCGGTCTGAACCCAGCTCGCGTACCACTTTAATCGGCGAACAGCCGAACCCTTGGGAGCGCCTTCACCCCCAGGATGTGATGGGCCGACATCGAGGTGCCAAACGACTCCGCCGCTGTGAACGCTCGGGAGTCATTAGCCTGTTATCCCCGGAGTACCTTTTGTCCGATGAGCGATCGCCCTTCCACACGGGACGACCGGATCACTAAGGCCTGCTTTCGCATCTGCTCGACGGGTAAGTCTCGCAGTTAAGCCGGCTTATGCCTTTACACTCGACGCACGATTGCCAACCGTGCTGAGCCGACCTTTGCACTCCTCCGTTACCTTTTAGGAGGAGACCGCCCCAGTCAAACTGCCCACCTAGCACGGTCCCCCGCCCGGATTCACGGGTCGGGGTTAGGAAACAAACAGCACAAGGGTGGTATTTCAAGGATGGCTCCCCGACGGCCGGAACCGCCGGTTCATCGCCTCCCACCTATCCTACGCATGTGATGCCTGTGCCCAATACCAGGCTACAGTAAAGGTTCACGGGGTCTTTCCGTCTTGCCGCGGGTACGTGGTATCTTCACCACGTCTACAATTTCACCGAGTCCGTCCTCGAGACAGTGCTCCAGTCGTTACGCCATTCATGCGCGTCGGAACTTACCCGACAAGGAATTTCGCTACCTTAGGACCCTCATAGTTAGGGCCGCCGTTTACGGGTGCTTCAGTCGCGAGCTTCTCCTCGACACAAGTGCCGAAGATAACCTGCTTCCTTAACATTCCCGCACCGAGCAGGCGTCAGTCTCTATACGTCCACTGTTCGTGTTGGCAGAGACCTGTGTTTTTGATAAACAGTCGCCAGAGCCGATTCTCTGCGCCCGCCCCAGACACGAGTGCCAAGGGACGGGACCCCTTATCCCGAAGTTACGGGGTCAATTTGCCTAGTTCCTTAAGGACGGTTCTCTCGAGCGCCTGAGGCTACTCGCCTCACCTACCTGTGTCAGTTTTGGTACGGATCCGCTGTTTGCCCCCGCAGCTTTTCTCGGTCCCCTCGCTCCACACTTCGGCAACAAATCGGCCTCGACCTTGCGGCAACCCTCACGTCTTGTCGTGGGCTGCGGTTGAAGGGGACGCACTACGGTTTGATCTCACAACGGAGGGCAGGAATATTAACCTGCTGTCCATCGACTACGCCTTTCGGCCTCGCCTTAGGTTCCGCCTAACCCTGGGCGGATTTACCTTCCCCAGGAAACCTTAGGTTTTCGGCGAGAGGGATTTTCACCCTCTTTATCGTTACTCATACCGGCATAATCACTTGATAGGCCCACCACCACTCCTTCCGGTATGGCCTGTATCTGCCTATCAACGCTCCCCTACCGAACAAAGAGTTGTCAGTTTTCAGTTGTCAGTTTTCAGTCCTGAAAGGCCAGTGTCGGCTATGTACCGATCACTGACAACTGACAACTGACAACTCTCTGCTCCCGTGGCTTCGGTACCATGCTTAGCCCCGTTCATCATCGGCGCCCAATTTCTCGACGGGTAAGCTATTACGCACTTTTTAAATGGTAGCTGCTTCTAAGCTAACATCCCCGCTGTCGCGGAAAAAGGACTTCCTTACACACTTAGCATGGTTTAGGGACCTTAGCCGACGATCTGGGTTGTTTCCCTTTTGACCACGGAGGTTATCCCCCATAGTCTGACTCCCGGGATAGTCGCTGCGGTATTCGGAGTTTGGTTGAGGGAGGTAGGCGGGTAGCCCCCTCGTCTCATTCAGTAGCTCTACCCCCGCAACGTAGTGGCCCGAGGCTAGCCCTAAAGCTATTTCGGGGAGAACGAGATATCTCCAGGTTTGATTAGACTTTTACTCCTCCCCACAGCTCATCGGATGACTTTTCAACGTCAACCCGTTCGGTCCTCCGTGCCCGGTTAGAGGCACTTCAACCTGGCCATGGGTAGATCACCTGGTTTCGCGTCTACAGCCTGCAACTGAATCGCCCTGTTCAGACTCGCTTTCGCTTCGGCTCCTCCGCGGAACGGATTAACCTCGCTACAGACCGTAACTCGCCGGTTCATTATGCAAAAGGCACGCAGTCAACCGCGCAGAGACTAAGCTCCGCAACCGGTCTCCTACAGCTTGTAAGTGCATGGTTTCAGGTTCTTTTGACTCCCCTTATAGGGGTTCTTTTCACCATTCAGTCGCCCTACTTGTCCACTATCGGTCGTCGAGTAGTACTTAGCCTTGGAGGGTGGTCCCCCCGGCTTCACGCGGAGTTCCACGAGCTCCACGCTACTCTGGGACACCTCTCAAAGGAGAGCAATCGTTTTCGCGTACGGGGGTGTCACCCTCTACGCCAGGCCTTTCCAGACCTTTCCGCTAACGACGCCTTTGTAACTCCTCGAGGGCCCGCAACCCCGGCAAGCAAGCTTGCCGGTTTGGGCTGGTCCGCTTTCGCTCGCCGCTACTGACGGAGTCTCGGTTGATTTACTTTCCTCCAGGTACTTAGATGTTTCAGTTCCCTGGGTTCGCCCCTACGGACTATACATTCATCCGCAGGTGACACCATCTGGTTGCCCAGTGGTGCCGGGTTGCCCCATTCGGAAATCCCCGGATCACGGCTTGTTTGACAACTCCCCGGGGCATATCGCAGCCTACCACGTCCTTCATCGCCTCTCGACGCCTAGGCATCCCCCATGCACTCTTAGTAGCTTGACCACATTAATGAGAGACTGTCACACACCGGGGCGAACAGCCCGCAAAGCGGGTCGCTCTCACCCAACGCGCAACGGCATCATCACGTGCCAAGCCAACCTCATAGCGCTTCAGACACTTCGCAACCTCAACCAAAACCGACACGATCAAAACGCCGAAATCGGCCCAGGCCGCGATGCGTCAAAAGTGGATTCACACATCCACTAAACCTGTCCGCCGGCTGCACAAGAGCCGCCGGGTGAGTTTCCTCACCAGGCCGATGAGCCGGCAGACATCACGTCCGCATCTTCAGTTGCCAAAGAGCACTCGCGTGGACATGCCTCGCTGATCGCGCACACATCCCACGAGAGATACTATCCTATTCACTTGTTCGACCGCGTCAAGGCCTTTGCTTTGACTTTTTTCGGCCGATTTCCGTTCCATCGGCGTCGGACCGGCCGCAAGCTCGCCCCAAGCAAGCCCTGTGAGCGCTCCGTCGCCGGCCCACGCCCGTTCTCCGAGGCCAGCGCATATAACTCCCTAAGAATACAGAAGTTGCGGGAGATCGGGCCGATCCCGGCGTACGCGACACTCACCGGCTTGACCGCCGGGGTACATGGCGATGCAATGGCCGACCGAACCGCGATGAGCCGATTAAAACCCCGATTTGGAGCCCACATGCCCATCGCCGGCGGATTGGAGAATGCCTTCGCCGTCGGGGCGGCGACCGGCTGCGACTGCCTGCAAATCTTCCTCAAGAATCAGCGACAGTGGAAGGCGAAACCTCTGACTGACGAGCAGGTCAGCCGGTACCGCCAGGCCCAAAACGAAACCCGTCTGTCGCCCGTGGTCGCCCATGCCGGCTATCTGATCAACCTTGCCTCGCCCGAGAAGGCCGTGCGCCAACGAAGCGTTAAAGCCTTGCTGGACGAACTCGACCGTTGCGAGGCGTTGGGCGTCTCCTGCCTGGTCCTCCACCCGGGGGCACACAGGGGCGATTCTCTCAATGCCGGGATCAACCGGATCGCCCGTTCGCTCGACGCCGTTCACCAGACCGCGACCCGGTATCGGACCATGATCCTGCTCGAGACCACAGCCGGGCAGGGCACGGCCATCGGTTATCGGTTCGAGCAACTGGCGGCGATTCTGGACCGGGTGCGCGAGTCCGGGCGGCTCGGAGTCTGCCTTGACACCTGTCACCTCTTTGCAGCCGGGTACGACTTCCGCTCCGCCGAAGGCTACGCCGCAATGGTCGAGCAACTCGACCGCACCGTTGGAGCCAACCGGGTCAAGTGTATTCACGCGAACGACTCCAAGATGCCGTGTGGGAGCCGCGTGGATCGTCACGAGCACATCGGCAAAGGCAAGATCGGCAAGGCGGGGTTGGCACACTTCGTTAACGACCGGCGTTGGGCAGCCGTCCCGATGATCCTGGAGACACCAAAGGGCAGGGACGGCCGCGGGACGGACCTGGATAAGGTGAATCTCAAGCGACTGCGGGCGATGATTCGGGCGTAGTTCTGCATCGCGCGAATCAGTCGCACCAGCACCTGGTTACATACTTGGAAGCGAATCGTCCCTTACCATGCGCTCGATTGCCTGAACCTGCGGGTGTTGAGTGAGATTTCTGTTGATGTGGGGGCGCACTTTTCTAATTATATCATCCGCTTGCAGCGATGAAATGCGACGGGATAGTATAAGAAAGCACAACACCAGTGCGGCGCTGCGTCCGCGACCCGCCTTGCAGTGCACATAGATTTGCCTGCCCGCGTTGATCTGCTCGGACATGAACGCGGCGCCACGGAGCAAATCCGCCTCGGATGGGCAGTCGTAGTCGCGGGTGGGTAAGTGGAGTTGGACGATTCCGTGCTCTGCCATCATACTCTGGTGACCAGCAAACTCCTCGCACATGTTCACCAGGACGCTGATGCCCAGTGATTTCAGCTTTGCCACGTCAGGCCGCGAGGGCACTGAACCCAACAAGATGGATGAATCCACCCGATCCCATCTGCGCCACAAGCCCAAAGCGCACATCAACCGATTATACCACAACGTAGGGTAATAGCTGATGCGGATGGCCAATTGCTTCAAGCGGTTCATGGCCGGCGGGGGAGAGCTTGCCTCAGTTCGGAGGCGACACTAACGCCGTCGATCCGCTCGATTCGCAAGAGGCGGTCGTGCTCCCCAAGCAAATCCAGTACGGTCGGCATGACATCGACCAGCCGGGCGTGGTCGATGCTGCCTCCGGGCGGCAGATCAGGGCCGGCGAAGTACATCGGCACGTGCATGTCTTGGGCCAGACATGAGCCGTGGCCGCCGATGAATCGATCGTTGAAAGACCAGTCGGCGGCGGCAAAAACGACGATATCACCCGCCCGCGGTGTATCAAACATCTCCACCACCTGCGGCACAAAGTCCGGATAGCGCGTCGAAGCCGTCGCAGCCAGCCACTCGCGCGAACTGTGCCAGCCGGCATCGACGAACGATGCCAACTCCGGCGTGCAGCGATATCCAAGAACGTCCTGCGGTCCACCCGCGTGGCCGTTGTCAGCTTGCGAACAAACGAGACGATAAAACCGCTGAACGCCTTTGATTCGTCGTTCGACCGTGGCTGCCCCGTGGGCCGAGATGACATTCACGCTATCAGGACCGGCACGGGTACAGATCAATCCCGCCCCCGGCAAATCCAACAGACCCTGATCACCCGCGGCGGGATCGGCCGCCGCCGGGTCCAGGATCCGGGTGATCTCCTCGCGGGAAGGCGGATATGCCCAGCCACGCGATCCGCGCAGGTGAATGACCAGCCGGCGAAAGGCACCGCATATCACCACCGCGTCGTATGGCTTAAGCCGGGCGAAATTGGCGACGTAGTCATCGTCGGGGGTACGCCCGGGGTAGATGCGCCACCCGAAGTGTTGACGCAACCATTCCACCGCATCAATCATCCGTTCGGCGGTGTGGGGAACGTGTCCGTGATCGGTCAGCAGTACGAAATATGTTCTATCCGCCAGGCCGGCGGTTACGATCGCGTCAACCACCTTGCCGATCGCCCGGTCTGCCACCTGCAAGGCCTCGCGGTACCGGGCGGAGTCGGGTCCGTATCGATGCCCGACTTCATCCACTCCGGGAAAATAATTGAACAGCACCGTCGGCCAGCGCCCCACGCGCCGAGCAACCCCCACTACCGGTTCCATGCAGTCACCCACGCGCCGGTCAACGTTGGAGTAAGCGTGCAGGAACCAGTCAATACCGCTGGCCGCCCAGTTGTCGAATGTCACCGTGACGCCACGTCGCGTGTGGCACTGAACATTCACCGTGAAGTGATCGGACAGGATGTCATAGATCGTGGGGCACTGAAAATCGTCGTTCACGTCCCGATAGGTGGCGGCGGTGCCGTAGTCCCGGCAAATCATCCGGCGCCGGTCGAACCATCGATTGCCCAGCACGCCGTGGTGGCCGGGGAACCGGCCGGTCAGAATCGAAACCGCATTGGGATAGGTGATCGACGGAAGTGACGTGATCGCATGTTCGACCTTGACCCCACCGCGAACAAACAGCCTATCGATGTTGGGCAGTGAGCCGCGCTCCAGCAACCTCTCCATAACGCGACGATTCACACCGTCTACGAAAAAGATAACCGCCGAGCTTGTAGGCAGATCAACAGCGCCGTCTTGTGCAAAAGTCAGTGGCGGTCGGGGGGCGCAGCCGTCGACGAGCACAAGAGCAAGCAGCAACGTCAAGGCGTAGCGCGGGCTTGCAACCTGCAAGAAACGGATGGCGCAGCGGGCAAGCAGGATGCCTGCGGCGCGGAATCCAGCCAAACGGCGAGGGAATTGAAGGTCACTGGGGCGGCGAGTTGCAGCAGGCATCTGCGGCGCGCTCCGATCAAGGTCCGGGCGATCACGGAAAGCGGCCCGCAATCCCACGCTCGTATTGTGCAGATGCTGACTTCAACGTCCAGTGTGGTCCAAGGCGTCAACCTGGACGCTTGTCCTCAGGATATATCTCAAATGCCCGTGGGACCGGCTTTCGAACCGGTCAATGACAGACCGGGAACCCTGCCCCACAGTTTTGGACTATCAGCTTACAAGGGCTATATCGACAATTTGTTCTGTCGCCGATCTTTACTTCTTCGGTGGTCCGCTACCGCGACCTTGACGAACATCTTGCCGTCATACTCCCTACCATGCCGAGGTGGTCACGATCACCGGCAAGACGTAGGCTTGTAAAGAGGGGGCGAAATGAGGTATACGAGAGCGGACATCGGTGGCCGGTTTTCAAGCGCCTAATGACAGACCTTCCGGAAAAGTGGTCGTGAATCACCGACTATACGAGGAACTGAAGAACATCGCCCGCTCTGATCGGTGTACCGCGTCCTACAGCGAAGTTCAGAGCGTGGCCGGACTCAACATGCGCAACGCTGCGGATCGAGCCAAGATCGGCAACATGCTCGCCGAAATCTCGGAGCACGAGCACAGAAGTGGCAGGCCGCTTTTGTCGGCGGTAATAATATCCGCACGGACCCAAAGACCGGGGCCGGGTTTTTTTGCTCTCGCCCGACGATTAGGCGTTCACACTGGGAATGACGACGATGCTTTTTGGAGAGCGGAATTAGAGAGGGTGAAAGAGACCTGGCGAATGGGCGATCCTCTTCAAGAACCGGATAAGCCAACTCACCCCGCGTCGCCACCTTGGGCTCGCAACGATCCACTCGCGGTGGCTGGAGTCATCGCGACAATCATAGGAGCCATCGCGGCAATCGCGGCAATCATAATTGCGTTGAATACAAATGGTTGCTGAAGGTGAGCAAGTAGCTGATCCAGGCCCGAACTCATGTTTGTCACTTAGCGAGTGGTCGCGGGGGCAGAATCGCCGTTTTTGGCCCGCTGAAGTGGTTTTGCGGGGCCGGCGGGTGGTTGTGTAATGGCAACAATGTGGAAAGTCGCGTAGGTTGCATCTCGATGCACCGGTCGGCGTTGTTGCTCTACTTGACCGTTACGGGCCGGGGGGCGAGGGGGCCTTGGCAGAGGGTCTGGCCGGCGGGGTCTTTGATCTTGGTGATCAGGCAGTGGTAGTCGCCCTCTTTGAGTTTCTTGAGCTTGAAGCTCGCCTGGCCGGTGTCGTCG
>Ga0114922_10005307_pt1 | contig 11884 bp, 9 predicted proteins | sample AartaG_FD_100975 | JGI IMG/M metagenome (GOLD analysis project Ga0114922, IMG submission 100975) | Deep subsurface microbial communities from Aarhus Bay to uncover new lineages of life (NeLLi) - Aarhus_00045 metaG | ecosystem: Environmental > Aquatic > Marine > Oceanic > Sediment | place: Aarhus...
CGTCAACTTCTACGACTACCTGTGCGACCGGATTTCAAGGTCCTATGAGATGCCATCCCTGACTTCTGTTGTGTTGGCCCGCGCCCGGGATGGCCCCGGCTAAACCGGAATTTGAGCAAGTTCGATGAGACCTACGGCTACGCCAAACTTGCGCCCTTCGGACAGAATGGTCTTGAGGATCCGTGAACTGACCAGGTCTGCCGAGGCGGGTGCAAAGTTGTGCGCCTCCTCGATGAGCACAAACGCCGGATAGGGCAAGTACGTCTCGTCGCCTTCGACAGCCGCCCGTTTCTCCGTCTGCATTCGTGCGTAGAGCAGTCGCCGTAGCAAGGTGGCCACGACGACCTGTTGTTCCCGGTGGTCAACCTCGTTGAGCTGCAACACGGTACACTGCCCCGGCTGAAAGAGCCGGTCGAGAGGCAAACTCTCGAAATCGTCGAAAATGGCAGAGCCTTCCAGTCGCGAGTTGAGCCGCCAGATCACAGCGCCAGCGCTGACAAAGTCGTCGCCTTTGGACAGTGCTTCAGCCTGTTCCTCTATGCTTGGTTCGGCCTGGCCACTCATTTGTCCCTCGGCTTCACGCACGGCGATCTGCAGTTGCTTCAGCATCCACTTTTCACCGAACTTGCGCCTGGCCAGTCCATAGGCCCGACCCAGTACGTAGTGCATCCGTTCCGACATCTCTGGCAGCAGGTAGCGCAAGTCGCCCAACGTCAGGGATGAAATCCGCACCTTGACTTTCTCTGGACGGATGATCTCGACCTGTGGCTGGTAACCGTCATCACTGGCAAAAGCGTCCAGCCCCTGCATCTGCGCCAGTGTGTTGTACTCACCGTGGGGGTCCACGATGAGGACGGCTGCCCGGTTGTGGGGCATCATCAACTCTTCGATGAGCACGCCGGCCAGGTAACTCTTGCCCGAGCCGGTGCTGGCGATGACCGCCAGATGAGTGCTGGTGACCGCCCGCAAGTCAACCGCGATAGGCACTTCATTGACTGGTCGGCTGAGAAGCGAGCCGACGTGAGCCGCACCGGTTTGACCCATGGCTCGCTTGCTGAGGACGCGAGCCAGCATGGTGTTGTCAGCCACGTAGATGGGCGTGCCGGCGCGGGGCGGCAGTCGGGGATTGATAAAGTCACCGAGTGTCTCGTCATAGTAGCCCAGTACTGCGACGGTGAACTCAAACAGTTCATGCTCGCGGCCAGTGTAGCCAATCATGGCTGCGACTTCCTCCGGAGGCACACCGGGATCGGCTAGAAAGCTATCTGGAAACAAGCGAACGGGTTGCCGTCCGGTAATCCGGCCGAGCACGCAACGGGGTTGGCCGTCCACTACTGTTTCGTAGTAGACGAACTCACTGCTTTTGGCGGTCCGTTCCCGGTCGGGGGTGATGACAGTGTACTCGTGGGGTGTTTCGCCAGGACCTTTGGTCGTACCGATGGGGATGACTTGGCTCACGACGCACCTCCTAGCGGCCCGATGACCGCCTGCCAGGCCAACTCGCCGCGCAGCACAGAGAGATGTGCCTCCTGGTCGGGAAAGAGAGCCGTCAGTCGATCTACGACGTGTAGCAGCAGATGCCGTGCCAGCGGGCTGCCCAGGGCCAACAGCAGCGGCGCGTAACCCAGCATGACGCCAGAGTTACTGTTGGGGGGGCGATGGAACCGGCGAATCGCGTCGTCATCCATGCACTCAACCAAGGTGTCGATCTGGGCAGCCAGGGGTGGCACGCCATGGGCGGCGGCGCCATCAGGGGCCAGCGTGCCGACGGCAGTGATGCCGACCAGGGTGACCTTCTCGGCCAGGTAGTCGGGGGAGAAGACGGCCAGGTCGGGTGCAGGAGAGAGGCGCGGGCCGAGGTTGCCAAAGTCGGGGTTGAGCAGGACGGTGTCGTAGACGAGGCCAACCAGGTTGCCAGTGGCTCCCTCCAATGGGATGTGGACGAAAGTGGCGAATGCGTAGTCGGCGGGGGTCGGTGGCATTTCGATTTCGCCAGGGCCGTAAATCTGGCAGACGTAGTCGGTGTGGGAGTTGGATTTGACAAGTTTGCCGACGATCATTTCTAGGCCTTTCATTGTGCAGGAAAGACAAGTCAGCGAAGCTAATCAAAACATACGCAGCTGTATGTCTCGTAATAGATAATCCTGTTCCAAACTGAGCACGACATCGTCTTGTAGATCTTTTGGCACGTCTCGCGTAGCGATAATAAGTTGATACGGTTCTGTTTCCTGTTTGAGAGCAGCGAATTTATGCATTAACTGTGCATATAAATTCGGATCCAAGTCATCTTTGTTTGGGGTATCAATTATCAAGAATCGGGGATAGTTTGAATCATGATCGAGCGAATACCGCAACAAGGCATAATGGTAGGCCAGAATCGCTGTGTCCTTCTGTACAGCGCTGAAACCATCGTATCTATGATTGTTAATCAAAGGTTCATAGGAATCTTTGTCGATCTTTGAGAACTGATAGTCCCGGAACACATCGTGCAAGAAGCCGTGGAAATGATCTCCGAGAACACTCAACTTCTGTAAATCGTTGGCCTTCTTCTGACGCAGCTTGTTTAAGCGACTGTCAACTTCTTCAATGTGTGCCTCAACTTCCTTTAGAGCAGTATAGCGTTCGTCTAACTTGGACCAAATAGCCAGAAAGCTACGCCATTGGTTGACCTTCTCAGTGGACGCCCCAATCTGACCGCTGATAATCTCCAAGTCGGCCACGAATGCAGTGGTGTAATGCTCTCCCATTCGCTCATCGAGTTCCTGCTCCTTAGATTCCTTCTCCTGTAGTAACCTGTCTCGTTTCTCCACGACAGCCTTGACAGAGGCCCCGTACCGCTGGATGAGTTGGTCGAGCTCGCTAACTTCATCTTTCAGATCACCAATCTGTTTGACCACATCAAATTGAGGCACTTGTTCTCGCAACAGAGGTCGCCCGCATAACATACAGTTACGTTGATCCTCGCGTGCCCTCATATCGTTGGTGATAGATTGAGAACAGCGAGGGCATTGCAAGAAAGTAAAAGAAGATAGCACTTTCCGCGAAATATCGAACCGTTGTAATCGCTGTTGTTCATTCAAGGCGTCATTGCGTGATAGACGATATTCGTTCAGCTTCTGATTGAGAAAGGCGATTTCCTCTGTAGTTGCCTGAACTTCTTGATCAAGGTCAACAATCTCTTGCCGAAAGCCCAAGGCCCACTGTGGTGTGCCACGCAGCCGCTGCTTTACAGTTTGGAGTTCCTTGACCTTGGCTTCTCTGGCAGCTTGTAGCTCATCAATGCGCTGGTTGATTTCACCCTTTGTTGGTACATTAAGCTCCTGCAATAATCTTCTAATGTTGGCAATCTCTGTTTGTATCTCTTGCTTGCGTGCTTCCAGGTTAGATCGTTCTACTTCCAAATCGAACAGCTCCATACCGGAAAGCGCAAGCAATGTCTCGAACACGGCGTGTTTCATTCGTTCATACCGTTGTCCTGCCTGGATACTGACATACCCCCAATCCTGGGATACATACATCAAGCGGAACAGCTCCAAAAAGGAAACAGAACGAGTTCCTCCCACCAACCTCCCCCCCTTGGGTATCTGGTTGATCGGCATATTCAGATTGTGCAACAGAAAATCTGAGAATTCACGACCAACAAGTTGATAGTCAAAGTAGTAGTTTGGATTAAAGCCAAACTCACCGATAGGGTACACCCTAACTCTCGCTGAAGGCTTTTGAAGGTGTCGGCGTATTCTGAAATGTTGACCATTTAGAGACACGTCAAGAAGAAGGTTCTCACATTCGTTGATCTCCTTAATGAAATCGTCACCACCTGCCCCCAATCCATAATGGATCAATTTGAGGACAGTGGTCTTCCCGAGACTATTCTCGCCTCGAATGATGTTGAGGCCATCTTCAAAAGGCACCCTGCAACCCTTGTGGCCCGTAACTTCCATCTGAATCACCTTGAGCCTCGGCGATGAACTAGACATGATACACTCCCTCGATTATGCTGCCAACGGATTGGCGGACAATCTCTGGGAAGTTGCGGTAGATGAATTCTTTCAGACTTGCTCCCGAACGCCTACCAAGAGCTTTCTTGATGATTTGACACCGCTTGACGAGTTCGTTGTAGGCATCCTGCCGAAGAAACATCTCGACCACAGCTTCTCCCTCCGGTGTGAGAGCAAAATGGTCTATACCTCCCTTGGGTACGATCGCCATCAAACCCTTGGCCATCAGATAAGCAAAAACGTCGTAATACTTCTTGTCCCAGGGACCGTATTTATAACGAATCATTGTGGCCTCAATACTTCGCGTCTCGCGCTCTTCCAGGTGAAGGGCAAGATCCTCTCGACCAAGCTTTTGTAGCGCCTTATTGAGGTAAAAGGGATAGCGTAGGAAGAAATCGAGCTTAGCAAGCTTGGTTCTTCCCTTAATGGCCGGACCTTCCTCTATTTCTGATCCACAGAACTTTATCAGAAGCAGCAAGCGACTGGCGTGGAATTCGATGGCGTCTTGAAGCTCAAAGAACAGTAGAGGGCTTGAGTCAACCATAAATGATACATGCTTTATGTTCTCATTGGCTGTGATTGCGTCAAGAAAACTCTCAAATTGGCTCATGGTATGTCCATCCTATTTTGCATTTGCCTGCCAAATCGCCTACCACACCTATAAGGTAGTTGACATCAACTGGCGGGGGCTTTGCCTGCTCCTCAATTGCTAGTGCTTGCAGGTGTCGTCCCAATAGCAGCCATTGCTCAATACCGTCACACTTCTTTTGTTGGGCTTCGAGTTTTACCTGCACGCATAAGCGTTGCACTTCCAAAGATAAATGTTGAAGCCGTTTTCTTGTGAAATCGAAGTGACTGTACTTGCGGTAGAAGGCATTCGCCGAGGCCCGCAGGTCCATCAATAAGGTGATGACGTCTGGGTCGAACCTTGCTGCTTGAGCTTTGCTCTCAAGGGAGGTCACCTCTTCCGATTCTTCCGCGGCTATCTCAATTCGCTCGAGAAAACTGGTGCTCCCAGCCGGTGCCACAACTGCAGCTCCAATGTGCTCGGGGCGGATGATCTTGCCCTCAATGCTCTGAGCTACGTTGGCTCGATGTACAGTTTGCAGGACAGCATCATAGATTCTCTCCAAGTCTGGATATGGAAAATCCATCCCATGCACTATCTTTAGAGCTTTCTGAAGCTCCGCAACATTGTATGGTCGGATACTGTCGAAATTGGGTTGCCATGTTCGGATGTCTAGAGAGAGACAAAATTCCTGCAATCTGTCACGATCGCCATGGGCAATTCTTTGCTCAAACCGCTCGAAAATGATCTCAAATTGATTTCTCTCACCGTCGTTCCAATTCTCACAACCTCGTTCATTCAGCCTTTTGAGTGCCCTCAGATCATTGTGCTGACCACTGGCTCCCATATTGCTCACAAGTACATAGCGGTGTGGTCCACTGTCCTCGAATCTACACTTCTTCTCATAGAGCTTCTCGATGATCGAATGTTTGTTGGTCCTCTGAAGTAACTGAGCAAGAGTCCACTCGCCCAATCCCTCTTCGCGAGTTTTGACCTGGACAAAATCATAATGTCCATCTTTCCAACGAACCAGTAAATCGTCATGATGCTCACAGATGATGTATTCAATTTGATCATTCACCAACATCTGGATACACCAAAAGGCCGTATATTGATGCTGGTAGAAAAATCGAAACTGCGCCAGAGCACCTGAATCTTCTGATGGCACTATAGATTCTATTTGGTTCATGCATCACCGCCTCAAGAACAAAGAGCAATCTGATTCCCCATTCTAACATGAAATCACATCACGCGCGACGTCCCCGCTTACTCACCGCTTTCCGCGAAAACCGCAGCGGCAGCCCTGCCCTCTCTGCAAACTCCTGGAACATCCGGTAGAACCGCTCCCGGTCCTGCATTGTAATCACCGCCACCGCATCCGCCGTCTCCACGGCATACGGATAGCCGTTGCCCACCACACATTCGGCCCGAACCACGTCCAGGGTGCGTTCCAGCTCGCCAGCCTCCAATAGCCAGCGGGGCAGGTCCAGCCGGACCGGTGGTCGGTCGGCCGTCGTCTTCAAGTAGACAAAGCAGACGCGGTCGTAATACTTGCTGCCGCTGACTGGCAGCACCTTGTCATCGCGGGCGCAGATGTAGGCCGCTGTGCGGTCGCCCCACTTCATCCTGGGGCTCAGCAGAGCACCGTCGCTGATCCGTTGGCGGGTCCGCCGGCCGCTCAGGGCGTCGAGCATCGCCGTCAGGTCGTTGGCGTAGCTGGTGTCCACGTAACCCACCAGCGGCACGCGGCACTTCTCCGAGGTGTCCAGTAGCGCCATCACCGCATCCACGTACAGCCGCTGTCGCTCCGGCAGCATGTGCTGGACGAAGGAGACGACCAGCGAGCCGTCGAAAAAACAGACCGGCTTGACGGCATCATGGCGAGCGGCCTGCATGACCTCTACCAGCTTCTCGCACTCAAGGATGAAACGCCGGGCGTTGACGCGCCAGTCGGGAAAACCGGAGATCTCTTCGTCTTCACCGGCCAGCTCGTCGGGGGCCAGAACCTCGAAAGAGATGTCTTTGACGTAGGTCTGGTTGCCGTCGTGCGGGTTGATGAACCAGCCGATCTGCACCGCACCCACCGGCAGCGAGACATCCTTGGTAGGCGTGATCTGGGATCCGTCTACGGCACCGGTCGGCACGCCGGCCAGCACATCCCGTGCCCAGGCCCGTGCTTGCTCGTGGTTAGCCCAATCCTGCTCGAAAGGTACGACAAGGTCAGGATGCTGATCGTGCTCGACCGTCGGTCGGGCGCCAGGCCAGGGGACCTTGACCAAGCACGCCTCGATCTGAGCACGGCTGAGGTCGGCCAACTCGGTCAATGCCTGCTCGTAGGCTGCAAGGACATCGCTCAACTCTAACTCGTACCCCGCAAAGCGGTCAGACTTGGCTTCCAGCGCTTCGATAACTCGCTCCTGAAGAAACATTGTGCCTCCGCCTGGCTGACGCTCCTTATTTGACCACCTTCACCAAGCTGTCAGAATCCTACTCAAAAGAATCGTCGTGGTTGGTGGTAAAATCACCTGCGCGTCCCGTGAAATTCATCGTGCAGCCGCGAATAGATGGTAACCAAGAGGTTATCGTGTATCTGAGCAAAGTCGGGCTCGCGAATGCCGTTGTCCCGACACAGTCTGATCATTCGCGGTATCCCTAAACCATCTCCCTCCCAATAGCCATAAGCCCGCAGATAGCGCACGATGGCTGTGTTGCGGGTGACTTGAACGCCGTAGCGCATATTCTCCACTGTCACTCCATTCGGCAACGGGCCAGGATTGCGTATCTCGATGCGGTCGTCAAATATAGAGATGTGGATCCGCGATCCACGGCGCACGTAATTGCGGTGGGCAATGGCATTCACCAACGCCTCACGCACTACTTCCTCGATGTATTCCGCTTTCTGCACGCGCTTGAGCCCCTTCACTTCCTCGACCACAGTATGGAGCTTGATGTACTCCATCGCTTCTTCAACGGCCTGCGGGACAGGCGCATCAATCTCCTTGCCAGGGTACCACTCATCGGTATCGGTGGCAAGTCCCTTGAAACGTTTGAGCCACAAGTATGCCTGGGGCAAAAAGTCACCGGGCCGGTCGCCGAAGAAGAGCATACCAGTGAGGGTCACTCTGCGTTCTCCCTCCTGCTCGACGAGGATTTTCCAGTTGATTAACTGCTGAGTCAGGTCAATGGGCAGTTCGTCCAGGCCAATGCCCAGTTTGCTGCGCGCATATTCCTCAATAAGGTTCATATCCAGATCAGCCAACGTAGCTCCAGGCAGGGGCGAGAGATCAAAGTCAAGCCCCCCGCTTTCCTGCCACAGGCCGCCAATCTCCTCGCGGGTGGCCGGGCGGCTGGTTGTGCCATGACGGATGTAGACGATGCATCTGTGCTCACCTTCGCGGACGCAGTGAGGCTTGTGAGGGCCGCGGGGGACATGTACCGCCAATACGGTTTTCCCCTGCACAATCCCCACCTCGCAACTCAGAGGGAGTGGTGGATCAATCGTCTGCGCGCCCACATTGGCGATCCGCTCCTCGTAGCCCGGTCGTAGTGTCATTCCATAGACGGTGCGGTCGTCGTCTACACCGATAAGCACAGCTCCACCCTGTCGGTTGGCCAACGCTACAAACTCTTTCGCCAACCGTTCGGCTCGATCCATCTCTCGCTTGAACTCTACCGTCTGAGATTCGCCGGCAGCGATCAGATTCAGCAACTCAATCTCTGTCATCTTGCCTCCCCTACCCCAACCGTCAAAAGCCATACTTTTCCCGACGGCGTTCAAAGGCTTCATTCCCACCTTCGAGTATTTTCTTTACAGCCTCTTGCACTTTGGTGTTATCAATGGCATCGTGCTGCTCAACCCATCCTCGCTCTTCCTCGGCCTCCAGTGCCAGGATCAACTCTGCATCACCCAAGACCGGGATGTTGGCATTGTGAGTGGCGATGACAAACTGCCGCTGTTCTTTCTCTTGCCGTAGGAGCTTGACCACTTGCTCGTAAATGGACTTGTTGTCCAGCGAATCCTCAGGCTGATCCACGATCAGGGGAATATCGCTCTCTACCAGCAGCAGGGTCAGGATGGCCGTGCACTTTTGGCCAATGGAAAGCTCAAAGATGCTGCGTGGCTTCCCGTCCACCACCAATTCGATGTGCGGCTGGTCGGCCAGCTCGAAAGCCTGGAGTTCCAACAGCGCCTGCCGGTCTAGATAGTTAACCAGAGTACCCATTGCCGCCTCGCTGAGACCCAGACAGTCAAGGATGTTCAGGTTGCTTTTCGTGCCCGTTTGCCGATGAGTTAGTTCCTCTGCCAACTCACGGGGTGAACTAGAGTGATCCACTACCTTCCGCAGAATATCTCCGCGGATTCCCGATCCTCGGTACACGTCCCGGAGATACTCGTAGAACGCCCCACGCTCGTCCCGTTGCCGTTCCCGTTTCCCCCAAGGCCAACCACGCAATTGGCTCAACTTATCGTCGCTCGCCGCCTCTGTCAGAGATCGCGTTGTCCCCTCGTCGAGTCCGATGGCTGCCAGTAGAGAGGAGTGATAAGCACTTGCATCAGCTTGCAGCGTGTCCAAGAGTCTGGATACTTGCTGGGGAGAAGCGCAGTGATCGGCCACAACATTCAGCGTCTCTGTTTCAATGCCCGTAGCGTCGAAGACCTGTTTCAGGCAGTCGCGCAGTGCTGCGTGGGCGTCTGCGTGAGTCACCCGCACTTGCACCTGGGCTGCCAGTTGCTGTGTCAGCCTTGTGGCCTGAGCACTCCGCGTCTCATAGATTTTGCGCCGAACTGTTTCCCAGTCATTCAGCAACTCCTCCCGCTCCGGCAGCAGTTCCCCATCGCGCCTGTGTTTCAGTTGTCCCACTTGCTGCAAAAGCAATTCGAGTGTATTCTTTTCACCCTCCAGCTTCAGGTAATCCTCTGGTTGAGTTATTCCCTGGGCCTGAAGCTCCTGCAGTCGCTTGGCATACTCTCCCTCCTGTGCCCGGAAGAGATGTTCCCATTCTTTCTGCCGCCATTCCTGAATCCGCGCCTGGCAGGTCTGTAGGGCTTTCTTTTGTTCCGTCAGGCTCTTCTGAATCCCTGCCAGGCACTTGGCAAAGCGCTCCTGACAGCGGCGGACCAACAGTTCGTTGGGCAACGTTTCGAGCACTTTCTCATCCACTAGATGGGATGGATCGGGCAAGACATCCACTCTCTCTCCAAGTTCGACTATTGCGCGGTCAATATCTTCCAGCAGGCGGGCGAAAAAGTCTTGTTCCAGACGATACCCTTTCATTGTGGTCATCAGTTGTTCGATCCCCGCCTGCTGGAAGTAGCGCAGTCTCTCTTTGATCCAGCCCAATCGCTCTTGCTTTTCCTCCCCTGTCTCAATTTGCCGGTCCAGGTCGAGGATAGCGCTCTGGTTGGCGGCTAACTGCAGCTCTAGTTCCTGCTTGCGATCCATCAGCGGTTGCAATTCCTCGGTGATGAAACGATCCAGCATCTCCAACTGGAAGGAATATTCCTCTGCTACCTCCAGGATCTCCCCCTGGCCGTAGAACTCGGCCTGGAAAAGTCGGGCAGGTGCAATCGGCAGTGGCTCCGTTCCCTCTGCGACAAATACCTGCGGCTCGGTATCTAGAATGCGACTAACCTGGTATTTCTGTCCATTAGCCTCGAAGAAAAGTGTGACCTTGCCTCCAGATCCAAGTGCCGCATCTACCAGATCAGCAATGCGCTCTCTGGTCCTGGGCAGGCGGGGTTCCATCCCCAGCGCATAGCGCATCACCTCGATGATAGCGGACTTGCCTGTGCCCTTACCGCCAATAATGCAGTTGAGGTAAGGGTTGAAATGCACGCGCACACCAGGCTGTTCAGCCCGCCGTCCCAAGAAGCCCTCCCCCTCCACGACCAGGCCGATGATGTGCGGGAAGGTCACCTCTGGCTTCTCAAACCGTACCCGTGACTCGTAATCGAGGAAGGCTTGGCGTAGACCCTCCAGCGAGGGGGGGGCGCTCATCTTGAGCCAGGTATGTCGCGAGCCAATCTCGTCGGGAGAGCGGGCGCCGGAGGAACGGATCATGGCGCAGCGTTTGGAGCCATAATTGGGATCACGTCCTGCACAGATCTGGCACACCATGTCGAGCTGGGAACTAGCATCCGGAATCTCTACAGCTAGTAAAGTCTTGGCTTGATAAGCCCGAATTCGAGTTTCTCCCTCGGCAGCCTGAAACAATCCTTTAGAACTGAGCACATGCGGTGCGATAGACACGCGAGGGTGCTCATAGTCCATGTCGAGAACGGTAAAGACCACTTTTTCCGTCACTGCCTGGGCCTTGCCGATTTTCTCGAGCGGAATGCCCGCCTGGCGAGCAAAATCCTTGACGACGTCACCATTTACATCTCGATCAAAGATCACGAGGATGTGCACGTGAGGTTTGCCCCCCGTGGTAGTCAGTTCTATCCCAGGGAAGACCGCCACGCTACTTGTCTTACCGGCCTTCGTCACTTCGTCTACACCGGCAGACTGGTTGTGATCAGTGACGGCTATAACCTCCACCCCAGCCACCATCGCCCCGCCGATGATATCAACGGCAGTGACTTTGTCTTTGCGCTCGTACCGCTCTGGGTCGTGAGGTGTATGCACGTGCAGATCGGATTTATAATATCGTGCCCCATTGGGTAGAGACAGGATCTCTTTAAGCATAGATTCCTCCCGAATCAATCGCCACTCTCTACCAGCAGCTCAACGCTGAAAAATCGATTCCCAGTAAATCCTCAACCAACATGCCGCCCCATCCAACTGACAGATCAACGGCGGGCAGCCTGGTGATTCCAAGTATCCCTCACAGAATCGTTGTTTTCGTTCAGATGCAGAAGCGTCTTGTCTTTGTTGAATCCAACCAGTTCGAGCATGATTGTAGCCTAGTTGGAGAACGCGGTCAAGTGAGCGCCAAGACGAAACAGATCAGGTTCGGCGCACAGCACGGCGCGGGGCAATCGCCCCTTATCCCCAGCGTCGCGCGCCCTCTCGCTCGACTACACCTCATACCTCCACCCTGCTGACGCCGTTCTCCTTCACCACCCACACCACGTTGTCGGTGTCCCGTTCAAAGGTATCGTCGTGGCTGATGACAAAAAGCTGCAAGAAGCTCAGCTTTTTCTCACCTTCGCTTGCCACAGCACTTTTTGTACTTTTTTCCACTGCCGCACGGACACGGGTCGTTGCGCCTTACCTTGCGTCGTTTGGACATTTGAGGCGGCCGGGCGCGCAAGCGTCCCCGATCGGCCGATAGGCGATCGTGCTCACCTTCCAGGCGTGCCCGTTCGGCCCGGAGA
>Ga0114922_10005308_pt1 | contig 11883 bp, 10 predicted proteins | sample AartaG_FD_100975 | JGI IMG/M metagenome (GOLD analysis project Ga0114922, IMG submission 100975) | Deep subsurface microbial communities from Aarhus Bay to uncover new lineages of life (NeLLi) - Aarhus_00045 metaG | ecosystem: Environmental > Aquatic > Marine > Oceanic > Sediment | place...
TGAGGAGAAATTCCTTGTCGATATCTTCCTTGCGGATGGCGTTGATCACCAATCTTCCGCCCGGTTCCAGATTGTTCAAAGCTTCCACAACCGGCTTCCATACTGGCGTGGTGTCGATGATGGCCCTCATTTTTTCTGGCGCTTCTTCTCCGATGTCTCCCGCCCATACAGCTCCCAATTCTTTGGCAAATATTCTTTCCCTTTCCGTTCTCGAAAAGACGAAGACCTTTGAATTGGAATATTGCTGTTTCACCAGCTTCAAGACGATGTGACCCGAACCCCCAAATCCTGTTAATCCGAGATTGTCTCCGTCTTTTATGCCGGTTAATCGCAGTGATCGATAGCCAATCGCACCCGCACACAATAAGGGAGCTGCTTCCGAATCAGAAAAGATATCTGGTATGGGATAGGCGAACCTTTGCGGGACAGTCATGTACTCACAATAACCGCCGTTGGCATCTCTTCCGGTCGCTTTGAAATGGGAGCATAGGTTCTCGTTTCCTGCCAGACAGAATTTGCATTCCCCACATGCGGAATAAATCCACGCAATCCCAACTCTGTCTCCAATTTTATGGATAGTGACGTTTTTACCAATCTCTTTTACGTATCCAACAACTTGGTGACCTGGTATAACTGGAAAGTGGGGTGGTGGGGTGCGACCCTCGATTTCATCCAGTTCGGTATGGCAGACACCGCAGGTTGATATTTTTACTAAGATTTCATAGTTATCTGGAACCGGTTGTGGGATATCTGTCATCTCTAAGGGGGTAATGTTTTCATTTAGATTATAGATTTTATTCAAGAGCATTGCTTCCATTATGGTTTACTCCTGTGGATCTCGTATTGTGTATTGAGTATACAAAATCCAGATCATCAACAACATTCTGGCTCATATAAAGAATTCTAGCATAATCGGATATGCTAGATTGAGTCTTGATCCGGTGATTTTCTATTACTTAAATTCTGCTTGATTGGGGGTATTGATCTTTGTGGTCAGTGGGCTGTGTTTTTTATACTTTTATAGACCATCTAAGCCGTATGCACATTTCTATACGACTTGCATGAATCTAATTCTTCAGAGTGGAAAAATGAGTTGCGGGGAGGGATTGATGATATTCTTAATCTATGGCTAGCTGGTCTTTATCTCTTGGCGGCGTTCACGAATAGGTACCAGGAATACTGGGCAGCACGTGTTTTGCACGATCCGTTCGGCAACGCTGCCGACAACCAAGCTATCCATGCCTCCGCGTCCGTGTGTCGCCATCATAATAACATCTACCTTCTCTTTCTGTGCGACCGAGACAATCGTCTGAGCAGGTCGAGAGCCGGTGACAATTACGGTTGTGTTCACGCCTGCTTTCTGGAGATTAGTTGAGACGCCCTCGAGGTATTCTTTTGCTTCGGTTTCTGCATGCTCGCGCAGTTCTTGAATCTCATTTACCACGGCACCATACATTTCTGCCTCTGGTACCTGGGGAACCGAGATGAGCAGAACAACGCTTTCAAAGATAACGGATGCTTTCACGTAAGGTAATACTCGCTCGGCGAATTCTGAACCATCTAAGGTGACCAGTAGCTTCTTGAATTTAGGTACAGCTGGGGTTACTCCTTCTATCGGGTGGACGACCATTATCGGACAAGTTGCCTGCTGGAGAACCTGGTTTGCTACGCTTCCCAGAAGCAAGCGGGACACACCCGACCTTCCATGCGAACTGATGACGACCATATCAACGCCGATTTCTTTTACCAACCCGTTAATCGACTCTGCGACTTCACCAGTCCGGATGGTGTGATCTACCTCTATCCCTTTTGCTTTGAGAGAATTTTCGATCTTCTGTAAGTAGGTCTCTCTCTCCCCGTTGATTGACAACCGCCTACCTTTAAATGTAAGGGAGAAGTGGATCGATTTTAGAAAACTTTCTTTTTGTTTCACTGTTAATAAAGTTAGGCGACTTTCATAGGCAATACATAGAGCTTCGGCTGCTGGTAGTGCTTGTTCGGCAAATTCTGAACCATCCAACGGGACCAGAATATGTTTAGGAGCCGTGACTTGACTTTGCGAGCGGTTTGTGGAGGTTGAGTAGGATGTATCCTGAATTATCGGGCTTAACGGGACGACAACGGGACCGGCGCTGGTTACCGCGACTGCCTCGCGGGCTTGACCAAAACCAAAACCACCCAACATTGCTTCTTCGAGGCCTCCAAGTTGCTCTGCGATTGGACTGGGTGCTCCAAGCTTGCTCCGATAGTATGTGAATGCTGCGAAAAGGATGGGTATGAATATGAAATAGGTCCAAGCGCCCTCGAAGAAACGTTCCTGGAATATCACTATTGTTGCAGCGCTAGTGATTGTTGCTGCGGTAATGGTACCAATCAAGGTTAATAATTGAGACGAGGAGTTGCTACGACCCAATTCACGGATCAGCCGTTTCGAGGCCGCCCAACCAGTCATACTCAAAAGGACGAAAACACCAGCAGCATAAAGCGCCAGGTAAGTTGCTTCGTTTGTTCCGGCGAGTAGAAAAATAAATATTACCAATCCCACTTCAAGCCAGACTGGTTTGTCGGCTACATCAAACTTATTGCGCTGTCCCAGGTATGCCGGAATATAATTGCGGTTCGATAATCCTAAGGCGAGGTTCTGCAAACCTTGAGCGCTGGCCGCTGAAGCCGAAAGCAGAACTGCGATGCCAATCAAAGTCCCCATGTATGCCAGCGGCTGGGGGAGCAAAACGTCCATAGTTTGTGTAAATACCGATACGTGCGGATCGGTGGGGATCGAGATTGAATAAATTGCAGGACCGACGATAAGCATGGTCACTGCAGTCGTACCCATGATAAGGAGTAAGCTGCCAAAAGCTTTGTTGCTCTTTTCGCGGGGAGTGCCGTCATAAGCGGCAACTAGATTGGCGAAGACCTCAATACCGGTCATCACGGCAAGCATACGAGTAAAGCCGCCAAAAGTAAAGTGTAAGTATTCGCCAGAAAATGCACTCAGGTTGATCTTTGGTAAATGGAGACCGAATTTAAAAATTGTTGCCAAGATCATAGCCCAAAGTAGAAGCAGAACACCAGCAGTAGCCGGTCCAAAAGCGCGAGCCGCAGTTTTCGGTCCGCGGTTTACCAGCCAACCGGTGAGGATGCTCAGCGCGATCGCTATGATTGTCCGGTATTGGATTCCAAGGATGGATGTGTTTAATATTGGCAGCCTGTCTGCGAGAAACGTGACCATAGCAGCCATGCTCACCAGGAATGTCAGTGTGTATTCCACAAATGTGATCGCGGCATTTATTTTTACCGCCCAACTGCCAAACTCTTCTTCGCTAAGACCACTCCCGCCACTGCCATCGGTTACCCACCGCATAACCAAGCGGTACATTGCAGAAACCACAGCTATTGTAAACACTACCAGCCATATGGTAGTCCCAAAGGTGATGCTTGCAACCCCTGCAACAACGATTAGCCTTAGGAAAGGACCAAATACATACAGGGGCGATGTTGCTGGATCACCTCCGCCAGCCAGTGCGCCTTCAACAGAGTTTGATAACTTATACGAAACATGTGCCATCTATAAGAACCCTTCATATTGAGTGCAAGATGCCAGATTGACAAGCCTGCTCCAATTTATTGCGCGACGAAAAAACACAAGCGCACATTATATCCAATAATCCATTTCCTGCCATATTATTATATTTTGATAGTAATTTATATCGATCTTCAGCATAAAATTTTGATATAAAAGATGAGATCAATTGTTGACTCAATTTCCCAAAATAATCCTCCAGCGTGAAAATGCTGGAGGATAAAAACAAGTGTGTTCAATAGGAAAGTTTAAAATTCGAGTTAAACGCTGCTATTCTTTCCGGCCGCCGCTTAATTCGCCTTGCAGTTTTTCTAGTTCCTCCCATTGATCTCCGGCAGCCAATTCAGCCTGTTCGGGCCATGTTTTTGGATCTGCAAGGGAAATCCCAGCTGTATCCAGGATCTCGTCCAATTTGCTGACATCTGTATCAGCCAATTGAGCGAAACTTGAAACCCCAGCATCTTGAAGCAGGGAATTGATCTTAGGTCCAATGCCCTCGATATGCGTTAAATCGTCTACACGGGCGACATCTGCCGTCTGCTCCTCATCTACCTGGGTTCCAATTTCAGTTTCTTCGACTTCAGATTGTCTTGTGGATCGAGAAAGCAACCACCAAACCAACGCCAATACCAGGACAAATACTATTATCCAAACCCAATCACTGACCCCGAATTGCTGTGCTGTTATCGCGAAATTCGACTGGTTCGCCTCCAGAAAAAAAATCGATGATGCGATCATTTCTTATCTCCTCCTAATTGAAAGTAATTGAGAATCACAAGTTCATTATAACTCATGCACCGCAAAGTATGATGGTTTGTCCTATCTATCTATTTCCTCAATAAATGGGGGTGGCCATTCCAATTCCGTTTTTCTGCTTTTCTTGAAACGGTGATCACATTTCGAATTTCCTTCTGCGAGAGTAACAGTCCGTTCTAGACCGAATCCACCGGTTTTGCTTATGGGGTAATCGAGAAAGCAGTAAAAAGGTAAAAACTCACCCGCGCCCTGGGAATGGTAAAACTTCTGGACACCGCACTCGCTGAAATCGTAGCCGTATTCGAAAGCTTCGCAATCTGGAGATGAAGAAATGCCGGGAAATCGCTCGGACGGCATTAGGACTGCCTTCAACAGAAGTTGTAAAGGAATATCTCAGCCAATTTATTGCCTAATTGCATATAATCTCATTAGTACGTCGTGGGTTGTTTATCAAAAAAATTTTGAAGCGAGGTAATAATAAAATGAGTTCTGTACACCGATTTAGTGGATCTGGGAATGATTATGATTGGGAAGGCGTTCCTGCCGAGCTTTATGAAGCAGAGGGCGTTCATGGAGCGGTGAAGCGGGTTCTTGTGGGTCCGGCTGATGGAGCACCGAACTTCGTCATTCGCTATTTTAATATCGAACCGGGTGGTCACAGTCGGTTGGAAAGACACCCACACGAACACGGAGTGATAATCCTACAGGGGAAGGCAAAAGTTCAATTGAATGAGGAGTTTGTAACGCTGGAGCCTCTTGATGCGGTTTATGTAGCAGGAAATGACCTGCACCAATTCACCAACATCGGAGATGAGCCACTGGGTTTTATCTGCGTGATTACGGCAAATATCTAACCCAGGGATAGCTATGGATGTAGATGCGACCTAAGATGAATTAATTCAATTGTCTCACTAATTAGGGATGGAAGAACGTTAATTAGCGATTCTAGGGGAAGGAAACCTGAGCGCAGATTGCGGGAACGGCACCTTCTGGGTAAAGGCGCCGGGCAATAATATGAAGACGTTTTGACCGTTCGAGATTCAGCAGAGTGCGAAATGAAGTTGTGATGGATTTAGGGGCTTTTAAGGATCCATCCTCGGAACGCATGCGCTCGGGGGACCGAGTTCCTATCTGCTGAACAGGTCGATCGGTTTGCTGATCGACTGGATGAAAAGCTGCGACATCGCCAGATGTGAATCGGACTTACTGAATTCCATATAAGGGAGTGGTGATAGACATATGGCTGTCAAGAGATCGTTGGGCAATATCAATTATGGATTGCATAACTTGCGGTGAGTCCATTTCACTTTTTAATTCTGAGGTCGTAAATGGCTCTTCGAAAGAAATCTTAGGGATCAGGTTGTATTTTTTGGGGGAAAACATTTGCTGCATTAGCTGGATTGTTTCCGCTACCTTTTGTTGTTTACGGATGTCTTTAAAGAATTTTACAAATCGGTGATTCATTACGGATGGGGAAAGTACACCGCTGACCATGGTAACCAAGACTTGTGTTTGGGGAACCCGGCGCAGGATCAATTCAACGCTGCGTGACCAGGTTTCCAGAGCCCCCTTCGCGCCGGGTAGAATGGCAGGATCAGGGTCGACCGCGCCGCTGGGGAAGATGAGCAGGGCAATCCCTTTTTCCAATTTTCTGATAATATCGCGCACTACATAGACCCTGTCGTGGAGATCATCGCTCGTGAAGATCAGGTGCCGGCGGGTATTGGGTAGTTTTCGCAGAAATGGAAAACCACCGGCGACGATGTTGAGATCATCCCGGGGAAGGCTTGATGCAATCACGAATTCGTCAAATGAGCCAGGGTGGTTGGATACGATCAGCAAAGGTCCATCCTGAGGTATTTTTTCTGCTCCATAGATATTAACATCATTCACAAAGCGCGGCAGTATCTGGCGCATTGCTTCACAGATGCTGTCTGTGCGCTCCACAATTTGGTCAAAACTGGCGGCAAGTTTTGAGAATTGATGTGCAGACGGCCAGACGAAAGGCGTTAAGAATTTGCGGGGTAGTCCCTGTCCAGAAGGTCCAAGACTTTTAAAAATATCATCGATGATCGCCCTTCTTAATAGAGGAACATCTGCTGATTGTGTTTTCATGATATGCCAAGTTTTGATAAAATAGAACCACTCTAAAATCGCACAGCGATTATTCGATTAGTATGCTCATGTTATCCTAATTCAATTTACCTGTCCATAGATTATCAGAGGAATTATTCCTTGCGATAGCAGAATCGTGTGTAGAAATTTTCCACTTGCCTTCAAAAAATATCTGGTCGATTTATGTTAATCAGAGAAAAGAGATGCGATTTCATCACGCTCCGGACGGGGTAGGGATTGAAGACCACCAGCAGTTGGGGACCAGACCGCTCGACGGCGGGTTGCACGGAATTCGTCTGCCGTCATCACATAACCTATTTCAGCGCATAGAATGCCGGCATCGGATATCGAGTTCCTGATCTTTTGGGCATCCTTTGGAGATGTGGTCAACAGCAAAGCGCCCGAGGCGATAGCTCCCAAGGGATCGATACCCATTGCCTGGCAGATACGCCCCGATAATGACGAGACCGGCACAGTGGAAGGGTCAATCCACAATGATTGCTGGCAGGCTTCGGACAGCTCCCAAAGTGCCGCGTACAGCCCACCTTCAGTTGGATCGTGCATGGCGGTGACTTTTCCGGTGCTTAAAGCGATCCTCGCATCTTGCAGAACACTGATCCCAGGTTGTTTAATGTAATCTTTCGCTGCCTCTATTTCAGTTTTGCCTAGCACTGATAATAACTCATGGGTGAATTCGTGTGCCAAAATGGCAGTAGCCTCAACAGGGACGCCCTTTGTCAACAGGATGCAGTCTCCCGGTTGAGCACCACGCGGTGTTACCAATTCGTCGCGGTTAACTTCTCCGATCATTGTGCCGACCAGTATGGGACGGTCCAGCCCATACGTGATCTCGGTGTGCCCACCTATGATCGTGACACCAATCTCCTCACAGGATGCCGTAATCTGGTCGTGAATCTGCTCCGCAACTTCTGAGGTGGTTAGCACTTCGGGGAGCAGCAGGGTTGTCAACATCCAGCGCGGTACTGCGCCGGTTGTGGCAATATCGTTGGCGTTGACATGGACAGCGTACCAACCAATCTCTTCCGTGGCAAATGTGATAGGATCGGATTTGAAGACCAGGAGGGTATCTCCGATTTCAATCACGGCACAATCCATCCCTATACCGGGACCGACTAAAACTCGTGGGTCGTTTAGGGGGATCCGTTCCAAGAGCCCAGCTAAAATTTTAGCAGGGAGTTTGCCAACCGGAAGAGTCATGCGTACCCTTATGCTTTATAGCCAATAGTCCGTAGGAAGTCCTTTCGCCAGACTACATCGTCTTCAGCCTCAACACCCCGGGGAGAAAATCCATCTACCACACCCATGATCCCTCTTCCTTGATCGGTTTCGATTACCACAACCTGTGTAGGGTTGGCTGTCGCGCAGAAGATATGGCACACTTCGGGAACCATTTTGATAGCATTCAAGACGTTTATTGGGAAATATCCCTCTCCGAGAAATATGACAAAGCTGTGCCCGGCTCCAATAGAGAGGGCGTTTTTCCGCGCCAGGTCGATCAAGTCTTGATCGGTGCCGCTCGTTCGCAGCAGGCATTTTCCAGACGCTTCACAGAATGCCAGTCCAAACTTGATATTCGGGACTGCAGTGACCAATGTTTCGTATACATCTTCGACTGTTTTAATGAAATGGGTCTGTCCTAATATAAAATTCAACTCGAGCGGCTTTTCGATTGAGATTGTGCTGAATTCCATGACATTCTCCTTTGAAATCTTGCTTTATAGGATGACATAAATTTGCTAGATGCCCTTTTTGATTCTACTATTAACCTTGTTATCAATAATAAAGATCAGCTGATGCATTTCGAATAGTAACTGTTGTGCTATCGATTTAGTAACCCTTTGCTGGTCTCGATCGCTTCCAAATTTTTATCGGCAAATTCATCACGTTGAGATACTGCTTCAATAAATGCTTCAAGTGGGTATATGTTGGTGCTTCGAAGGACCTCAGCTAACGCCATCACTGCCCAGAACTCCTTCTTCTTACCGGTTTTTCGAAAGTCCATTCCGATAATCTTTGCGCGGGTCTCAATTGGCAAGAGACTATTATTGATGTAGAGAATATCGTCCTCTGTTAACTTATGGATGTGCGGGAGCACTTTTTTAAGCCCCTCCGGGAATAACACCACCAGGCAATCGGCTTTTGTTATTGTGGTGCATTGGATATCTTGTGGGCTGATAATCACTTCCGAAAGGGAATAACCGGACTTTACCGTGATCTTATGGTCGTTTCGCTGTGTAGCCCATAAACCTGAGAGCACCGCCCCGCGACAAAATGCTGATGAAGCAGTGCCAATTTTCTTGCCCGACGCTCCTGCCACGATCCAATTCATTTTCTTCCCGACTTTATTGGAATACTTGGGTTTAATGGGTTTTTCTGTGAGGGGCAAAAGTCCCAATTGATCCCTCATATGATCGTGGTAAGCCTGGCTGAGTTCAGGTCTGGTCACCTTCTGGATGATACCCGATGAGAATCCAGATGTAGATAATGTCTCTTCTAACAATCTCTTGCTGTAGCGATTGTTAGGTACATAATAAGCGGTGCACAGTTCCCAAATGTCAATTAAGGAGAAACCGTCATGCTGGATTGCTTCTGTCATCATGGCTGCAAGGTTCTTATCGAATGCAGTGGTGCGAGCTACAAAAGTGGCTCCATTGATTGCGACCGTCCCACAGATGTCCATTGGGCGTTCAAGATTGCCGTATCGAGTAGTTGGGGTGTTTGCGCCGGTTGGTGTTGTTGCGGAGTGCTCTCCCCCGGTCATGCCGTAGTTGAAGTTATTAAATACCAACACTGTAACGCCAATGTTGCGCCGGGCAGCGTTAATAAGATGGTGTCCTCCTATCCCGCAACCCCCGTCACCCATAACGACGAGGACCTTAAGCTCTGGATTGGCGAGCTTGATTCCTGTGGCGTACGTAACAGACCTGCCGTGCAATCCATGAAATGTATTTGTGATGAAGTATTTGTCCGAAAGTCCTACGCACCCGATATCCGAGATGATTACGATGTCTTCTGGGTCAACCTGAAGCTGGATTAAAGCCTCATTCAAAGAATTAAGAATCAGGCTGTGACCACATCCAGGACAGAATGGATATGGAAGCATACCCTCATCTAAGTAGCTGGAACGCTTTACCATAATTAGAGTATGCCTCCACGATCCAGGATTTCAATAGGTGAAATTAATTCTCCATCTACCCGATGTACACCAATCACGTCCTGCTCTTCCTTTGCCAACCTCTCGATTTCGCGGCGATATTGACCAAGGTTAAGTTCGGGGATGACAACGCGCTCTACGCTGTCCATTGCATCACGTATCTGTTTTTCTGGGACAGGCCACAAAGAATGGATCGTCAATGAAGAGACTTTGATCCCTTTTCGGCGGGCAATGGATACAGCCTCGTCTGCCGAGCAGGAGGTTATTCCGAAACTGATAATCAGTGTTTCGGCTCCGTCCTGGAAGTTTGCCTTGGTCAGGGCGATTTCATCGAGATGATTTCCAATTTTGGCAGATAGGTGTTCGTTCAAACGTCCTACATCATCAGGCTTCTTTGATAAAAACCCCTGTTCATCGTGGGAAGATGTCGTGAATCTTACGATATGCGGACCGCCGAAAGGAGACATGGCTGGAACATTTGATAATTCTTGATAGTGGTAGGGGGTGAAAGTTCCGTGTTCTGGGGAAGTTTTTCGTTCTCGTACTGGGAAAGGTTCGTAGGAATCGATGTCAATCGTGGTACGAGTTAACACAACTTCCTTATCTGTCGCTAGAAAGACGGGGACCCTAAAGCGTTCGGCAAGGTCGAAAGCCCTTTTCGTCAAACCGTAGCACTCTGATGCCTTGCTCGGTGAAAGCACGATCAGCGGGTATCCGCCGGAAGTTCCCCAGCGCATGAATTGGATATCTCCCTGGGCGACGGTAGTCGCACCGCCTGTCGCAGGTCCCATTCGCTGACAATTCACAATAACCATGGGCACTTCCGCCATTATCGCAAGACCGATATTCTCGCTGTAGAGGCTGAGCCCTGGACCACTAGTAGCAGTCATCACCCTTGATCCAGCCATAGCAGCGCCGATGCAAAATCCGATTGAAGCGACCTCATCCTCAGCCTGGATAGCTACTCCTCCTACCTTAGGTATTTCATTTACCATGTGAAGCAGGATCGGGGTTGCTGGTGTGATGGGGTAACCGGCGAAGAAGTTGCAGCCTGAATGGATTGCCCCACGCACGATAACTTCTGCACCACTAATGAATTCTCTCATTTGTTTTTTTGTTTAATCTGCCGTTTGGCTCGAATAATTATTGAGCCTTTTATTAAACAAACGCAATCCTTAAGCTTGATGTTGTTAAGTATCAACTCCCAGCAGCGCGCTTGAGAACGCGCAGAGCGCGCAGGGTAACCCATTTGCTGGGTTCGCCTTTCTGCTCTATTTCAACCCAGGTCTTTCCATTATAAGTGTATTCCATCTTCCAACGTCCGAGGTTGTCTTGTTTGCTGAGCAGCAATTCGAGTGCGGGTTGGAGACGTGCATCCTGCCCATAGCCCAATAAGGTCAAAGCTTCCAGGTTCTGCAACACATCCGTTACGTAACCGATGTGAAATCCGAATTTGAACCAACTACGGTTTGGTTTAGGGCTGTAACCCATCGGATAATCAGCCATAGCGGGATCGCGGCTAAAAAGAAATCTTACACCTTCATCTAACGCTGATTTTATTTGAGGAGTACGGTCTTGTTCAGGCACTTTACTCAAGGCGAGCATCGACTTCACCGCACCCCAGGCGCAGGGAAGGTGGTTGTTTGCGCTACACGTAAAACCAGGACCGCTGTTGCCACTGCGGTAGTATCGTACTGGGGCTGATTTATTCTCGGCAGGTTCGATACCTTCGCCAGTGATGCTGCGCGCCAACCAATCAAGTGACTCCATAAGTCGTTCGTCGCCCATCCAGCCCAGATCGATCAAAGCTGCAACAAGGTTCCCCTGCAGGCATTGGATCATTCCAGAAGGTTTTGCATCGGCGCTAATTCCGCCGTATCTGGAGCGAGCGTGCTCCAAGATATAATCGCAAGCGGCGTTTATCCTGAGGTCATGTCCGTCGGCGCCTAGCAGTGCCAGTGAAATGAGCTGCCATACAGTCCCCCTGTATTTGGGATAATACCCGGGACCCGGTTCGACCCAATACCCCTCAGGATCCTGTGCTTCCAGAATAACAGGAACTGGACCATGCGCCATCACATTCTTACGGGCAGCTAGGATCTCACTATCATCGGGTTGCGTGTCCAATAATTCTCGTAATGCGAAATAACGCACACCCGGGTTTTGAGGATCATTTTCCAACAACCACGGTAAGGGATCCCCATTCAATTGTTCCATCAAAACATCGTTCATTTATGTAGCCCTCCAAATTGCA
>Ga0114922_10005309_pt1 | contig 11883 bp, 5 predicted proteins | sample AartaG_FD_100975 | JGI IMG/M metagenome (GOLD analysis project Ga0114922, IMG submission 100975) | Deep subsurface microbial communities from Aarhus Bay to uncover new lineages of life (NeLLi) - Aarhus_00045 metaG | ecosystem: Environmental > Aquatic > Marine > Oceanic > Sediment | place: Aarhus...
CGCTGTCGAGGACCGCCAGCAGCCGCCCGACGAAGGGCTCGGCCGTGCCCTGCTTCTTCAGCCGCGCCAAGAGGTCGGCCATCGGGGCACCCAACTCAAGGAACGGGCGGACGAGGCCCCCCCGGCCGGTCAACTCGACGGCTCGTGCCGCCATGCCCAGGGCTTCATCGTGTCGCGCCTGCTTCCGGCAAAGCACGGCCAGCAACAGCAGGATGTCGATCGTGTGGCGCGTATTGTGCTGAGCCTCGCTCAGCCGCAGATACTCCTGCAACCGCTCCTCCGCCTCCTCCAGGGAGGCGTCGGAGCCTTCGGCAAGAAGCACGCGGCAGTAGGTGACGGCGGGGATCTCCAACCACCAGACCATCACTTCCGTGTCCGGTGCACCGCTTCTTCGCAGCCACTGGGCCGCCGATTCCACGTCGCCCCGCATCAGAGCCAACCGCGCCCGGCATGATCGGGCAACGGTCAAACAACCAGGATCTCCGCGCTCGCCGGCATAGTCCGAGAGAAGCCTCAAGGTTGCGTCGGCTTCGTCCCTTCGGCCCATGGTCTGGCAGGCGTAGGCCAATCCCCCCATGGAGTCCACGGCCGCCCTCACGTGCAGGATGTGCCGTTCCTCCGCCGCCTGGCCGAAATGCTGGACGGCTTCCGCGAGGTCATTGCGGAGAAACGCGATGAGGCCCTCCAGGTAGCGGCTCCAGGCCAGGGCATAGGCGCACTGCCCCGCCGCCGCCACGTCTCGAAGTTGGCGATTGGCCGCCGACGCCTGGGCCAACCGCCCCGCGATAATGTGCATGTAGACGGGCGTCACCAGCCAGCGGGTCTTCTGGGCGGGAGGCGCCGAACGGCCCGCCTGCGTCACATCGGCCAGATGCCGCAGAGCCGCCTCTTCCCGGCCCTCCATCTGGGACGCCAGGGCATACAGGATTTCGGCCTGCCCTCGGACTTCGTGGTGTGTCGGGGGCAGTCGCTTCAGGGCGCTTCGCGCGTGCTTCAGGCTCTGCGCGCCCTCGCCCCGGAAGTAGCAGCAGTAGGAGCGGAAGAAATCGATTTCCCCCTGCAAGGCGGGGGCGGGAGGCCCGCGGCCGAGCAAATCCTCCGCCGCTTCGATGATGGAAGGAATCGCGGACACCTCAAACCGATGGTATCGGACCCAGGCCATGCCCAGCAGCAGGCCGGGGCGCTGCTCCTTCACGGTATCGGGCAGCATGGCCAAACGCTTCTCGAGCACGTACCACTTGTCTGCATTATGAAGGGCCTGCCGGTTGCCCTCGACGAGTTCCGCCGCCCTGTCCGTGTCGCCCGCGGCGAGGGCGTGGCGAATCGCCTCTTCAATCAGGCCGGTTTCGCCAAACCACTCGCTGGCTCGGGAATGCAGCGCGGCAATCTCCTCGGCGCTGAACCGGCTTCTCAACTGGTGTTGGAGCAGTTGCTGGAACAGGTGGTGGTAGCGGAACCATCGGTTCTCGCCGTCCAGCGAGATCAGGAACAAGTTGTTCGTCTGAAGCCAGTCCAGGAACCCCTGGCCGTCCAGTTCGCGCTGGTTCGCATCGGTTTCCGGTCCACACAGCGCCTCGCAGAGCGAGGCGCAGAAACGGTCCAGGATTGAGGTCTTGAGAAGGCCATCCTGGACACCCGACGGCTGCCGCGAGACGACCTCGCTGACCAAGTAGTCGACGATGCGACTGAAGCCGCCCTTCAGGGCCGCCAGCAGGCGGTCCACGTCGCCCGGATCGCGCAGCGCGCGGGCCACCAGACGCAGGCCCGCCGGCCAGCCTTCGATGCGTTCTTCGATGATCCCGGCCGCCGATTCTTCGATCGAAGTCTCCGACACCTTCTTCAGGAACGCAGCCGTCTCCGCCGGCGTAAACCGCAGCCCTCGGACCGAAATCTCGTTGATCCGGCCTTGGCCGCGCAGCGTGCTCAGCGGCAGGGGCGGGTCCCGCCGCGTGACCACGACCAGATGCATCGCCGGAGGCGGATGGGCCAGCACCTCGGCCAGCAGATCGTGCACCTCCGCCCCCCGGACGCGGTGGTAGTCGTCCAGCACCAGGAAGAATGCCTCATCCAACGCGTCCAGGTCGTTGAGCAGGTGCCGGCTCAGCACCGACACCTGCGGCGGCGCCGGCGCCTCCAGCAGAACCTGTGTCTCCCGGCACGCGTCGGGAAACACCGTCTGGACGGCGGCCACCACGCAAGCCAGGAACGCGCGCAGGTCGCTATCGCTCTCGTCCAGCGACAGCCAGGCACACGGCCGGTCGTCGGCCTCGACCCAACTGCTCGCCAGTGTGCTCTTACCGTACCCCGCCGGCGCCGAGATCAGCGTGAACGGCCGGTCGCGGTGTTTCTCGAGATACTCAAGCAGCCGCGTACGGCGCACGAGGTCCGAGGTCACAGGGGGGCGGTGCAGTTTGGTGCGACAGATGGGGCCGATGGCCACGTCGGCCTGTGATTCTGGCGCGACTTCCGCCGCCGCCACCTCTTCCCCGGACAGGAACTTCGGGTAATACGTCCCCTTGGGAATGAGGATGCGGAGGGCATCCGACGCCCCGTCGGAGGCGTAGTAGCGGTCCATCGTCCGGCGGAGTTTCCCCGCCACGATGCGGACGATGGCGTCCACGCGGGAGTCGAAGTCGCGGTCGCGGTCCAACGCCCCGAGGGCGACCGTGCGTTCCTTGATCCGGTCGCCGCGGCCGGCCAGCGCCTCCTCTACCACAAACCGCAGGAACGACGATTGCTGGGGCGAGGATTGCATGTCGCCAAAGGCCAGGACGCGGTCCAACTCGGCCCGGACCTCTTGCGGCCGCGGTCTAAACGCCTTGCGGGATCCCACGTTACGTCGCCCCCACGGGCCTGACCACGCGACGGGGCCGTGCGTCGAAACGAACCGACATCCGCTGGCATGGCTCAGCCACCAGGAGCCATGTGAAGCGGCACCCCAAAGCCGAAACTGCCCCATCTTGCGATGTGCCGAGAGAAACGTTTCTTCTGACCGGAATCCTACCTGCGCCTCACCTTCCAGTCAAGCAAGAGCCCCAGGATGCCGGGACGGCCCCCGAATAGGCCGATTACCCGCCTTTTCTGCGGTCTGGCTCCGTCCACAGCCTCGCTGAGAGTTAACCGTTAATGACTTCCCGGCAGTATGGCTCCTCCCTATCGTGACTCATGGAAGGGGTGAAGGCGTGTGGTCTGTTACTGGATGCCGGGCAGATGAGGAGGAGCGGTTGCCGTGAACCCTGCGCGAAAGCACGTGGTGGGCCTTGTTGCGGCGGTTGCCCTTTCCTTGGCCTCGGTCGGCAGCCGGGCCGCAGACAGCCCGGCGGGCCTCGAGATAGCGGACCCCGAGGTGGCAAACACACCCGTGCTGACGTGGCCGCGGGTCTTCCAGCCCGACGGGCACGAAGTCGCCATGCACCAGCCGCAACTGGACGAGTGGGAAGCCCACGCCCGGATCACAGGCAAGGCGGCCGTGGCCGTCACGCCCAAAGGCGCTGACAAGCCCGTCTACGGGGCGGCCTACCTGAAGGCCGACACGCAGACGGACGTGCCCAACCGGACGGTCCTCTTCTCGAACTTCGAGATCACAGACGTCCGTTTTCCAAACGCCGACGACCAGACCGCCGCACGCTGCCGCCAGATCGTGACCAGCATCGAGCCCGTCCGCAAGACCATGCTGGTGTCGCTGGACCAGGTCATCGCAGCGGTCGAGAGGTCGAGCCGGCAGGCCGACGTCGGGGTCAATCTCGAGCCGCCGCCCATCTTCCGCAGCGAGGAGCCCGCTATTCTCGTGATTTTCCTGGGCGAGCCTAAACTCGAGCAGGTCAAAGACACGGGCCTGCTCTTCGCGGCCAATACGAACTGGGACGTCTTCTTCGACATCGCCTCGTCAGCCTACTACCTGCTCAACGGCGAGGGTTGGCTGACCACGAAGGACGTGACAAAGGGCCCGTGGGTCGCGGCAACGTCGCTGCCGACCGGGCTCAAGAAACTCCCCGATGATGAGAACTGGCAGGACGTGCGCAAGAACGTCCCCGGCAAGCCTGCCAAGGTCGTGCCCAAGGTGTTCGTCAGCACAACACCGGCCGAACTGATCCTCACCCAGGGCACCCCGCAGTTCAAGCCGATCCCCGGAACGAAACTGCTGCAGGTCGGCAACACCGAGAGCGATCTGTTCATGCTCGCCGGCGACGGCGGCGCCCGGTACTACTTCCTGGTGGCCGGGCGGTGGTTCGAAGCCTCAGGGCTGGACGGGCCGTGGCAGGCGGCCACAAACGATCTGCCCGGCGAGTTCGCGAAGATCCCCGAGGACAGCCCCTGCGCCCACGTGCTCTCGTCCGTGCCCGGCACGCCGGACGCGGATGCGGCTGTGCTGCTCGCCTCGGTGCCGCACAAGGCGACCGTCAACCGCAAGGACGTGACGATCACCGTTGTCTACGACGGCAAGCCCAAGTTCGTGCCCATCCAGGAGACGACGGTCTCCTACGCGGTGAACACGCCGGACGCCGTGTTCCGCGTGGAAGGCCGGTACTACTGCTGTCACGAGGGCATCTGGTTCGTCGCGGCCGCGCCGGCCGGGCCGTGGACGGTGGCCACGTCCGTGCCGGAGGCCATCTACGCGATCCCCTCGACGCACCCTCTCTACAACGTGACGTACGTTTACGTGTACGACTCCACACCGACGCAGGTGACTGTGGGCTATACGTCCGGCTACACGGGCCAGTACGTGGCCGGCGGACTCCTGATGTTCGGCCTGGGCTACGCCCTCGGCCATCACGACGACTGGGACGACCACTGGCACTACGCGTCCTTCCATTACCACAGTCACTACTTCTCGTACGGCTGCGGGGCCCGCTTCGACTACTACGCGGGCGGCTACGTGCGGGGCGCCTCGGCCCGGCTCTATGGACCGTACGGCGGCGCGGGGCGATGGGCCGCGTACAACCCGGCCACGGGCACCTACGCACGCGGGGCGTATCGCTACGGGCCGCAAGGAGGCGCCTACGCCCGCGCGGCCTATAACCCCTACACCGGCCGCCAGGCCGGGCGGGTGACCGCATCGGGCGCCTACGGCTCGTGGGGCCGGTCCGTGGTCAGCGGCAGCGAGGGGTGGGCCCAGTTCGGCCATCGCTCCGGGCCGGGCGGGACGGTCGGCGGCTTCCGCACGTCCGAGGGGGCCGCGGGGGTCGTCGGCGAAGGCCGCCGCGGCCAGACGGGGGGCGTCGCGAAAGACAAGCACGGCGACGCCTACGTCGGCCGCGACGGCAACATCTACCGGCGCACCGACGGCGGGGGATGGCAGAAACACACCGGCGACGGATGGAACGATCTCGCCCACGTTCAACCCCGAGGCCCAACCGCCACGCCTCGCACGACCACCGCGCGGCCCAGCACGAGACCTTCCGTCACGCCGCGGCCCGACACGAGGCCCTCTGTGACACCGCGGCCCAGCACAAGGCCTTCCGTAACGCCTCGACCGTCGGCCCGGCCGTCGGTGCCGCAACGGTCGAACGCGCAGCAACTCCAACGCGATTACCAGGCCCGCAGCCTCGGGCAGCAGCGGGCGAGCGGGTTTCAGCGGTCCCGGAGTTCCACCGCGCGAACCGGTGGTTTCCGCGGTGGCGGGAGGCGACGCTGAGACGCGACGGGCCAGGACACGGCGACCGATGGCTTCCAGCAGGAGGGGTCACAAGGGACAAGCCGGCTCTGTCCCACGCACGAACGGAGCGGAGGTGAACACATGACGCCACCGCAGGACGACCGCTGTACGGCAGACGCCGAACCCCCTCGCCACCAGGGGCGACGTCCCGGGACACGACAGGCGGCGACGTGCCTGCTTGTTGCGGCCCCCGTGTTGCTGGCGTGGGTAGCCAGCGGCTGCGGTATCGGGCCGCCTTTGCTCAATCGGGACAGGCTGGGTTACCAGGAAGCCCTCTCGGAGTCCTGGAAGCGGCAGATGCTCATGAACCTGGTCAAGATACGCTACGCCGACGCGCCCGTCTTCCTGGAGGTGACGTCGGTCATCAATCAGCACTCGCTCGAGGCGCAACTCAGCGCCTTGGGCGTCCTGAACAATCCGCCATGGTCGCACCGGCAGGAGTACCGCGGGGGAATCACCGCGTATGACCGTCCCACCGTAACGTATGTGCCGATGGCGGGCGAGACGTTCGCCAAGAGCCTCATGACCCCGATACCGACCACGGCCATCATCTCCATGGTCCAGTCGGGCTGGCCGGTGGACTTCATCCTGCGCCTGACGTGCGATTCGGTCAACGGCGTGCGCAACAGGACCCGCACGGCCCTGAACCGGCGGCGGGCCGACCCCGAGTTCGAGGAGCTTCTGGCGGCGATGAGGCGCGTCCAACAGTCCGACACCATCGGCTTTCGCATCGGACGCGAAAACGACCATGACGTGGCCAAGGTGTTCTTCGGTCGGCACAAGCCCACGCCCGACATCGAGCGCGACCTTGTCCGCATCCGGGAGATCCTGGGCGTCGAGCCCGGCGCGCGGGAACTGCGGCTCGCCTTCGGCGCCGCGGCTGCGGGACAAAACGAACTGGACATCCTGAGCCGGTCGATGCTCCAGATCCTGGTGGAACTGGGCGGGTGCATCGATGTGCCCAAGGACCACGTGGAGCGGGGGCTTGTGGTCCCCGCTGGCGACGACGAGGGCAGCCCGCCGCTCATACGCATCCACTCCGGCCGACAGGCGCCCTCAGATACGGCTGCGGCGGTGCGTTACAAAGGCTATTGGTTCTGGGTGGCCGACGGCGACTTCGCCTCCAAGCGGATGTTGTCTCTGCTGATGATCTTCTTCTCGCTGACCGAGACAGGCGGTGGCATCGGGGCACCCGTCATCACGGTTGGGGCTGGTGGCTAGGCAATGGCCTGCCCTCGGCTCCGTGGAGGAAGACATAGGTGGCCGCAACAGCAGGTCATGTGGTGTGAACCAGTGCAACTAAGGGAGGATGACAATGGTCAGCATCCGGCTCTGCACGATCTCGCTTCTGGCCTTCGCGATGGGTCTGCCCGCCGTCGCGTCGGCGGCCGAGGACCCGGCGGCCAAGGACCCGGCGGCCAAGGCGCCGGTGGCCGACCCGTCGCCCTACCGTAAGGAAGAGGGGTTGCGCAAGGTGTACTTCAGCATCTATGTGCTGGACGTCGACGAGATCCGCGGGGATGAGCAGAGTTTCGTCACGAATCTGGTCGTCCGCCTGCGGTGGAAGGACGAGCGGCTGGCGCACGAAGGGACAAGGACGCGGATCATGCCTGTGGCCGACGTCTGGGAGGGCACCCTGCTGTGCAAGCAGCAGCAGGCGCTCTTCCGGCCTACCATGCCCGAAGACGTCGATGTGGAACCGGACGGAACGGTCATCTACCGGCAGCAGTGGAGCGGACCGCTCAGCCAGCCGCTCAGCCTGGCCGACTTCCCGCTTGATACACAGGACTTCAACATCGACTTTCTGGCCACCGGCTACCGCGGGGGCGAGATCGAGTTCGTGCCAGACGTCGTCCCGGGAGCGGAGCACCTGGTCGGCGGGGGTCTGGCGGAAACCCTCTCGCAGCCCGACTGGGAAGTGCTGTCGGTCAAGACGGAGGCCCGGCCGCTCAGGTTCGAGGAGGGGCTCGAGATACCCGGCTTCGGCCTGACGTTCATTGCCAAGCGGCGCTTCGCTTACTACCTCTGGAACGTGATGATGCCCCTGTGGCTGATCGTCATCATGTCGTGGGTGCCGTTCTGGGTTGACCCCGACAGGGCCGAGGTTCAGATCGGCGCAGCCTCCGGCACGGTGCTGGCCCTGGTTGCTCAACGCATCGTGGTGACCAACGTTCTGCCCAGGCTGCCCTACCTGACGCGCATGGACTTCCTGACGCTGGGCACCATGGTGATGGTGTTCACTGCCTTCATCCAGGTGGTCGGGACGTCCATCCTCAACTACAAGGGGCACCGGCACCTCGCCCTGAAGATCGACCATCTGTCGCGGTACGTGTTCCCGGGCGCGTTCATCCTACTGCAGGCGTGGGCGATGCTGCTGTAGGGATAGAGCACACACATGGGCCAGTGGCTACAGGCACAGCCTGGCTGTGGCGGTGATCTATGAGATATAGCGAGCGACAGGCGAACCGGCTGGGTTGCACACAATCAGGCCGCATGCCGCTGCGCCGATGGCGTGTTGTCCTGTGCCTTGCGGCGCTGACGTTCGCGCGGGCCGCGGTAGCCGGTGCAGCAGAGGCGCCGGAGGCGCCGCCACCGGCGGCGCCAGCGCCCGCGTCCCAGCCGGCCGGCGATACCGCGCCAGCCGACGACCTCTCGAAGCAGATCGCCGAACTGCTGACGACGGCCCAGCAGGCATTGGACGCCAAGCCCCCGCCCCCAGAGGCGCTGCTGAACGTCTACGGCCGGGCCAAGACGCTTCTCGACGAGGCCGGCAGTGACCTGGCCAAGAGGAAGTCTCTCCTCGCCGAAGCCCAGGCGGCACCCGAGCGGCTCACGGCCCTGAAGGCCGAACTCAAGGAGGAGTTGCCGCCGCTGCCCAGTGCCCCACCCCCAAGCGAATCGCTGGCTGAGGTGGAGAAGGCCCACGCGGCCGCCGCGACCGACTTGAGGAAACTGCAGCAGGCCCGGGAGCCGACCGACGCACGAATCCGGGAACTGGAGCGGCGCCTCGGCGAGATACCGGACGAGATCGCGAGCGCGGAGCAGTCTCTGGCCGAGGCCCGCAAGCGGCTCGAGGAAACGCCGCCGGACGACCCTGTCGGCATGGCCGCTGCCAAGAAGATGCTCCGCCGAGCCGAGGCGAACCGGGCCACAGCGGCCCTTGGCCGTCTGCAGGCGGAGCAGCAACACGCCGGCGTCGTCGGCAACGTCGTGCGCGTCCAGTTGGCCGTCCTGGACAGGCGGATCGACCACGCGCAGAAGGTTGATAAGCACTGGTCGGAGGTGCTGAAGGCCAAACAGCGCACGCAGAGCCTTCAATTCCTGCGGAAGGCACGCGAGGTGCAGCAGGCGTTCGCCGGCAAGCATCGCGTCCTGCGGGACCTGTGCGATGAGACCGTCGCCCTGGCCGAGGAGGCCACCGGGCCGGACGGCGTTATCGTGCGGCGTCGCAAGGTCGAGGCGCGGCATCAGGAGGTGGACGCCAAAGTCGCCGAGATACAGAAAGACTACGAGGACATACAGGCCCACCTGAAGGTAACGGGCGTGACCAAGACCGCCGGGAACCTCCTGATTGAGCAGAGGAGAGACCTTCCCCGAAGTTCCGTCATCGAGAGCCATCTCGCCGCCCGGCGCCGCGAACTGGACGACGCCCGGCTTCGCAGTCTCCAGATTCGCAAGATGGCCACCGAGGCGCGCAAGGATGGACCCGACCTGCTGACTGCCCTGGGGAAGATGGAGGTGGCACAGGACACGCCCGCGTGGGACGCCGCACAGCAGGACGCGCAACGCATCCTCGACGTGAAACACGAACTGCTGACGGAACTCGCCAAGCGATACACAGCGTACCAGGTCGAGTTGTCCGACACCATTGCGGCCGAACAGCAACTCCTGAAGACAGTCGAGGAAGTGGCGTCGCTCGTCAACGAGCAGGTGCTCTGGGTCCCCGGCATGAGCACGCTGTCCCTAGGCGATTTCCGCTTGGCAGGCAAGGCAGTCCGGGAACTAGGCAAGAAGTCCGTTTGGGGCGACCTCGCCAAGGACGCCCGCGAGGACCTGAACGCGAACCCGGTCTTGTCCGGTGGCCTTCTTCTGGCCGCGGTGATCCTGCTCGCCGCTCGCTTTCCGCTGAGGTGGCGCATTCGGCAGATCGGCCGGCAGGTGGCCGAGCATCCGCCCGGCACGTTTCGCGCGACGCTCGAGACGGTGATGTGGACTGTCCTCTCGGCCGCTGCCTGGCCGGCGCTGCTCTGGATCGTTGCGTGGCGGCTGATCGCGATGCCCCCGACTGCCGCGACAACGGCCCGCGTGTCCGACGACCTGAACACGGTGGGATACCTCCTCTGGGCCCTCTTCTCGATCGGGGAGGTCTTTCAGCACAAGGGGCTGGCGGCCGTCCACCTGAAGTGGGATCGCGTGCGCCTGGCCGGGTATCGCCGGGCGGTTCAGTTGATCGTCCTGCTCGCTACGCCGCTCATCCTCGTCAACGTGATCACGAACGCCCACCCGACCGACGACGCCTGCGCGGCTCTTGGCCGGCTGGCGGTCATCGCCAGGATGCTGGTCGCCGCGGGTCTCCTCGCGGTCCTCCTACGGCCGAAGAGCCGGCTGGTTCGCGGCGGGGGCAACACGCCCGAGGCCGGGTTCCTTTCCCGACAATGGTGGCTCTGGTATCCCGTTGCGGTGGCGCTGCCGCTCGTCCTGGCCGGGGCATCGGCTACCGGGTACACCTACACGGCGGTGGCCCTCGGCCCGCGCATCCTCCTCTCGGCCTTCCTGTTGCCGACGATGGTGATTGTCCGAGACGTGGTCGTGCGCGGGCTCTGGCTGTCTCGTCGCCATATCGTGCGCGAGGAGGTCCGGAAGCGCCGGCAGGCCGAGCAGGAGGCGGACGTCGAGCCCGACCACGAGTTCGAGAAGAGCATGTTGCGGGAGGCCGTTGAGCAGGTCACGTCTGTCAGCAGGCAGACGGCGCGGCTCGTCAACCATGTCCTTCTTGGCGCGCTGCTCCTCAAATTGTACTTCATCTGGCAGGACCTGCTGCCCGCCCTCCAGTTCCTGTACCGAACGGACCTCTACGTCGTTGGAGATGTGGAGGTGACGCTGGCCGACCTGCTGGCGGCCATCCTTGCCGTGGGCATCACCGCCGTCGCCGTGCGGACGCTGCCGGGCATGCTGGACGTCTATGTCCTCTCGCGCCTCGGCATGGACGACGGCGGGCGGTTCGCGCTGGCCACGCTTCTGCGGTACCTGCTGGCGGCGGCCGGTGTCATCGTCACCAGTTCCTGCCTCGGGATGACCTGGGGCAGCGTGCAGTGGATCGTCGCCGCCCTGGGGGTGGGCCTGGGCTTCGGCCTTCAGGAGATCGTCGCGAATCTCATCTCCGGACTCCTGATCCTGTTCGAGCGGCAGATCCGTATCAGGGACTTCGTCACCGTTGGCGATACGACCGGCCGCGTCACCGGCATCCGCATGCGTTGTACGATGGTCACGGACTGGGACGGCAAGGAGGTCGTCATCCCCAACAAGGAGTTCGTGACCGGCCGTGTAGTCAACTGGACGCTGTCCCAACGGACCATCCGCCTGGTGATTCCCGTCGGGCTCGCCTACGGCTCCGATACGCGCAGGGCCGAGGAGATCCTCGTGCGCGTGGGCTGCGAGAACGAGTTCACGCTTGAGGACCCGCCGGTGCGGGCGTATTTCCTGGGTTTCGGCACCAGCAGCCTTGATTTCGAACTGCGCGTCTGGCTGCCGGACATGGAGAACTGGGTGGAGGTAAGGCACCAACTGCACCGGGCGATCGACGACGCCTTCCACGAGGCCGGCATTACCGTCGCGTACCCGCAACTCGACCTGCATTGGAATGCCCCTCTTCAGATCGAGTCGCCTTCGGGCGGTTCGCCGGCGAATCCCGGTGGACCGTCCCGCTCCCAAAAGAAGGCGTCGGAAGACGGACCCCCAGAACGGGGTCCGCGGCCTGCGTAAGCGCTCCTATGAAGGGAAAGAACGATGCCGGTTCCGATTGCCGATACGATGGGCTCCGTCATGCCGCTCGTCGGCCTGCTTCTTGTTATCATCGTTGTGCTTGTGATCCTGGCCATCCTTTACGGCAAGCCCCAGCCGAAGGGCGGCTCGATGAGCGCACACATGCTGCCGCCCGACATCGAAGTCTGAGCGTGTCCCCAAAAACTGGGCGCTGGTTTAAGGTGGAATCGTCTCCGGGTAGAGTA
>Ga0114922_10005310_pt1 | contig 11883 bp, 11 predicted proteins | sample AartaG_FD_100975 | JGI IMG/M metagenome (GOLD analysis project Ga0114922, IMG submission 100975) | Deep subsurface microbial communities from Aarhus Bay to uncover new lineages of life (NeLLi) - Aarhus_00045 metaG | ecosystem: Environmental > Aquatic > Marine > Oceanic > Sediment | place...
AATTATCCTCTTGAACCTGGACAAGATTTTCAAAGTGACCAAAGAGGAAGAACAGACTCACCTTGAAATGGTCGCCAGACAAGAGAGCGATAAATTGGAGCAAGCGAAACCTAAGGTTGAGGCTAAGGTTAAGGCTAAGGCTAAGGTTGAGGCTAAGGTTGAGGCTAAGGTTGAGGTTGAGCAAAAACCTGAGGTTAAGGCTAAGGTTGAGGTACAAGAAAAACCTAAGGCTGAGGTTAAGGCTAAGGTTGAGGTTGAGCAAAAACCTAAGGCTAAGGTTGAGGTTGAGGAGAAGAAAACGGCCAAGACTTCCAGTGAGGGAAAATCTAAGCAGGATAGGAAATAGCTGATACAGGGGGGGTCACTGCCCCCCCTTTTTTTTACCAAGGGAGTTATATCTTGTTATCAGACTATGATATATTCCAACAGAAAATCCGCAGAAGAACTGGCATAGACTTAAGTTGCTATAAGCCACGCCAGATGGAGCGACGCATAAGAACTCTGGCAGAGAGAGCAAATTGCAGGGACCTGGCAGAATATTACTGGTTCTTAAAGAGAAATTCTCAAGAATATCAAAACTTTTTTGATTACATCACCATAAATTTCTCCGAGTTTTTTCGTGACCCCAAGAGGTTCAAAGAGCTGCGCAAGAAGGTGTTGTCTCAGTTGTCCTCAAAAGTCCGTCGACCAAAAATATGGAGTGCCGGATGTGCTAATGGAGAAGAGCCCTATACCCTGGCCATTATGCTTGAGGAGATTTATTCTCAGAATGAGCTGGTAATATTGGCTACCGACATAGACGGAGGAGCTTTGAGGAAAGCCAGACTGGGAATGTATAGCTCGCAGCACTTAAGAAATCTGGATTCTGTCCAGATTTCCCGGTATTTCATAAGAAAAAATGATCAATTAGAACTGGGCCAATACGTCTATGTTATCAGGGAAGAGATAAAGAAAAAAGTAAAATTTAAAAAAAGAGACCTTTTGCAGGATGAATTCGAGAAATCTTACTTCGACCTCATCCTTTGTCGTAATGTAATTATCTATTTTGAAGATGAGGTTAAAGTTCAGTTGATGGAGAAGTTTTATCAGGCCTTACGTCGAGGCGGAGTTCTATTCTTAGGAAGTACCGAGAGTATTCCGGACATTGAGAAGATTGGCTTTAAGAATATCGGCCTTTTTTTGTACCAAAAATAATCTTGATATTGGAAAAGAAAAGAGTGGCTAAAAAGGTAAAAGTGGGAATAGGAGACCTGAAGGTGGGGACTTCCCCCCGTATATTAATTACCTCCAACCTGGGTTCCTGTGTAGGAGTGGCTCTTTATGATCCCGGCAGCCTCATTGGCGGATTGGCTCATATAACTTTACCCTGCCGAAATCAGGTGCCTAAAGAGCAAAATCTTTTTAAATTTGCCGATACCGCCATTCCGATATTGATTAAGAAGATAGCCAGAATGGGTGCCTGTGAACTCCGAATTGTGGCCAAAATAGTCGGAGGAGGAGATATGTTTCCTTTCCCAACCCAGACTCTTTCTCTGACAGATGTGGGAAGTCGAAATGTTACCGCGGTTCGGGAAAGCCTGAGGAAGAACGAAATAGAACTGTTAGGCGAGGAAACTCGCGGTAATGTGCCTCGCAGTATGGAATTTAATCTTGCTAACGGAGTGGTTATCTTACGAACCAAGGGTAAAAAAGATCGGATACTTTAAGATTATACCAGGAGAAAGTGTGGTGTCGCAAGTGAGAACTGTAAAGATGGGAGAAATCGAAACAGCAGAATGTCCGGGCATCTTAAGGGCAATTTTGGGAAGTTGTATTGGTCTGGCTCTCTATGATCCTCATTTAAAAATAGGAGGATTGGCTCATATTTTTCTTCCCTTAAGCAGGGAAGGAGAAGAAGAAGATACTCGATATGCCGATATAGCTGTTCCGACACTGGTTGAGCGTTTACTTCTCTTAAACTGCAAAAAGGTCAGGTTGATTTGTCATATGACCGGTGGGGGAGAGATGTTTCCGGTGAGCAATAACTCCCTGATAACCGGGGGACGCAAGAATATCGAGATAACCCGAAAAATGTTAGAAAAGATGGCTATACCTGTTACCAGAGAGGATGTGGGAGGTAACTTTGGCTCAGAAATTATTCTCTATACTGAAAATGGAAAGGTGGAAATAAAGCGAGAGAGATATCGGGTCTCACAAGCAATTGAGGTTCTGCCCCGAGAAGAAATTCTAAAAAGAGCCGAAGTATTTACCGATGAGGAGCAGAAAGATTTAGGAAATCTGGAAAACTGGCTGGAGGGGAAAAGCGTAGTCTTGAAGTTATTTCTGAGTGCAGAAGATTCTACAGCAGACATAAGAAGGATAAATAGACTTTATCTGGATTTAATTAAGCATTATGCCAATATCTATCGAATCGATCCTATGGTTTGCCGAAGGGCCTATCTTAATGTATTAGACAGATTAAAGGGGTAACTTTATGGGAAGTAGCCATTCTCAAATTTGTCTGCCTCACAAAATTGAACTGGGGAGAAATGATAATCTTGAAACCTTTTTCCAGGACAAAAGATTTATTCCCACCGCTTTTTTCAGAGAGGAAACCCTCTACTGCTTACTGGAAAAGAAGATTTTGCCCTATGTTATCCGGAAAAAGAGACAGACCAGAAGAAAGATTCGTGTCTGGAGTGTGGGCTGTTCAAGCGGTCAGGAAGTCTATTCTCTGACAATAATCATTCTGAAGGCCTTGAAGGAAGTGGATGAAGATATCCCTTCCTGGTATCTAAGGGTTCATGGGACCGACCTGAATGAATCATCTATCGAGATAGCTAAAACAGGTGAATATCGGCTTTCCCGGGAAGAAAGGGAAAAAATGAAACCTTTCCTAAATTACTTTGAGTACAGCAGCAAGAATCAAATCAGGATGAGAGATGATTTGAGAAGGATAGCTCAGTTTCATTGTCAGGATGTCTTTAACCCGCCCCTTATCGGCAATTTCGATATAATCATCTGTTTTCATCTGTTAATGTATTATCAAGATAATGCTAAGATGCAAATAGTAAGCACTTTGAAGGAAGTTCTAAACGAAGATGGATATTTATTTCTAGATAGTATAACAGCTAAGGAAATGAAGAGTGTGGGTTTCAGAGAATTCAGGCAAAAAGGTATTTACCGGAAGCAACCGGAAGAGGACAAAAAATGCTAGATTCGATAAAAGTGTTGGTGGCCGATGACTCTGCTTTTATGCGGAAAATCATCCGGGAAATCCTGCAGGAAGATCCTTATATCCAGGTAGTGGGAACGGCTCGCAACGGTGAGGACGCTCTGGAGAAGATAAGGGAACTGGATCCCGATGTAGTCACTATGGATATTGAGATGCCCACTATGGACGGGATAACAGCTCTGAAGCTTATAATGAGGGAGACCCCCCGGGCAGTAATAATGCTAAGCTCCTTAACCCAGGAAGGAGCAGACGTTACCATTCGAGCTTTGCAGTTGGGAGCGGTTGACTTCATCGCTAAACCAATAAATAGACCTTCATACGATCTTGGTGATGTCAAGAAGGAGCTGGTGGTCAAAGTAAAAGGAGCGGCCTCGGCAATATTAAGAAATCTAAGAGTTATCAAACCTCAAGTCCCAGAAGAAATCGAGCCCAAAATTGAACCGCCCTTATTGAAGAAAACCAGAAAACCAGGATTCAGATTGGGAAGAGCGGTAGCTATTGGAGTTTCCACCGGAGGACCAAAAACCTTATTAGATATTATCCCCCGCCTCCCGGCTGATTTTCCTGCCACTATCTTCATTACTCAACATATGCCGGCTGGCTTCACTAAGTCACTAGCAGAAAGAATGGATTCGTTAAGTGAGATTAGGGTGAGAGAAGCTCGAGACACTGAGATAGCAGAGCAGGGGACTGCATACCTTGCTCCGGGGGACTTCCATATGACGGTCTCTCCGGCAGTTTTGAGTAAAGGGGTGATGGTGAAGGTGGATGAAAAGCCACTAAATACCTTACATCGACCCTCGGTAGATGTGATGATGTCCTCGGTAGCGGCAACTTACGGGGCAAAGACTGTGGGGGTAATCCTGACCGGCATGGGTCAGGATGGAACTAAGGGAATGTCGCTCATAAAAGGGCAAGGGGGTAAAACTATAGCCGAAGACGAATCTTCCTGTGTTGTCTTTGGTATGCCTAAAATGGCTATTGAGAGTGGCTGTATAGACAAAGTTGTCCCTGCACGCAGGGTGGCAGGGGCAATTATGGAAGCGGTGAGTTGGCCCTGAAGATAGATTTAGAAAGGGAGATTTGGGAAAACCAAGGAGGTGAGAGAGATGAACTCTTCAAAGGCGAATCTGGATGAGCTACTACAAGAACTGGAGAGTGAAAGCGATGAGAAAAAGCGAGGAGGAGCCCGCCTGATCGGTGAGCTGAGGGAAAGAGGAGCAATCGGATCCCTGATAGGCCTTCTCTCTGACAGTAACGAGGCAGTTCAAGAGGCAGCAGCAGATGCTCTGGTTAAGATAGAGGGAGAAGAGGTTATCCAGAAGGTCCTTCCTCTTTTAAGATCGGAGGCGGCAAGTGTGCGCAATCTGGTTATAGAAATTCTGCAGAGCCTGGGAGAAAAGTCGATCGATGCTCTACTCTCTCTATTAAATGATGAGAACCATGATGTGCGAAAATTTGCCTGTGACATGATGGGAAATATTGGCAGCCACCGAGCGGTATCTCATCTAATAGCCACCTTAGACGATCCTAACAGAAATGTTGCCTCCTCTGCCGCCGAAGCACTGGGTAATATAGGTAACAAAGAAGGAGTAGAACCTTTGATAAAATCGCTAAAGAGTAAGATGTGGCTTAGCTGCCCGGCGGCTGAGGCTTTGGGTAAAATCGGTGATGCTGGAGCTGTTCAACCTCTGATTCGTCTAATTCTCAACTGTTCAGAAGAGGATAACCTGGCTCTCTTTTTCGCGGTGAAGGCCCTGGGTGACATTGGTGAGATGGAAGGGGGAGAATTCCTCATTTCCTTACTGGAAAGTGCCCAGGGAGCCATTATTACTCATATTATTGAAGCTCTGGAGCAGATCTCCGTTGGCTCAGGAGAGAATCTTCTCTTAAAAGCTAAGTCTGGTAAAATCATTCCCCTTCTGCTTACTTCATTAAGAAATGAGAATCTTGAGGTAAGGAGAAAGGCAATAATAACATTAGGACAGATAAAGAGTCCTCAAGCTATTGAGCCATTGATAAACCTCCTGCTTGATTCTGAGGAGGAGATAAAAGAAGCAGTGAGCGAGACTCTAATTGTAAGTGGGTCTGTCAATATCAAAGACTTATACAAGGGATTAACCAGTAAGGAACCAGAGATTAGAGCAAAATTGGCCAAAATCCTGGGAGAAATTGGCAGCCCTCAGAGCAGCGAAGTCTTGATTCCCCTGCTGAACGACGGGGAAGAAGAGGTGAGAATAGAGACAGCCTATGCTTTAGCAAAAACAGGTAATGCTTCGGCAGGAAGGTCGTTACGGAAGGCTCTAAAGGATGAAGTGGGTCATGTTCGCAGTGCTGCTGCTAGCGCCTTAGGCGACCTCAAGGTCAAAGAGGCAATTCCCGTCTTGATTGAGACCTTGAGTGACCCTTATCCCGATGTCCGTAGATCAGCCGCTTTAGCTTTAGAAAAAATGAAATCCTATAGAGAGAAGATATTGCCTTGCTTGCTTCCCCTTTGCAAAAACAAGGAGGAAGAGGTTCGCGCCTCTGCCCTCTATGCTTTGGGTAAGGTAGGAGGAGAAGAAATCCTCGATGTTCTCTCCCTATCTCTGGAGGATGAAAGTCCTAAGGTTCGCCAGGTAACTGTCAATATTTTAAGGCAGATAAAAGGGAGGAGTGCATTTTCACTTTTGCAGTTGGCGGCTAACGATGAGGACCCCGCGGTACGGGTGGCTGTCATTTCTGGCCTGAGTCAAGCACATAGAGATGAGGCCATAGATTGTCTAATTGCTGCCCTATCGGATAGTGATTTTCGGGTAAGATACGAGGCCGCCTATAACTTAAGATTTAGAGAGGAAAAGGTAGTTAATGCTCTGATTTCTGCTCTCAAAGATGAGGTCGGCCTGGTACAGATAGGAGCGGCTGAGGCATTGGGCCAGATTGGTGTTCAGGAAGCGGCAGCACCCTTACGAGAGCTACTGCACAGTAAGGACCCCGAGGTAACGGAAGCAGTCAGAAGAGCCCTCAAAAAAATAGAGAAGTAGAATGAAGGGATTTGAAGAGAATGTTATGCCGGAATGATTTTGGATTAATACGTGACCTCATTTACCAGAAGAGCGGAATTCATTTTGAGGAAAAAAAGTTGTACTTCGTGGAGAATCGGCTAAAGAACAGAATGGAAGCGCTCAATGTTGACTCAGCAAAGGAATACTACCGGTTTATCAAATACCAGCCCAGCAGTGAGGAAATGAATCTTTTTTTGGATCTTTTAACGGTAAACGAAACCTATTTCTTCCGTAATTATCCTCAATTAAAATCTTTCGCCGAAGAAATATTGCCTTTGATTCAGAAGAAGAAAGAGATGAGTCTGGTGAAAGTTTTGAAAATCTGGAGTGCCGCCTGCTCCACCGGAGAGGAGCCTTACACTCTGGCAATTATTCTGCGAGAAATGATGCCAGACTTCAAGGCCTGGAACGTCCAGATTCTGGCTACCGATATCAGTCAGAAAGCCCTGGGTTTTGCCCGTCGAGGAGTTTATGGTAAACGTGCACTAAAAGATGTTCCTCTCTCCTACCGAGAGAAGTATTTCACTTCTCAGGATGACCGATATACCATTAGTGAGGAGATTAGAAGAGTAGTTCGATTTGGTTATTTGAATTTAATAGACGAGGCTAAAATGCGGACTGTGACTGGAGTTGATGTTTTGTTCTGCCGTAATGTTCTGATATACTTTGACGAGAAATCTCGTAAGCACGTGGTTAATAGCTTTTACGATAGCCTGGATAACGGCGGCTATATCTTCCTGGGACATTCCGAATCTATGAGTCGTATCAGCGCCGCTTTCAAGCTAGTAAGACTAAAAAATAGCTTCGTTTATATGAAAGAGTAGAAATTAAATAGGGACAGCGACCATTTATTTAGGCTACTGCTTGAGGTCTTTGAAACGCAAATTATTCCTCAGGGGAAATAGGAGGAGTTTCTGTTCATTTATTTCCTCTCAGAATCTTCCCCTTAGAATGGGCGACGTCTCTATTTAATACTATTTAAAATAAATGGTCGCTGTCCCTATTTAATCTATTTAATCGGTTGAATAGATACGAATAAAGAATAAAGGAGGGCAATTGTATGAAAAAGAATATCCTTGTTGTAGATGACTCAGCTACCATAAGAACACTACAGGGTTTTATCCTGGAATCGGCAGGTTTTGAGGTAGAGACTGCTATCAATGGAATAGAAGCACTGGAGAAACTCTACCAGAAGAACTTCGATTTAGTAGTGGCAGATATAAATATGCCCAAGATGGATGGCCTGAAAATGATTGAAATATTAAGAGAACAGGAAATCTACCAGGATCTTCCCATTATCATTGTTACCAGTGAAGAAGAAGAAAAAGACCGGGAAAAAGGCTTAAAAGTAGGAGCGAATGTCTATCTGGTTAAACCCACTGCGCCAAAAACATTGGTAACGAATGTAAAAATGCTTTTGGATTAAAGAAAGGAAAAGGGAAATGAACGAATTTCTAAATGATCCTGAGATTATGGGAGAATTCATAGCCGAGAGCCGGGAACATTTAGACTCCGTGGAGCCAAAACTTCTCCAGTTGGAAAAAACCCCGGGTGATTCCAACCTTTTGAATGACATATTTCGCACTTTTCATACTATAAAAGGTTCCTCTTCTTTTTTAGGCTTAACTCAGATAATTGAATTATCTCATAAGTTAGAGAATATACTGGATAAATTACGCAAGAAAAAAGTAGGAGTGAACCCCGAGATTATCGATATTCTCTTCCAGGGAATGGATATCGTCAAGTCACTGATGGAAGATGTAGCCAGTGGGGAAGAAGAACGAATAGAGAAAGTGACCAGCGCCTCACTTAAAGAGATAGAAGGATTTATAAAGAGAATTGATCAGCCTATTAAAGAATCGGAGAAGGTTCAGGCTAATGAAGAGACTGGAGTTTCTCCAGTAAAAAAGACAGAAATTATTGAGGAAGAAAAACAAATATTCCTTACCGCCGCCTATCAGTACCTTTCCACCATCAGAGAATGCCTGGAGGGTTTGCAGGAAAGTCCATCCGGTTCTAATCTTATTAATGCTCTATTTAGAGCAGTTCATTCTCTCAAGAGTTCCTCTGATTATCTCGGATTTTCCCAGATCAAGGAGTTGACCGAAGGACAGGAGAAAATCCTCCAGCAGATAAGGGAAGAGAAGGGCACTATTTCCCCTGGTTTGTTAAATTTGTTAAAAGAGGGCTATGAGCATTTGGTGGAGCTGATAGAAGCTGTCAAAGAAGGGGAAGGAAAAGCCTTCGATGCGCAGAAAGTGCCAAAAAAGATGGAAAAGGCACCCGTAGAGAAAGAAGAGAGGGAAGGCGATGAAGGAGTTTCTGTCAAGAAGCCGTCAAAGAAAAGGATTGTGCAGAAAACCATCCGGGTACCCGAGGCTAAACTGGATATTTTAATGAATCTAGCAAGTGAGTTGATAATCAATCGCAGTGCTTTTTTTTCTCTCTGTGAGAAGCTGGAGACTGAAGATGATCTTTCTCAGTTCCCCAAAGAGTTGAAAGAGGCAACTCAAACCATGCGCAGGGTTACCGCCGAACTTCAGGCAATAGTGACCGAACTCCATATGCTTCCTATAAAAACTCTCTTTGGAAGATTCCCTGGTCTGGTGAGAGCCCTATCCCGGGAAAAAGGGAAAGAAATAAGACTGGAGATGTCCGGGGAAGAAACCCAACTGGATAAGATGATGATTGAGAAAATGGCAGATCCCTTAATTCACCTGATACGTAATGCCATTGACCATGGAATAGAGATTCCCGAGGAACGAGAAGCTAAAGGAAAGCCTAAATATGGCACTATAGGACTTTCAGCTTTTCAGGAAGGGGAAACTGTTATTATCCAAATTGAGGAGGACGGTCGAGGAATGAACGCTGAACAAATCCGGCAAATAGCTATTGAAAAAAGAATACTTGATGAGGAAAAAGCAAAATTGCTGAACGAACAGCAGTGCCTGGAATTAATATTTCTTCCTGGTTTTAGTACTGCCAGCACGGTAACTGATATCTCCGGACGGGGAGTGGGGATGGATGTGGTGAAAAATAGTGTGACAGATTTAAAAGGAGGGATAGACATCCACACCGAGCCTGACAGAGGTACCAAATTTACCATAAGGCTACCCCTTACCATGGCCATTGCAGATGTACTTTTGGTAGAGGCAAGTGGACAGGTCTTTGCCTTACCTTTGAATTCAATAAGAGAGACTGTGGCGCTTTCACCCGATGAAATCAATACGATGCTGCGAAAGAAAGTTACCTTTTTAAGAGGAAATATAGAAGGGATTGCCAATTTAGGAGAACTACTTCATCTGTCAAATCACCACCAACCTCCAGACCAGATTCCCCTGGTAGTTATTGAGGGAAAAGGAAAGAGTATTGGTTTGATTGTGGATAGCTTGCGCCAACAAGAGGAAATTGTCATCAAGCCTGCCGAAGGGGTAATAGCTAATACTCCTGGTCTGGCAGGAGTAACTGTCCTGGGGGACGGCCAGGTAATTCTTATTCTGGACCCGGGACAATTAATTGAGATGGCTGAGAGCTAAAAAGCAAAATCCTCTGGTTTTATATTTTCTAGTATTTTCTTAAACTCATTAACCTCTTCATCATTAATGGGTTTTCCTCTGGCATTTATCTTCTCTTCGTCTATGTAGATGGGAGCTTGAAACTTGAGCGCCAGGGCTATGGCATCGCTGGGACGAGTATCTATCTCAAAGACTTCACTCTTTATTCTTATGAATACTTTGGCGTAATAAACATTATTCTTTAGCTCGTCTATTATTACCTTGTCTATCTGGCCGTTGAGTTTCTCAATCAGTCTTCTGGGAAAATCATGAGCTGAGGGAGTGTTTCCCATAGCCAATGCGATTGTCCGAGCTTCCGCCAGCTCCATCCAGATGGGAAGTTTTTTATCTCCTTCTTTTTCCTTCAGGAGAACAACAGGTGTCTTAAGCTCCAGGTCCATGGCCACATCTACTACTTTTACCTCTAGCATTTTGGCACCAACCTTCCTTTTCTCATTCTTTTGCCAGCTTGAGAAAATTCCGGTCGGTTGCGTCACTGGATCCTCTTACCTTATGACGCCCACTTCATCTGAAGGTAAGATTCGTCTCCCCCGGATTTTTACAAATATTTTCGTAAATATTGACTAAAGCACGTATACCACTATCATTGCGAGGGGCGATAGCGACGTGGCAATCAATTTGTAGCGGTCGGATTCGTCCGACAATTGGGCCATAAATGACACCGCTACGTCTGTTTCAGGATTTCATCCCCCGCATTGACAGGAAAAAATGTATTTCTGAGCATTTATGATGTTAGTCTATCAAATCATATCCAGATGTCAAGGGAAAATTTCTGTTTTTCGGTTTTATTGACAGTAATGAGGAAAATCTTTATAATACGGGCGAGATCAGGGGGGATATTTTTCTTAAGATTCGGAACCTGAGTAATTTTGGAAAAGAGAGAAGGAATGAAAAAATCAAAGCGAGGGCAAAAACAAAATGGAGAAAAAGAAAGGTTTCTCAGGAAATGTAAGAGCTTTTTCTGGGGGGGCGGCGGTATAATAGAAATGGAATTTCAAGGACAAAAAGAAAAATACAGAATTGCGATAATGGTCATCCTTGTGGTCACCCTTTGTTTCTTAACCTACTATTTCCATGCCAGCCTTGGAGTTAGCATCATTTTTACCCATTCCTTCTATTTGCCGATTATTTTAGCCTCTCTTTGGTGGAAGAAAAAAGGGTTGATTGTGGCCATATTTTTGGCGGTCTTCTTGATTTGGAGCCATATTTTCGTTAGACAAGATGTGGCCAGTATCAATGATTATCTTCGAGCTTCTCTGTTTATAGTTACTGGTTTTGTTGCTGCTATACTGAGGCAGGAAATTGCTCAGGTAGAGGAGAGAGTCAAATTTGCTTACGCAGAACTCAATTAGATTTTCAACACCGCAGCTGACGGCATGCGTGTGGTTGACAAGGACTTCAATGTGCTTCGAGTTAACGATACTTTTCTGACTCTCTCGCAAACAAATAGGGAGGAATCGCTCAGCAAGAAGTGTTATCTGACGCTTCAGGGATCTCTATGCAATACTCCCAAATGTCCGCTGACTCAGATTCTAGCCGGCAAAGAACGTGTTGAATTGGAGATAAAAAAAGAAAAAACGAACGGTAGCACAATCTTTTGTATCGTTACAGCAACTGCTTTTCGAGAACCTGCTGGTCGGGTGGTTGGGATTATTGAGGATTTCAAGGACATCACCGAACGCAAGAAAGCAGAGCAAGAAACGCAAGCATACGCCCATGAGCTAATGCTAATGAATGAACAACTTAAGCTAGAAACCAGAAGGGTCAAGGAGTCTGATCGTCTTAAATCTGAGTTTTTAGCTAATATGAGTCATGAAATCAGAACCCCTCTTACTGCTATTAGCGGAGCTAGCCATCTTTTAGATAAAAGCTCTCTTTCTTCGGAACAGAGAAAGCTTTGTTATATTATCGCTCAAAGCGGCAAGCATCTACTTGAGCTAATCAATGATATCTTAGACCTAGCCAGAATTGAGGCAAAAGAGGTATCCCTAGAAAAGGAAGAGTTTTCTTTAAGAGAGACTCTTAAAAAGCTCCTTCCTGGCTTTAAACT